>JGI24159J19872_10002540_pt1 | contig 21877 bp, 13 predicted proteins | sample Ectturendosymbi4_FD_19872 | JGI IMG/M metagenome (IMG submission 19872) | reverse complement strand
AATAGAGACTTGAAATCAATGAGTTTCGTTCATATTGTGACGTGCATGTTAGTTGACGATTCGCTTTTTTGTACTCAAGCTTTTTTGTTTCAACAATACAAATACTTCAGTTCATTTATTTTTTGCCTATAAACGCCAGCTTTGTGTATGTGGAAAGGGCCGCTTATTAAGTTTCAGCCAGGGACCCTAAAAACCTTAATCCGCTCCTGATACCTGTTTTTCCACTAGTTGTTCCTACTGCGACCTTTTCCTTTCCTATGTAAAGTGGACAGCTTGTGTTGCAATTTTCCATGTAGATTCTCTTAACTGGTAAGTTCACTGTTTGTGGGTTTTGTTTCGTTCTATTTTCTACCTCATGCACTTCGCAGAGCTGATGATGGCCACTTTGTAGGCGAGATATAAAATGTTAGTGTCTGGTTCTTTGCTGGGAAAGGATTCCTTTCGATAGACAATGAAACGGTTGGAGTTACTTCAGTTAACTTTTATTCACCAACAGAAGACCACCACAACTACAGCTGCGTCATTTTCGGTACAGTTTCTCACGATTTGTAGCGCCGCTACACCGTCTGTTGAATCACCACCAGGCCCGTAACCAGCTTGGGACACTAGGGGGGGGTGAAAAGTGTTCTGAGAGGATCCCAAATTTTTTAAACAATGTCCAGCACATTTTTCCAGTGGGGGGGGCGAAAACGTTTCAAGAGGGGCTCGCTCCCCCCTAGTTACGGGCCTGGTCACCGAATGACAAAGCGCCAATCAAACGACACAATGTCGATTCAAACGAAACAAGTACGTCTCTTGCTGACAGGAAACCTGGGCAAGGGCCTGACGCATGTTTATTTTCGTGTAAAGTTTATTTTTATGCACAGCTCGACGTCTGTTGGGAAATTCAAAGCACGCGAGATTAACGAGAGCACCACACGACAGGTTCAGTTTATCCAAAATGATAACAAGCTACAGTATTTGTGGCTATGGGTTTGGCATGACACGCTTCCACGAGTGCATGTTTCAAAACGAGGAAACAACACAGACTGCGTACTAGCAACACTGTTCACCGAGTTTTGTTTTTGCGCGTAATTCACACCACCACTACTACATTGCAAAGTGTAATGAGATGAAGAACAGCCATGGTTTTGTAGCAACAAACGCAACCACTACCTCAGGGCAGCATTACAGCCGCGGACTGGTGAAGTTCTCGCTGCGCAGCGTCCATCAACAAAATTACAGTCTTTCTTTCCTTGATCCAGCAGGATTGTCAAATCTGCTTTGACCGAACGGAGGCGCCAGTGAGCACATCACTGAATGAAGCTGGACAGAGTGACGCGTGCATTTTATTGCGTCCATCGAGCGTGTGCTTGTTCGCAGTTCAAGCTTTGGCGCTGAACGACCGCAAATCGTTCGTAAGCCGCGCTCTGGTGTTCGACACACGGGAGTAAACGTTACACGGCGTATCACATTCCTCCTATTGTTCAAGAGTTCCACGAGCTTCAGTAGTCAAGGATCTGCACACGTTGCCGCAGCTTGATTATAAGCTGTCCCAAATATCGCGAACTCTTCACAGGCATGTACGTCGGAAGGGGGGGATTCCCCCCGTCAGATAGACACAGTTTTCCTATTTAATTTTTAAGGCTGTTCTCTTGTTTCGAATTGGTAAAATGAAACCTCATCACCGTTGCCCCCACGCCTGAAAAAAACCTTCCGACGCCCGTGGTCACAGGTGGTGACGTGTGAACAGGAGGCGGTGTAAAATCGGGCCTCCCCGACAATCCACGTTTGTTCCGATTCAGATTCTTCGTTAGAAGTTTGAATTCAGCAGCTGAGAGCAGCGAACTATCGTAGCAGGCGACGACCTGCCTTCCGTCTGACCGGCCACGTCAGGCGTCACTGGCCGCAGATATTGAATTACAGGCGGCGCCGGGGACCAGGTTAAAACCACTGAAGGGTATCGCTGCCACGCTTCAGTGATTCTGCTGCGTCATTTCACAGCGAGTGAAAGCAGTCGAGCGTGCGTTAGAAGGTGCAGTAACGGCGAAAAACGACGAAAATCCACGAAAAGGTACGAAGCACGTGCAAGTAACAGGCAATTACGCTATAGCTACGTGGAATAGACGATCCACCGACACTGGTAAAAGCAAAATCTCTTGAGGCAAATGTGAACGAATGCGAAACACTTCTGTGATGCTGAGCAAGACTCCGGCCATTCTTGCTGCTGCCGCTGGTTGGTTTGCCCATGCTTTGCTTCAGAGTTCACGCTGATCAGCAGTAAGTTAGACCAGGCGCTGCCAGGCCCGTAACCAGCTTGGGACACAAGGGGAAGTGAACAGTTTTCTGAGAGGGGGCCAAATTTTGAAACTATGTCCAATAGTTTAAAATTATGTCCAACACATTGTTTCAGGGGGTAAAAAATTTTCCATGCCCCCTAGTTACGGGCCTGCGCGCTGCTTTGTTCGCGAAATGAGCTCGGCTAAGCGGCAAGACCTTTTTCTTGCCACTTGCAAAGAGACGTACGATAAAGACAAAAAGCTGTACACACGTCTGGCGATCACGGTTTCTGTTCAAAAGCTTATCCCTTACGAAGCTTGCTATAGTGGCAAGCAGAGAAGTAAAGTCGGCCACGTCCCTTGCTTACAAACCCGAGATTCGCACACCAAGCGTCAACAAACAAACAAACATGGCAACGAAGCGACGCAAGGCTTTGTGACGTCACGTTGCACGTCACGAGTAAGATTATTCGATCGTTTGGCAGCAGCCCGGCGAAAAACCAACTTCTCACGCGTGCGCGGCTAAGAACAAGTGATGCAGGAACTAAAGATGATGACGGAAGGTAAATTCTAAATCGCCCCCAGCCCAGAGGGGGGCGCAGAAAGAAAATAACAGGAACGGAGGGTGCTGACAAATTTTGCAAAGAAACGCTCAGGTGCTAATACCAAAGACAAGAACACAAAGCGTGTTGGTTTCATAACAAATACAGTGGTCGAATGGTGTTGCCGGCAACTTATTCCAATACAGAGAAAGAGACGCGACCTCAAGACCGAAAGAATCGACTGAGTTGCACTTTGCCTGGCACGTGTTTGAGTTGCGTGGAGTAGACGAAACCCTTNGGTTGNCCGACAGTTTAGAATCTGCATGTAGCGCTCATGCCCCACCCGTCATAGGCCGCACGAACACCTGAAGTTTCAGCTTTGCAGGCAGATGTCGTGTTTGTTGCAGACTGCGCTAAAACGGCCTCAGGTTTTAAATAAGGACACAAGCGTCACAAACCTGAAGATTCGCGCGTTACCAACTACTAGGGTTTTCAGTTTTTCAGGAACAGGCGTTCCGAGCAAATCTGTTTCGCTTTGCGGGTTCAAGTTAAGGTTTATCTCAGTTTTGATCGCGAAAGGTCTTTCAGAACAGAGGTCAGCAGGACAAATACTGTCAACGGAGCGCTGCGTGTGCAAAAACGGGCCTTAGGCTGGGAACAACGGTCAGTACCACAAATGCATTTTCACTTGCGTTGGATCCAGTTTCACGCGCAGTAACAACCTACAAACACACCACAAACAAAAAATACCACTATCGCCGTTTGGCGCAATTCGCTGAAGTTACGAAGTGGAAACCTCGGCGAGGCCGGCGACGGTCAGCAAGATTTCGCCGCCGCACGGCGCGCTCCTGCGCTTCTCGCCCGACACGCGACGCCCCGATGGTGTGGGGGGAGTTTTGACGCTGCCACGGCTCGGGGAGCGATCTTCCTTTCCCGGACTGGTCGTTGAAGCTGGGGCGCGGCGACTTTCGGTAGTTGTTTTTTGCGCAGCCGTCCCCCCAGGCGATCGCGACTCTCCACCCGCCTCGCCGGCTAGTTGCTCGAGCTTTTCCGACGACGCCGAGCCGAGCCTGAAGGAGGAATGACTTGATCCGGAGCGGCAGGACACGGTGTCTGCGGAAAAGTGGCAACAGGTCTGTCGATAGGTCTGCAGAATGGCGCACGTGACAAAACGTGACGTGAAAAAACGTGACGCGGTTGTTTCGAGCACTGCCTTTCAAACGCATGATAAACAGCCTGGCGCTGGTAAATAACTATTAGCTCTCGAAAATCTGGCAAGCTATTGCCGATAACAGTAGCTGGCTTCGTAAGCACACCGAAAATAGCGCGCTTTTCAAAGCAGCAAGCATTGCTGTGTTTGAAGAAGCTGCTGGGCAACGGCTTCAGGTAATTTGTAAACTTTCGTTTTGCTTGATAAACACTTTCAACAAGTTTCATGTTGGAAGGCTCTACAAGATTTTTAGCTGGTGGTCAGTTGAAATCGTATCCACATCGGATTACAAAGCAATCAATTTGTTTTCACAAAATAACATCAAAGGAGAAGGAAAACGCCTGAAGGACAAATAAATTTTCAAGAGAATACAAGCAGTGGTGCATAAAGGTGGGCGGGCAGGAGTGCGCTGAACGTCAGACGAGTTTTTCGCCAGCGTCAGACATGAAAAGCGACATCTTTATCATTTCACGGACAATCGTCATCATACCGCAATAAGATTTTTTTATTTCTATGAATAGTTTAACTGTCGAACTTTTATGTCGTAACTGGATTTACGAGAAACACCAGCGTGCGGCATCATCTTTGCGCAGCGAGTGAAGCGAAGTCGCGCAGAGCGGGAGCACAGCAGTCAATGCATTGACGCAGTCACCACCCCGCTTCACGACTGTTCAAAAACTACATCTGACACATTTGCCTTCGCGAGTGAAGCAGAAGCTGCGTCAAACGACAGGAAGTTGCCTCTGGTTGAAAAGATCTTGCAACACAGGTAGGGCGGCTGCAACATTTTAAAGGTTTGCAATGAAACCGAGCCTTGGTGCGCAGTGTTGAACAAGTGCATTCGGTACTCCTCATGCAAAACGGGAACAGCCACGGTTTTTCAAAAAGCAGTTATAATTTATAGCGAGTCGATCGTGAAACACACAAGGGTCAAACCTCGTTGAGCGACCTCTCACTGCTTGAGCAAAAGACCAATTTGAACAGACGACGATGTTGTGCTTCGGGCAAAAGGAACTGACACAAGGCAGGTTTCAGAGCTGAAGGGTGGGTGTACATCAATATGGTAGCAAAGGCCGAAAGTCATGGTGACGGGTAATTGTTATTCATTAAATGTAATTATGAATCGGTCACTGATTCACATTGTCCGTGTCCAGCGATCAACCCTATTTCCTTCCTTATTACAACAAAATATACTAAAAATAGAGTTCAGGTGCAAAGAAACATTTGCTGTTTTAAAGATTATCTCAGAAAAGTTTAAACCGGCACCGACTATTTTGTCTTTAAAATGACACAAGCATTTTCCCGTTGCCGACCTGCTTGTCGCATCGTAGGCATTTAGGTCAGCTGAGAATTCTACAGGCAACGTCACATGAGTGACGAAAAGATCAGGTTGGTCAGCATTTCCCGGAACAAGCCTGTTACACCTTATTTTAAACTACGGACGTAACACTGGCAACAGAAAGGAATGGCCACGTAGGTGGAATCTCTGAAGATAGCTTGACTGCGTCAACTTGAATTTGGTGAAATACGAGAATAACTTGGTTGCGTCCACTTTTACATAAATGCAAGCATTAAATCACCTTGAAATATGTCAAAAAAAATGAGTAACACTACATTTGCGTTGTCGGAAAGCACAAAAATAAACGTCTTAGTCAGGTGAAGCAAAAACGTTAAGCCTTTGACTCGGGATCACGTCAAAAACCTTAAGTCATCAATGCAACAAAAATTTAAGTTTTGAGCAATAAAATCATGCTTGGTCTGCATAAGTCTTGAAACTGCTGCATGCATTGACAGCGGGAATTCACCAATTGCGTAAAAATTATTTTAAACCCGATAGATGATGCTGTCGTCACAATGCANGAACGCGAGCACGGCGCAAATATGCCAATTGCGCGCTGCGCCACTTTGCGAAACACACGATTATCACGATTGCGACGTCAGCGCGGTTGTGCTTGCGCAACGTCGGCCCGGGGCAGGGCATTCATGCAACAGAATAAAAATAAACCGGAACTTTTCGAAAGTTGTGCGTGACAAAGGAAATGCGCGTGACGAACATGGAGGAACCATGGCTAAGGTAAGCAAAACGTCATGCTGATGCAAAACGTCTTACTGGAAATGCGGGCCATGTGGAAGCTGGTAACGTTAAAGAAAACGTCACCAGTGTTGTCAAAGCCGAATGAAGTGCTTCACACGACCAGGCCAACTACATACAGGCTCGCAATCAGGACGGGGCAGTTACCCCTCACGGATATTTTCAAAAACATGTTTAGTTGTTAGGTACAACAACAACAAGTTGCAATCACTTTGCCGCCGAAAATTGTAGCTGGTTGCGCCCTGACTACTTGTGCGACGCACTTTCCACAGCAGCAACACGTACTGCAAGATTGCAGGAAAGGCTAACCAGGGTTGCCCTACCACTCAACCGAACATGTGGTCACTGCGCGCGAAAGACCTGTCTTTGTGAAACGCTGCGCCCTGGAGCGAAGCGAGACGCGTTTCAAAGCACTTACTCACCGTCGGCACTCGATCCCACCGAGAGCTTGTCCAGGTGTTCGACGGAATCGTACTTTTTCAGGTCGTCCAGCACTGCCAGCATGCTTGCGCTGTCGCTTGAACGGACGCCTGAAATCGAACAGGCGCGGGTAATTGCGAAGGCAGAGGATTACCTTCCAGTAGTATCTTCGGCGTTGTGTGGGTAGCAGCAGCGGCGGCTCTTTGTTCGCAAGCGCGACTTTAAAATTTCTACCTAACCATAAAACTACGAAGACTTCATCCGCTCATTTGCTGACAAGCAAATGAATTGCAGCACAGTGTCTTGGTTTCAATCTTAAGGTGTACGAGCGATGTACACACAGTCGGTGAGACATGGTCGTTCCCACGGTTCTGGTTAGCCGCAAGGATTTACTTTACCACAAGACCGCACAGCTCGAGGAAACCGTAAACGCCCATTTACTTTCTTTAAAAAATACCACTTCGGCGGCAAGTATTCTTCCTACACATTCAAACATAGAGCAGCGTATCTTCATAAACAAGGCTTCGTGGCGAAAGCGCCACGACAGCAAAACGTAAAAAACGACATTCAACAACGACTGCAATTTCGTGAAGTGGCCAAATTTGCTGACAATGAAACAGCACCTTATTACTGGCGCTCTGCTGACGCGACAACACAGCGGAAAAAAAGACTGGTACTTTCTCATAAAATTTCTGAAAAAAGAACATTGAACCCTTCGCCAAAAAACTTTAGCCTGGCGGCAAGCTTCTGAGGAACCTGCCTGCTTTCTGCTTTCATTCTTCTGCGACGATTAAAACTTGCAAGCGGGTCTATTTTTCATAGTTTTTTAGGCCTTACAGATGGCGGCAAGTAAATCAGTTTATTGACGGCAAAACTAGTTTCGCGTTTTCAGACGCACCGTCAGTCCTTATTCAAACAGATCCCTTTGCACTGACACAACAACAGGTTTCGGTTGTGTGAGAAGTTTAAAAGCCAACGACAAACACCCGGTCCAGACTGGCACGCAGCAGGAACTTACTTCCGTTTCTCAGCAACTCAGGCTGATAGTCGCTGTCGAGCAGAACCGCGGCCTCCTCCGCCCCGACGCCAGCCCCCCTCTCTTCGAGGAGCGTTCGGCGATGCTCGAGTTCCGACAAAGTGTCGCGCGACGCGTGGATCGATTCACTGATCGCCTCCAGGTTGTGCAGCGCCTGCGAGTACGCCTGCTTTTCGCGCTGCAACTCCATGTCAGTCGCTTTCACCGCTTCGGTCAGTTTCTGCGCGAGCGTGCGAACGGTTGGAAAAATACAAGCAGGGTCGCAGCCAGAAGGGCGGAAGAATATGCCAGTTGTTCACCGTACCACTATACAGAAAGCCATGCCCGCAGTCAGGTTCTTAGGCTTGAGGGGAAAAAATACATTCTTAGGGGGACTGCCCCGGATGTTCCCCCGTGGCTACGGATCTGTAGAAAGATAGAGCGTGATAACACAGACTGAAGACGTAATATTTTCGACATAAAGCTCTCCTGCGATGTTTTTGTTCTGCAAACCAAACAAATCTCGCCCGCTTCGGAATCGGATATAATATAAACTGCACAAGTCATATCAATAGCGAAAATTTTACTGGGTCAACACCACTTCCCGCCATTGTGATATGTCCTGCTTTAATTTGAATAGAAAACACCGATAGTAAGTTCACCTCTAACTGCTGCTGCGTTTCTTGCTTCATTTCGAAGTAAGGTCGCGACTTGGCGATGCTGGATCGAAGTTTTCTGGAGATCTTTTTCATGTCCAGCTCCGCCTCTTTGTAGATCTTGGCGCGGCGTTCATGCTCCAGTTCGCTGTTAATTCTCTCTTTTTCGGCCTCGTTGACCTGCGTCGCAAACGGGAACGCATGGCCGGAGGTGCCAACCTCAACTTCCATAGTTAGGAAAAAAGCGCTTTTTGGCGAATTAATGCGTGAACAAACCGTCACAAACGCAAGACCACAAGGCGCCATCCTCACAGTCACAAGGCGCTATCCTCACATTTCGCAATTTTAATGGGAAATCTTTCACAGTTTGGAAAATCTATTCTTTGCTGACTAATTTCCAGAGGTTCTCTTCAGTCTAGTCCAGGGGTCTCCAAACTTTTTTGTCCGAGGGCCGGGCATCTTACACAATGTGACTGTTTCAGGTCACATGTTGCACTCTGCCAAATCAACAAATTTATCTTTGTTATATTGCTTTTCCTTATTGGCAAAATGTCTTCGCGGGCCGTAGTTTTGTGACCCATGGTCTAGTCTAACGCAAGATGCAATGCTTGTTCTAATTATAATTACCTACTGAACACACACACACAACATTAAATCAATGCAGAGAAAGCTCGCGGGTCTTAAAAATTCAGTCCACGGGTCACATGCTGCGCGCGGGCCTGTAGTTGGACCACACTGATCGAAGAAACAGCGGTTTTTGGCAAATTAACTTGTAAACAAACCGTCACAAACGCAAGCTCACAAGGCGCTCGTAGTTCGCGGACTTCAAAAATTACCTTCTGAGTTGCGTGATTCAGCATCTCCGGCCAAGCGCTGTCCATACTCTGGACTCCTTTCAGCATGCCCTGCTCCGCCGTTCCCACCATTTCACGAGCAGCGTTGTGCATGCTGATGGAACGCTCGTAATTGGCCGCAGCCTTTTGAACTTCCTGCAGAGCCTAAAATCGAGCAAGGCAATTAGTTCTGCACACGCACTTGGTTGCTGGTTAAAATGGCATTAAGTCTGAAGTGCTTCTGAAATGGAAATATTTCAGATCTAGTTAATTTAAAACATAATTGCTCCCGAAGAACTTTTACGTGCATTTGCACGGAATTACGCAGATCGCAGCGGAACTAAAGTAAGAAAGTAGTTGACCGCGGTAGTAAAGAGCGAAGAATGACACCTGGCTGCACATGCTTGGAATGTACAGTTGGCTGGAAAGATACTTATAGACGGGGGCGACTCCAGGTCGACAGCGTCACTCGGGCCCATCACGTATTTCGCATACAGTCCATGCCAACTTTGCAACTAAAGCGCCAATTTTATTTTTAAATGCAGGAGTCGGCCGTCCTCATATAATTTCTCGCTTTTCCGCAATATTTCTACTCCCAAATGGCTTATTCTTCATACGAAGCACTATGTCTTCTTTCGATTGTGGTTTAAGGGTAAAACAGCAATAAAAAAGCTTTGTAAAGCAAACTGATCTACAAGGTGCAATTATACTGACTGCTTGTAATCGTTCGAGGCTTGCGTCACTTAAATTTCCATTTGTTGTCATTCTTACTGGCACTATCGTTGCTCAGTAACGTCAGTTACGTAACAATGAATTAGGTGTTCTCATGGAAACTCGTCGATTGTTGCGTAAAGTACATCACAGAGCAATGATAACGCCACTTCATCCTCCGTCACCCGTGTACTAGGCTAATTCATACTTGCCTGAGTTACTGGACAATTTATCGTTAGTTTTAATTCTTCTCTAATGGGAACTGTCCATTGGACTGGAAGTCAAATCCAATGTTGTACTCGTATGCAAACCCCTTGCTTCAAAAAACATTCTATATGATATGAATTATATTTTTTTAAATGTAGATGGCATCTCAGGCTCTAACGCATGAGCCCGAGCAAACGAAGTCGAGAAAAGGCCTATTATGAATGATATTTTTTGATTCGGGTAATTCGCAACATGAACGCGAAAACAAAGACAAGGCCCAATCAGAAGGGCCTGAGTAAACAACCTTAATCAATGAGGTGGGTGGTGGCACAAATATACAAATCAAGCAAGCTTTCGTTCTACAATGTAAATTGTAACCAAAGACTCGGGCTAAGCCTGGGGAGCCCTAGTCACAACTGCTTATAGAACAGGGTATTATTAGCAATGCAGGGACAGCCACAAACTACTCACGCTGCCGCTTATTACTCTGTTTCTAACATATGCCACTCTGCATGATCAGGGTTTTTTTAAGGTGCTTTAGGGACCCGATTCGGGTTCCTAGAATCAGAGAAATCGGGTCTCCACAGGTCCATACCAGGTGCCTAACATTTTCCTTAAAAAAAGCCTGCGCATGATAGACATTGGAAAAAAAAATATTGCAGATGTGTTGTGAGACAACACAATGCAAATGCACAGTTTTCTCCAGATGTAACTTATATTAAACCACACAAGAAAGTTTTGTATTGTGCCCTGACTTTTCCATTCATTCATAAATTGTTCATGAAATAATCACCACAAGTGAGCATACATATTGACTCTAACGGATGGCCCTGTTAACTACAAGACAATGAATATTTAAACAGCACAACATCACACAATTTTGTAAATGAGGTGGTGTCTGTAGCATAGGTGCTTGAGAAAAGATTAGATTGCTGACATTTAAAATGAAAGTAGGAACTTGCTGCCAAAAATCATCCTTAGAATCTGTTTGAGTCCTGGGTCGCAAGGTGTTCACCCAACTCAGATTTGGGTTGCACTCAAAAAAGTTTGGGAACTGCTGACCCAGGGTAAACTACGAAACACACAGTGAGCCAGCGCACAGTTGAAAATTCAGCACTAACACTTAAATGCACTTTTTGAGAGATGACTTTAACTGGATGTAAACTCTGCCAGCACATTACACTGAGCTTTTATTGATGAAGAACCCTGTGCCATGGCTCAAAAGCATACCTCCAGGAAAACACACAAAAGGAGTCATATCATGCCACCAGGAAAAGGTTACCATAAAATTTGTTGCTTGATGCACCCAGCAAAATGAAAATGGCATTAAATTACACAAGAGCCTTTTTGAACATTATCAGATCAAATGATCACCAACAAAAGTTGCTAAACAGTTCTCTTCAAAACTTCAAATCACACAAGTTTGCCATGTTGCACCCATGCCACTTGAACAAATTTTCTCTTAATATATTTGGGTTCTGGAAAATAACATAAATTTGAATATTAGAGACTGACAAACATGCATTGAAAAATTTTAGCTATTGATCACCACCTCATCAGAAAATGATTTTAAACAATAAAAAGGCACTTACATCCTTTGTTGCTCTGCGGGCTTCATAAAATGGACGAGCTTTTGTAATGCAATCACCTAGCTTCTTTGAAATTGCATTTAACTGTTGTGTAGATTCAGACAGAGCAGATCGATGAAGGTTGCGCTTTTCCTAAGTAATGAATAATGACTTGACATATGAAGTTTCAAAAAAATATAACAATTGTCTGCATCAGTGCATAGTTTGTTTGGCATGTTGACAGGCCATACAGTTTCGTAGCACAGTATAACATGCTGATAAACTCCAACTCATGAGATTGATTTTGTGATCAAAACCCTAAATGTTTTAGAACATTCCGCAAACTTCAACATTTTTAAATAGTTATTGCCAAATTCAATGAGAAATCAATACAAAGGATATCCTACATGATTACTTACTGTTAATTTGTTTTCCAGTTGATTTATTCGCTCACTTGCTGAGTTTAAACATTCCAACTCTTCTTTAATCCGTGGGTCAATTACACTAGGGCTTTCCATAGCTATGCATTGAAATGTGATGACAGGTCAACTTACCATGAAGTCATGTTCTTACTTTGAAACATTACATTAAGGTAAAGTCAAGATGCATTCACAGTATCTGAGCTACATCTGCAGCTATTTCATTGTACTGAAATAAAAATGACTAAAAAATAAATTAGTAATGATATCCGAACAGTTGTTTTCAAATCAAGAAAACAATACCAACAATAAGTTAGCTTTGGCAATGTGCCAGCTTGTTGCAATAAGAAATACATTCACAAAATTTATAAAACAGTGATATCAGAAAAACACACAAAACTTGAAAAACTGCTCTCAAATATCCTAACTAAAACATATTTTATGACATACAATAACTACCCAGAGCCAAAACAATGATAATAAAATCTTCAAATCCTTTAAATTGTGATTGCCAGTTATTTGTTTTTTTTTTGCATTCTGTGAAACTGCTTCCAATGTTCTTTGTTTCATCTCTGCAGTGAAATCACAATTTTGTAATTAGTTTTTTTCTTTCAATTCTTGTTTTGAAAAGGTTTCAGATTGTTCATAAAATTTTTGTAACAAATTTTCTCTTTTCTGTCATGTGTGTGTTGTTTGCACAGCCAGGAACAGACAAGAAAAGGCTCCCGACTTGCAAGCCATGGGGTTCTTATGGGTGTCCTAGGATTTTTTGCACAAGAGTTTTCAAGGCATGCTTTTGAACAATCTGTTGCTACTATGTGTTCTATATCTTCATGCTGTTGTTTTCATTTGCTTGTTGTCAAATAAAATAATGTGTATAAGTATGCCAGATTATGTCAGTCAGTAGGTGGTACATTAACCACAAGGAATATCTACCACAGTTGAGTAAGATGACACCACAATATTTTATTTTTGTAGAGCATAAAGTGCACTGCAACAAAACATGCACTTGTATATGTGAGGCTACTGAGATGAATTTTGCCTAATCTGTTTTATTGAAAGACAGCACAATATAAGTTTGTATGTGCATTATGACCATGTGATTTAGCAAAACCATGCAGTATGAATGAAACTTCATGTCAGTGGCTGCCCTTGGGTTATACGGGTTAAAAAATGGAACGCATAACCATACAAATTTAAAAACTATGTCTTGTTCTACTCTGAAAACTGCATTTAGAGAAACTAACATGGCTAATTTTGCTACAGCAATACCTTCCACATGTGCACCACAAAGTAGTTACCAACTTTTGATGTTGAAGGTAACATACAAGGGGCAACAATACTTACAGTCCCACCATAATGTAAACACCATCCTTGTATATAAGCATATATTTAACTTGAAATTCTACTCTACAGTAGCACTTTTGGTGGCTCAATAGATTTTTATACAAGCAAAACTATTTAACTAAGATAAAAAATTAAACATTTAAAAAGAGCACCAGCATCTTTTACACAAAGTTCAGTATCAGGAAAATTTGAAAGAGGTGAAGGGTTATCTGCTGTATTTTGAGGTGTGTCATAACTCCCAGCCCATGTCCATCAATATAAATTTGCTGTTTTATCCACAGTGCTATGTGCATTAGATATTAAGTCAGTTTAACAATATAAGTTAGTTTGTATTAAAGGGCAAAAACTTCCCTTAGTTAAAAAAGTAAAGTATTTTTCCACAACTGCTAATATCCATTTCCAAGGCTGAATTGAGATTTTGAGTAACTTTAATCAAGATTTTGTACTTTTCACACAAAACCAAAAACCAATACTCAGGATGATCCACACAGCATCTTCAAGTCTTTGGGTGAGAACCCTGATAAACTTGCAAAAATTCAGTGTCATATAAGTCAATTACTTGAATTGACAAACCTCTTTACAAGCAATGACACAAAAGTGCAAGACTTTTGGAATTCAAAGTAGCCTATTATAGGTGAATATTTACTGATACATCACTGTTTATATTAAAGTATTTTTCCATAAACAATATTTTCTAATTCACTTTTCATGATATTCGCACCAAATATTTTTAAGCTGCATCTAGGAATTGGTTGGGCAAGACATTTTTTTAACAGTAAATCTCTAAGGGTGCTAACATCACAACATTTAATAAAGTAGTATGTCCTTAAAGTGGAAGCCAGAACCACTTATAAGGCAGCTATCGATTAACTAGCAACTCAAATTTTTAAAGGCTTGAAAAATACTACTGCCAACTAAAGTATTTTACTAAAGCTTTATTTCATTTTATTTACCATTTCACACCTTCAACAGATACAATGAAGGCAAAACAAAAAACAAATAAAATCGGTCACAACAGCATCTTTTGCGACAGCCACTTAGACATGAGATTCTCTGTTGACAACCACATCTGTAAATGACTATGAAAAGTTACGTAGGAAAATTAATAAACCTTTCATTATACAGCATTAACAGTGTACGTTGCGTACTCTATCTTATGTGCTATCTTTTTCCAAGTTGTCTGAAATACAAGGCAGTACTTTTCTGATATTGCTATTAGCAAAATCTCTGGTAAAATTCTTATAATTTGTTAACAACAATGAAATGCTCACATGAAATGGATTTCTGGACATGCTAATGAATGTCTTGCTCATACTAATCACAATCTCTCTGTTCAAAATATATGTGCAGAGGTAGATAAAACATAAACTCTCTAGTTTCTCCATATATAATATTTTTTTCCAACAAGCAGATGCAAAAATTTCAGCTTTATGAGCGTGGTCTGTTATGAAATAGTCTGTTATAAACTACAGTAGAATTTGCCTAATTCGTCACCTCAAGGGGATTAGAAAAAGTGACGAATTATGCAAACAGGTGAAAACTTTATCACAGAAGCTCGTATACTTTATCATAGTAACTCATATACATAATGCTCTTATTTGCAGTAAAATACAAGTTTATGACGTTATGGTTGAATACAACAATTAATTCCTCTGCTCTATCTGGACTCTTTCATTTAATCAAGCACCTTTAAATCTTTAATAAACTTTTCCGCGTTCTGTCAATGGGGAGTCAGGTCGCACTTCGCACCTTGTGTATAAATTCGATAAACAAATTGCGAGGTGCAAAAATTCTCAGATAAGGATCCTTAATTTGTTTGAATTCCCACATGTACTAGCTGCTTAGACATCAAAAGCGAAACTGCAAATGACGAATTAGACGAACAAAACGATTCTCAGGGATAGAAAAATGTGACAAATTGAGCGAATTAGACGATAGCGAATTACACGAACAGAAATGTACACAAAAGATAGGGATTCTGCCGGGATCGANGAAAAAGTGACGAATTAAGTGAATTAGACGATGACGAGTTCTATTGTACTTCTATGTCTCCTTGGGTAGATTCTGTGGTTGCCATTTGGCAAAGTGACTGTTGCTGTTATGGAAGCTTCACTGCACACTGGCCATCTAAAAGTGNTTCCCACATGTCAACTGCTGCTGGGAGAATTAAATTTTCGGTAATTGTGTCAGCTTTCTTGGCTTGAGCTGCTCATAGCGTCACTAAATAAGACGATTTCCATTAATTTTTCGTTTGACACCAACGATTTTCCATAGCTTTATTCTGCTTCATATATTCATTCAAAAAAGTGGGGGGCTTTCCAGTCAACTCAGCTCATGGCTTTGAGTCATCAAATGCCGTTTCAACTTGGTTGGTTTCATACCTTCATTTGACAAGGTTTTGCAACATGCTAAACATTGTGGCTTAGAAAGATCAGAGGGACATTCAATACAGCCAAGCTTAATATACTCATCGTATGGTGGTACTTTTTGTCGCTTCGTCTTTTGGGTTAAAGCAGGGGTTCCTTAACTTTCTCTTTCCATGTACCCCTTCAGCATTTCGACAGATGAGCATGTACCCCTAATGGGCACCGTAAGGATTTTTCCAAGGTGGATTTTCTAAGGGGTAGGCCAACAATATTTTTTCAGGGTGGCCAAAAGTGGCAAAATTACATTTTCACCACTCGAAACTAAGAAAACCTTTTTTGCAAAAATTTTTATCTTTTTTTTTGAAGATAACAAAAATTTATTTAGCAATAAGCATATAATAATTTTTGAAAATAATATNATTTGATATTCATTTTAATCTTTGAACCGGAAACGAAGTCCATAGAGCACAAGCACATACTATCTGCACAACACAGATTGATAATACCAGACACAGAACGTTTTGTAACAGCGTTGGTGGTAGGACCATAGGATTGCAGACACTTATTCGCTAACTCACAACACCGTACAACACTACATTACAGACACTTTCTTGACACAGTTGTTTGCTAACTCGTAACACTTGGTACAGTAGAATTTGCCTAATTCGTCACCTTAACGGGATTAGAAAAAAGTGATGAATTAGGCAAAGTGACGAATTAGGCAAACAGGTGAAAACTCTATCATAGAAGCTCGTATACTTTACCATAGTAAGTCGTATGCATACATAGTGCTCTTATTTGCAGTGAAATACAAGTTTGTGACATTATGGTTGAATGCAACAATTAATTCCTCTGCTCTATCTGGACTCCTCCATTCAATCAAGCACCTTTCAAATCTTTAATAAACTTATCTGCATTCTCTCAATGGGAAGTCGGGTCGCGCTTCGCACCTCGTGTATAAATTCGATAAACAAGTTTCAAGGTGCAACAATTCTCAGATAAAGATCTTTAATTTGTTTGAATTCCCACACGTACTACCTGCTTAGACATCTAAAGCGAAACTGCAAATGACGAATTAGACGAACAAAACACTTCTCAGGAACAGAAAGAGGTGACGAATTAAGCAAATTAACGAATTAGACGAACAGAAATGTACACAAAAGATAGGGATTCTACCAGGACCGACGAAAAAGTGACAAGTTAAGTGAATTGACGAATTAAACAATGACGAATTAGACGAGTTCTACTGTAGTCTGTTATAAGCTAGTCTGTTATAAGCTGGTCTGTTATAAGCTGGTCTGTTATAAACTAGTCTATTATAAACTAGACTGTTATGAACTAGTCTGTTATAAACTAGACTGTTATGAACTAGTCTGGTATGAATGTGGTCTGCTATAAACTGGTCTGTTATGAACAGGTCTGTTACAAACATGTTTCACAGATATGAAACTGTGAATGTTTCAAGGCTGCTGAATTAAAAAATAAACTCAGTTTTTATCACGTCAAGATTTTTACAATTTTTGTGCAAAAATGCTACCCAAACACTATAGTTATCCCTCTCCAATGATTGTCACAACAATAAAAATGTTTTTAACACTTCCATCACCATACCACATTACGGAACATCATGCAGTTCTTTGCGCAGGTTGCCAAGCCACATCCCAAAATGCCTAACTCAGCTATGTCTAACTGAAATTGTTTACTGAGCCAAAAATCATGTCATTATGGTATCCAAGGTCGCACATTGCATGGCATAGCCTATTAATGAGGGCCGCACAATACGCGACTTATTTTGGTCTTACCAAACTACATTTAGTTCAAGGAAGAATATCATACCGTTCTGCAAACGCTGAAATATGAAGACCACAAATGGGTTATATGTGTCACTCTTAAATGGTAAACTTTCTGCTGGGGCAGCAAAGTGATTACACCAAATATCCTGCTTCATATGCTATTGGGCAGTCAAGCTCAGCAACAACATTGGTCAAAAGAACAATGGCCTTTGAGAAACAGCATAACATTAACATCTACTGTATATGCCTCAGTGGTTTCAGCCAATGTGGAAGATTACACCACGCTGTAGCCTCATCATAAGCTGTGCAACTGACAAGATAGTTAACCAATGCACAAGGTAACACAGCACAACTGAGGGAACAATGAAACTTATAGAAAAAACAAAGATTCGGAAGACAGTAGCTGTACATTGACACAGGGGCAAGTTGCAGGCAGCAATGCTGGTCAGTACATTAAAAGTACTAAAAAAAGAGCAGACAACACCAGATCAAACTTGCATACAGGCCAATATGCTGGCAGCATTCCTCTGACCACAGCCAGGGACAGGCACTGGTGGAGCCACTGGCGCTCCCTGGGGTCACCAGACATATCAACAAGTTTCTTTGCGAGGTCACTCAAAAAAGGGGAAGTGGACTTGCAGCTTCTTGTTTGCATTACGTCAACTGTTAAGGCTAAGTCCTAACTCTATACCCTGAACCCCTAACCCATTGTTTCCCAATCTTTTTTTGGCTAGCGCCCCCTTTTCTGACAAACAAACTTCTATCGCCCCCCTACCATCCCTAGCACAAGTATCAACACATTTTTTCNTATTGTATATTTGGGATGTTTGAAAATGGTTAAAACAAGAAAGAGCNCAAAGATGCATTTCACTTTATAAAGCCTAATTTAGTAAATTAACTCATTTACTTAGCAGTTGGAAACTGTTAGAGATCATGAAGGGCTCGATTTCGTTTGAACAGCATTAAACTTGGACAAGAGAAGGTGAAGATTGCTGATTTGGCTTTAATGAGGTTAACACCATTCCTTTGCAATTGCAAATTAACTTCATTGAACTTCATGAAGATATCTGTGGACTGTGACAGCCAAGATACTGTATCTATGACACTCTTTGACAGTCACCTTCTATGTGCAGCAACAGGTGTACAAACTCTCTTCATCATTATCCAAGTGCACCACATTGCCTAAACTTAGCAGAACACTTCTACACCCTTTTTGGTGTCCTTTGATTTGATCAATCAATCCATTAATACTCTGCCACATTTTATTTTTAGCAAATTTTGAGTTCGGAGCATTGCAGGATTGAATTTAATCTGCATATTTTAAAAGTTTTTGAACTTACGTTAACTTAGCCATGACACATGCAGTCATCCACTGGCTCTACCATCCCTCTCTCCCTGGATTTCCTTGGCGCTGCTCAAGCTAAAGTGTGTTCTGAAACACACTTCTGTTTTCCGGAATCTTTTTGAAAGATTCCCTTTAGGTAACTAATTCTTGTTGGCACCCAAAACTATCTGTAATAAAAGATAGATTGCCTTTCAACTTTCGAATTGAGCTCGTACAAGGCTATTATTATATTTGTGATTATTAAACCACTCCATCCAAAACTAGCTCACGCTTTTGGTTACCAGGCTGAGTCTGAGTGCAAGCGTGCATTCTCAAACCTGACCGGTGATTTGTTTGATACGGCGGTTTGTTGTTGGCGCTTTGTAACTACAATGGTCTTGTAGCGCCAGAACTGAGTTTGTACAATTTGTTTCTGGGTTCATTTTCACTCGGTTTGTTTTGTGTTCTGGGTGTGTTCCCTGCAGCTCTTCAGCACACCGTGCGCCAGGCAAGAAGGCCGCAGTACCAATTTACAAGGTCATGGCAAGACCCGGTCGAGAACCCTCAACCTACCAGCACCGAAGCGGACGCACTTACCACTGACCAGTGATAGTCACTGTAACGAAACGGGCATTATTATTTAAGGTTTACCCGTGCCAAGAAGTACAGCTGACGAAAATTCCAATCACAACACTGGTAGGCCCTAAAGGATTTTTGGGGACTTGAAGTTTGTAACGGATGTGGGGGGTACTGAGTCCGAAAATTGCAACCGTTTTTGTCCATCTGCTCAGGATTAGCCGCTACAGAACAACTGTCATAGTGGCACATTCGCGCATATCAAACCACTCCGTTTAAAATAAAAAGTGTTACACGTTTAAAAACACATGGGAAAACTTCACGAAAACATTAACAAATCAAAAAAGGGGATTATGATTGCTTGAAGTTCGAATCAAGATAGTGACGATCGAAGAAGCGCCCCAACACTCATTAAGCCAGACCAACAAGTCAAACTTACCATTTTTTCCCAGTTAAGGGCCTTACATGCGAAAAACGCAATTTTTTCAAAGAAAAATTAAATAACTTTCCCACACGGGGGAAAAAAATTTATAGTCAAACTGGATTGCCTTGAAACCCACATTCATAATATAATGATCAAAAAAGTGCCCCGACACTCATCAAGCCAGTCCAATAAGTCAAACTTACCAGTTTCTCCTAATGAAAGGTCTTAGCCAAAAACGTAATTTTAGCGGCTTTTCAAAGAAAAATTAAACCATTTTCCCACACTGGACGAAAAAATTTATAGTCAGTTTGGATTGCCTTGAAACCCATATTCATAATATAATGACGAAGGTCACCCTTGTGCGAGACAGTAGTCGCACAAAAGCTTTTCAGGCAAGTTTGGGAAAATACGGGCAAAAATCCTTCGCACTCCCAAAAATTTGCCTGCTGTTACACTTATGGGGATACCTACAATCACTTCATATATTTCTTTAGTGTTAATAGAGAAAAGAATTTTTAACCTTTTCCGGGATATTCAAAAGCTGTTCTAATAAGCGGTTTGTACTCTTTTGTTTGGTGCTCTATTAAGTGGTTTTCACTTTAACCATTTTCCACTTCCACATGTAAAGTATATAGTGATGGGCAGGTGTTTCATACAGTCGAATTTAGGATATTTATTTTATTAAGTTATGTCTGCAAGTAAATTAAATATCATGAGTCAAAGACCAAGAGACATAGGGCCGAAAATATTAAGTGGCAGCCGCAGGAGGCCTAAAGCTAAGGCAAAAACAAGCTGAACTAGAAAAAGGAAAGGTGCGTCAGAGAAGTATTTTAACCACTGAGTGGACATCCTAAATGCCACACCACATTGAAGATGGCGACAACGTAGGCAGCCAGTCTGGTCATGTCACGCCAGACAGTCAAAGTGGAAGGTTATGTACGGGAAGTGATACCAGTCGTTTAGAAAGTGTTTTTTCTGACAAAGAAGGAACCTCGTTGGATGGTGCATCTGATGACATATGCGAGCAAGAAAATTCAAACTTTGATGAGCAAATGATCCTGCTACTTAGCCAGGTGTCATGAGTGGGAATATTAGGTGACTACTGAAGCGTGTGTGGCCCGGTTGTGTTCGCACACCTTCAGTGTGGGCTTGAACCTCGATGGCACTAATTTCGGCAGTTGTTGGTACTTTCAGCGCGCCAAACATTTCGGCCAAAGAGAGCTCTCACTTCCACATGCATGGAAGTCACTTTTATGTGTCGCTTGCTTGGCATTTCTCTTCTTGCATTGGCTGTCTTTGCTCATGTGTAGCGGTCGCGCTGGCATGACTGCTATACTACCCTGGACTATTTAGCCCAATTAGGACCACCTGCAATCATAATAGAAGTTTTCCCCAGAAACGAGACTGATGGGACACGGTTTTCTAAGTTTTACTGCAAAAGAATACCATCAGATGGTGAAGCTGTAGGTTATCCATGACTGATATTCCCGGCCTGGAAAAACGGAATCTTTTGCTACTACTGCAAACGTCTCAGTGCTAGATATCCACTAGCACATCACTCAATATCTCTCCTCTCTACAGGTACTACACTCGTAACTCCCTTCTGATCAGGGAGGGGCCTGGACAGAGAGGAGTTATTAATGAGGGTTGTAATTTTTCCATTTATTGGTTTTAATGATGCTGTCCATTGAAGTCTCTGCGGAAGAAGCTTTGGCGTCTCCCTTTCAAGCCTCGCCTTTGTAACATCAATGATTTCTATCATTACACCTTGATTCACCCCCTCAAAATATTTCTACACACCACTGAGTGGGGCCCCACAAAAGTGTTTCAAATCGAGCACTGCACTTGCTAACGCCAGCCCTGCTGTGATATATAACACCAAGGGCGTACGCAAGGGGGGGGTTGGGGTTAAAACCCCCCCTTGAGCTTGATATTTTACAAAAACTTTATTACCTTCGCAAGGAGATTAATTGTTTCCGCATACATCTGCTTGTTAATTTTTCGATTTCATGCACAAATTGTAGTTGTAAATGCTCTGACATAGTGATGAGTGTTTTTTACTCTCCTGTTTGAACGCTCAGCCTGATAGTTTTGCAGTTATGAACTGCTGTGTCGT
>JGI24159J19872_10002539_pt1 | contig 21880 bp, 12 predicted proteins | sample Ectturendosymbi4_FD_19872 | JGI IMG/M metagenome (IMG submission 19872) | reverse complement strand
TTGCAAGATGTCAGTTGTATCGTTTGCTTTGGCCGTAGTATTTATTATAAGGCTATTTAGCACTTCCGCTTTTCGTGTACCAAAGCTGCAGTTACGTTGCTCAAAAAGTCAAAATGTTGGCTGAAAGAAAACTGTGGGCCAAAAAGTGTGTTGGCCAAGACCGGCATTTTTCAGCCCATGCTTATTGCGAACGAGTGCAAGACGAAAAGTTAGTATATAACAATAATGCAATAAGTTTCTCTAATCATGTTAAAAAAGACAGTTTTTTAACAGAATTTCACTACTTTTAGCAGATTCTAGCTGAAAATTTGTGACAAGACATTTAGCAGAATCTAGCAGTTTTTTGTTACACGATTTGCCAGATTTAGGTCACAACCATCTGGCAACACTGCCAGCCGTCAGCACGATACACTCAGACTGTCATGTTACGATGCGAACTGGAGAGAGCATGCAGAGGGTAAAGCTAGAAACACGGATGCCTTGCCCACACACTTTATGATTTAGCAGGTGCTGAGATGTTTTTTAAACTTAGGGCCCCGCGCTCTTGAAATGCTACAGGCCCCGCGCTACCTTAATTCGGCATTGCCTGTGCACATTCAATTTTTACGCATAAAATTACATTCCATAATTTGTTCTTTTTTGTTTTTCTTTGTACCTCATCAATTTGTTTTATTTTTTTATTTTTCGTACTTCGTTTAGCATTAATTAATTTTTTTTACCACACCAAATTTCGTCAAATAAGATCCACTCCTTTGTGTACACAGGCATGTTTTCTTCATCTATAATTTTTCTTCACCATGTTCTGCGTTTGTGTTTCTAACTGCACTTATTTATATTTCCAACTGTTGTTTTTCAACACTTATCAAGAAGTAATAAACAAGGTTGGTTGACTAGATGATTTATATTGTCCTTCACCAAAATCCTACGTGACACAGTGACATTCTTTGTTTACATTGATCGGTTATTTTGCCATTGTGTTCTCATTTATTCTAATTTTCACTGAGAATTGGTTGCTTTTATGCACGATGGTTCTTTGTATTTTTATGTTTATTAGCATACGAAATAATCAATTAATCAGCACGAAATAAGTGCAAGTCTTTTTGAGAAAACTATTTCCTGTGCGAAACTACCTGACACTAGGACTAATCCCTTTATCCTTCACTCGATGTGAAATGCTTATTGCAATCATAGCACGGTTCACTTATTCGTAACGTGTTAGTGCTGCAGTCGACATAAAGCTGTTGTTAACCGATTTTATCGGAATAGCGGCCAATGATGTCGTATGAAATAGTGTGGGAAATTCGTTTGGCTATCGGAAATTCATTTAACGTTTGAGACTACGGTTTATCATTTTAATAAATCAGCCATTTTTGGTGTTAGTGATCCGACCACTTTATGAAAACACTGCTTCAAACGGCTGGGCACGGCCAAACCTTAAGTCGGCAAAAAACTCTTTCTATCAACCGAACGACACACTTCACCAGGTTTAGTTTATTCAGACAAGAAAATCCAAAAGGTGTGACCTGACGCCACAGCCAGCCAAAGCAAATGTATTAAAGTTCATCCATGAAAAAAATATCTTGACCATGTTTACCTCAAAGTTCCGCTGAATGCACTGCAGATATATAGACCTGGTAGGCCTGGGTAATCCTTCAATATATCCATGACAAAGTAAGGTCCCATTTGGTCACTGGCATGCACCCATCCAGCCGTGTGTGGGTCACAGTCAGCGTAATAAGCGTACATTGTTAATCCAACGAGGCAAGCTAATCCAATAAGTGAGGCCATTCCCACAGAATTCAAATAAACAGCTCTGAAAAGGAAGACCATACTGGAATTTTAGAGAATTTTCTGCAAAACCCCTTGCTAATCTGTTGCAAAACAAACAATTTTCTTGACATAAAACTTAGCGTTCTGATCATACAGCGTATTTATTTGTGCTTTAATTTTTTGTGCATTCTTACTGCGTGATTTCAAGCAATATTATATTCGCGATTCAATGCAATGTACTTGTTTGTCAACAGTCTAACAGTTGCCTTGATAGCCTGCTAACTTACATCACGGCAATTGGTCGCTGTTTCCGGTCGCGCATCTGAACGCTCAACGCTCCTTTTCACCGTTAGCCAACAACGAACCGTCTAACGTTACGTTACGTTGTTTTGACTTCACATTTTAAGCTCAAATTTATTGAAGATTTTGTTGTATATCTAAATATAATCAAAGAAGGCAATCAATTTAAAGTACTAGAGTGCTACTGGAGAGTTATAAAGGAATAATGGATGAGAGCTTTTATTTTCTCCTTGCATTGTCTTAGCAACTTTAAGACGTCATGTCGCTTAGTTAGGAGACTGACCTGTGATCCTGCAACAATTAGGTTGATTCCCCTACTAGAAAGAATCAACCGACGACCCCCTTACACACGGTTCCTCAACATACGATATACCCCACTATCGCAAATAACTCTCACATTGGAATTACGGAAACCCTGTTACATTTTACATTTTCTTCCAAATGTTTGGAGGTTTGGTTGTAAGGACCGTGAGCGAAAGTCCAGTTAATCTCCATCTGAATTCACACGTTGATTTACGTTTTTACATGGTTAGTGCACATGAAGTGCTATATTATAAATAAAACAATAATTAATACGTATTTTATAGTTTAGGCAGTTATTTTGCTTTCTTTGGACATCATTTCTTCTAACAAAAGGTTGCTTGACCCTGACAACATTTTGAATGAAAGTAAAAAGACAGATGAAGTCCTTTGAAGAATGGTAGGATCTTACATCAGTTATACCGCAGAACAGCTGTATGGCACTATATTCCAGCCAAGATCCTTCAACTTACGCAAAAGTTGATGTATTCTGACATAACATCAAAAATATTATTCTCTTAAACAATAAAACAGGGAATTGCTTCATAATATTATAGAATATATCCAATGAAATGAACATTCCTATACTAAATCAGCTGAAATAGTACTAATAACCAAATTGTGTCATCGTTCATTTTATTGGGACTTTGTGCCATAAAGTTGATAATTTACTACTGGTTGTTGAAATAAACGAAAGCCTTGAGCATCGTAAATAATCAAGTTTTATCATTTTTAGTGTAACTGTTATTATTAAGTTGCGGTTATCATTGTCAGTGTTACTGTTGTAATCAATTCTAGCGTCAGTTTAAATGCACCCAGAAGAATTCATTAAAATATTCAGCGCAACAACCCAAATCTTCAGATATCATGAGCAACTTGTTTCAAGCACGGTGTAAAAAAGCTGCTAGAAAAAAGAGTTAGAAACATTACATTTTGGCATGTTTTTCGGTCCTGCAGCAAAGAAAACGCTGAATGACTGTTTGGGTCGTTCCGTACATTCCGGAAAACAAAAAGGAATAACCAATAAGAATCGACCATGCAGTGTGACGTATGCGCGGATCTGTCTCGAAGCTGAAAGAACACAAAAACAGATCAGCTTGCTTGCGATACTGGAAAACGATCAGACAAAACTATTCAGATTTATCGCAAAACGCAGATCAGCAGTTTCAATTTCAAGAACATTTTTCGTGGAGAACTCGTTTCAACTAACATGCACATTGAATAGCTAAAGTTGTTTGCATAATCAATGGGTTATATTTTGCTGCATCTTGGTCGCTCACGGTAAAAACATTAGGCCTATAATTTTTTTCCCTAATTCCTTTTAAAAACAACACAAAATGAAACCAATACAATGAAAAGAGAATCAAAGTCACTCTTGCAGAAATAATAAATGATAAAGAGACAGTAAATGCGCCACAACATAGCACTAACATGTGCATATTTTACTCAAACACACTGCTGTGTCGTATTATGTAACCAAGACTTTCAGCATTCTTAGATGAGTCAAAAGCAGGAATCCAAAATGTTCTGTGAATTTGGGAAGCGCGCAGAAATTTTTAGTAGTAGGCCTACATATAAACTTTGTCATACAGCTTTCATGTGTATAAAGTATAAAGTGCAAAAAAAAGAAAACGTTGGCGCACTCCATGTTTTTGGTCGCGCAGCCGAATTTTTGCACCCCTGGTCTAAAGCATCTGACAGAACTAACCACAACCTGCTATTCGCTAAACTAATTAGGCGCAATCTACCGATGTGCATAGTAAGACTGCTGATGAGTTTGTTTAGGCACCAGACCATGCAAGTGTAATGTGGGTACTATCTTTTCATCCCCCTTTACTGTAACCAATGGGGTAAGATAAGGAGTACTGAGTTCATATTTATTCGCTGTTTGCATTGATGAACTCTCAAACCAGATGAGTTCATCCAGAGTGGGATGCACTGTGGGAAATATTGTTGCGAATCATCTAATGTTTGCTGATGATATGTGTGTGTTTGGCCATTGCATTAGTGGACTCCAGCATCTTCTGAATACTTGTGGTGACTATGCTGCTGAACATGAAATCGCTTTTACTTGCAACGAAACAATTGGTGTTCTCTTTTGTCCCAAAACCATGAGCAAACTGCTCCATCGAATGTTTTTCTAAATGGTGTGCGTGTACAGTTTTCTGAGCAAGTCAAATAGCTTGGTGTGTCGCTAAATACCTCAATCAAGGATGATTATGATGATGTCCAGAGACAAGTGAAATCGCTGAGCTGTGTAGCAAACAAGCTCAGAGGCACCTTTGCTCAGTGCTCACCTGCAGCAAAAAACACTCTCTTTCGTGCCTATTGCATGGTAATGTACAGTATGCTTGCCAACTGTGAAGAAACTGCACAGAGACTGGTATGAAACGCTTACACATTGCCTACAAACATACAGTACCTGTGTTCGCCCACACCAAGTTAAAACCATTATGTAAGGACCTTTGGTGCCTTGTTTAGGGTTCTAGGACTACAGCCACCTGAACACCTGCCACCTAGGACAATTTCCACCCAGGACAACTACCACCGGGACAACTGCCACCTAGGACAACTTCCACCTCGAAAACTGCCATTTAAGGCAGTGTTTCTTAGGTGAATTTCATCTTCCTAGGGCAGCGGTTCATAAATTTTTTTAAGGCGACTCAAATCTGAGTTTGGTGGCCACCCCGCGACCCACGACGCAAACATCGTATTAAAAAAATACTGATTGTATGGGTGACTTTTGGTAGTAAGTTGCTAAGCTCAATTTCAAAGTAGGAAATCACTCTTTTCTCAAGTACCTATACGCTACAGAGAGGCACAGACAACCAGGTGACGTTGAAAATACACAATTCAGTTTTGGATCGCCTCGGCGCGAACCATTTTTTGACCTTTCGCGGCCCTTGTTTGGGTCACGACCCATATCTTTGGGAACCACTGTCCGAGGGGGTAAATTTACTGAATCATAAATTTATGACAAAGTAAATTTTTACAAAATGTTATATACTGGATTACTAGGCTCGTTAGTTACAGGACAAAACATAAAAGTACATCGGACATTGTTTTGTTCGTAATGTGGCGTGGTGATTCGCCTCACATAACGTTGAATTCGCAGCAGCAATACTGTAGTAGAGTGAACCTAGTCGAGTGGGCAAATTCTGTTGCTGTTATGTTATGCTGAGGGTCGTCGGTTCCACTCTCTCTTTAAGAGGCTCAAGGCGACGCAGCCTTGTGGTTTCAACAGTAGATTGATGAAAGGGTCCATGCCAGGCATCACGGTGCATTGTTACGAAATACAGTATGTTTATGGATATATCACACAAACTGGATATGTTCCACCTTGGTTACGATTCAGACTTACGCTTAGTGATAAGTTTTCTCTTTTTAGTTTATCTTCACACGTGTGGTCTACCAGATTCATTTGAGCACCTCATGCACGCTACACTATTTCTGTTTACGACTTCATTTGGATTTTGTACACAAAAGGAGATTGTAACTCTTTCAGAATTGAAAAAGGCTCTGTTGTGCAATAAATTTCACTGTTTTCACATTGTAGCGTCTTTTTCTCTTTCTTTTCACAGGGTGCTATGGACTCGACACTGGACAGCCAATACAGTGGAGAGGTCTTTTCGTGAATGAGTTAGTCATGAGTTACATTCTCAGTTAATATGTCGAAGAAGACAACTTATCTAGAATCATACAGTATATGGACTTCGGATCGACTTCATCATAACAAATGATGTTAAAAAACTACAATGTATCTTTTGCTTTTACGTGCTTGGTGGTGTTTCCACAAAGCAATCAATTTTGTAAGCTCGTTTCCATCCCACAGACGTAGGCCTACGTGACAACCACATGTCTTTGCAGACCAATTGCGCTCTATTTCGTGCTGTATGAACTCTGCCCATATCAGGTTTCGTTTCTGAAGACAAGTTAGGATTGGAAGCACTCTATCACGTTGCTTTTGCATAAGGAAAAGAAAAGAAAACGCAAACAACTGAGTGATGGCTTATCAAACCATACGGCGTATGCTATGGATATGGTGGAATTGGTTTGTAGAAGAGAACAAAAGAAGAAATTTTAAAAAGATAATTTACCAAACAGTACGTTGTCGTATAAGCGTTATGTCTCGCAGTGGCGGATCCAGGGGCTGCAGTTTGGGGCAACTGCCCTCCCAAACGGCTGTGGCGCTCCCTTAAAATTGCGATCCTCTGATATAAATGCGCCCCCTTTGGTGCCTATTGAAGTAGAAATAAAGGCAAAAACTACTCAGTCTAAACTGAACAATGCTTTACACTTCATTGAACTTCAAGATTTACATGACCGACTTTGACCCAGCCTCTTGCCGACAAGAATCAACATTGCCATTGTTTCGTAATAATACTCCTGTTCTCTTATTTTTTCTGCGTGAGAACTGCCCAGCAATGAACAATCGCAAACACGATCTCTTCCGTTCGCTAGCACATTTCTGGACTTGCGGCTGGGCTGTGCAAAATTGGTCTGTTTTTGTTACAAGGTTATAAGATCATTTTTTAAAGCCTGGTAACAGCCTTGAAAGGAAAAGCAGTAGTGAAGATAGGAAGGCGATCAGTGGCGTGCGCAGAAAATTTTCATGGGGGTTTCATTCCGTGGCGTATGGTGTCATTTGTATTTGGTGTGCGTTGTTTGTGACATCATAATTTGACGTCATATTCATGTTTTCCAAGCCAACGTTTTGGCGAAGTTTGCTATAGCAGACAAAATAAAGACAATTGTTTTGGATAAAGTGAACTGTCGCGGAACACAATCTTAAATATGCTTAGTAGACGAAAGGTCTGCAAAAAGTGGTGAGATGGTTCCTGGATGCAGACGATAATCCAGATTCCCACCAAAACCTACTTATTACTTTTTGGCCCATTTACAATGTTCCTTGAAATTTCCATGCAAATTCATTCAGTGGTATTTGCATTAAGTCGACAAATTAACAAGGAAAAAGTATGCAAAAACAATTAATTCCCTTTGCGCAGGTAATAAAGTTCTTGTAAAATATCAAGCTCAAGGGGAGTTTAACCCCAACCCCCTTGCGTACGCCCTTGAAGGCAATAAATATGGAAAACGCCTGGTCTAGATCCGGCACTGGTGTCTCGTGATATTTCAGATCACGTAGCAGATGAAATATAAAGTAATAAGGCAAGAGTCACCCTTCAGCTATACCAGTCAAATGATGTGTCGAACTGCATGTATTTGTTGGTTTACTGTCGATGTATACATGCAGTTGAGTTGAAAGAAACGTTCTTGATGTGTGAGTGTCTAGGGACGACTAGCGAAGTGACTGATGATCAGGAAGAAATGAATAGTTTCTATCAACAAGACAAACTCGTGGAATCACATTGGCTCGCTAGTCGCTATGCACAGACGGCGCCCCTTCTAGGCTCCGTGAAGTCAGATTTTACGACTCTGATGAACAGACGGGCACAGCGCATCATTTCTACTCCTTTGTGTTCTTCATTGACATGCAGTGGTATGTTAAAATCCTTCGAGAATACTTAAACAGTTTTGAAATATGTAGCTGAACATATGAATTTTATCAGGGCACGGGCTTGTCGTTTCAGGGTGATTTGTAAAGACGAAGTGATTGATCTTTAATGTGCTTTATTCAAATGCTTTGTTCCAAATTTATATCTTGCAACTGTGTGGATTGGGCGAAGAGTTTTCTATACTCTCGAAGCGCGCATTTAAAGCTATTATACCTTTTCAAAATACTTATCTGTGTGAGGCAACGCCTCCTCAATCTGCATAAAATGAAACATCGATCTCAGTTGATTCCCAAAGACGACATGAAAGTATCTCTTTCAACTATTGTTCCTAGAATGTCATACAGTATGTTGTGCGCATAAAACAAGCACACAAGTCTCACTGAGTGACAGACCTGTTGAAATTGTTTGTGATTTTTCTATAGAAGAAAAATTTAAACGCGACTGTTTTTTCCTTATTCCTTCCTGACCTATTTCTTCTTCCTGAAGTTTTGCCTCTTGACTCAGTGATATGCCGGTTCGCATGAAATTGTTTATAGAATTTCAACAACCTCAGCAAACCACTTCTTAAAAATACTCATGCTTGCTTGTAAGAGCATGTTATTAAAGTTTCATCTCTGAGACTGATAAGTTTTGTATAAGCATTACCCTAAAATTGGTTCCAGTAAACAATAAAATTCGTATGTCTGAGTGCAAGTTTACAACGTTTTTCAGTGGAATCTGTCCCCAGTGTTTTTCAGTGGAAACCTTTAGCCGATTGGACCGATTGCTTCCAATTGGGCCCTGCGCCGAAGGGGGCGCTGCGCTACCCTCACTAATCTACCCAGACGTACACTTTCTATTGCAGCTTCTTCTGTAGTGCAGGCGAGAGGCCCACAGTATTTTTTAAGAGTATAGGTCTTATGGCCAGCGAAAATCAAAGTGAATTGTGGGACTTTTAGCACTCTCATACATCATGATTCGTTCTGGAATCGTAACAGCGGCCATTGTTTTTCGGTACTCTCTACTTTTTTTAATTGCAGCTAGTTGCAGTAAGACAGAGAGGATTAAAGTTTAAGCCAGGGGTGTGCAACAGGCGGCCCGAGGGCCACAACCCAGCCCGCCAAGCCATTCAGTGTGGCCCTCGCCAACACTCTAATTTTTCCCCATCATGCATGAAAATCCGACATTGTGAGAATTTTTTAATTCATTGTGTACATGAAAAAACTAAATTTTTCTTGTGTCCCAGGTAGATGTCTGAAGTTGGTTATATGGCCCACCGACAAAAAATGTTGCACACCCCTGGTTTAAGCTGTTTCTGTTTCAGTTGTAAGCGATTCGTACTTGGCAGGTCAAGTTTTATTAGTTGCTCCAAGATATGGTTCAATAGTTGTTGCAGTTTCAATAGTTACTGCCACTTGTCTTTTGAAGATTAAGTTTAGTTCGTAATTGCAAATGCGTGCTGCTTAGTCGTTTTTTTATAGCGTTATTCATTTTCCCTCGTAGAGATCTGATGAAAACATCTCTAACTAATTTGTTTGTTGCTCTCAGGATTTACTTGACCATCCCAGTGACCGTGAAATCTGGAGATGTTTTCTAAGCTGAAAGTAATTAAAACTTGTTTGAGATCATCAAACCAACAAGATTGCCTAAATAGTTCTAACATTATGACTCGATGCCCCTCCTCAAAAATTTCTGCACACGCCACTGAGTGGGGCCCCGCACTTGCTAAGGCCGGCCCTGCCTACCCCGCACCCTTTCCAGAAAAATCATACCTTGGCGCACCAAACATTGTTGGGAGTAAAATACATTTTTTGATTTTGTTAAAGGGTAAATGAGACAAAAAAGGCTAAGAACCCTGGGCTAAGGGCTTTGTCAATAAGGTCTAAACTAAGCATTGAGTTAAAGTGTCAAAACTTTGCTTGCCCGCACATGGATAAATTGGACGGAGACTGTCACACCACCGTAAAGTAGCTGCACACTATAAACATAAAGCCTTGTGTATAAGCATCTGCAGTGCACCCTTCTGTTCTCTTAAAACTTAAATGATGCGATCATGGGTGGCGGAACTTTTTTCAAAGTGGGGGGGACAAGTGCACGTCAAAAAAACTGTAGAAAATTTTCACGTTTTGAATTGGCAATCGTGACGTCACAAACATTGAAATATGACGTCATTACCTATACACCATATTAAGGTATAAATTATACTATTTTAGACAAAATTACACCATTGTGAAAACGTATCGGTTAACCACCTGAAATTCAAATAGGCTGTTACAGGGGCGGCCCAGGTTAACAGCGTCACTCGGACTCATCATACGATTATTCTAACTGACTAAAACGGTTCGACGCTTGCGTCACTGAAATTTTCATTTGCTCTCAATTTGGCTGGCATTATCGTTGCTCTGTGACGTTAGTTACGTAACAATAAATGAGAAGTTCTCATGGCAACTTCTCCATTGTTGAGTAATGTACATCACAGAGCAATGATAGCGCCAGTGAGCCCTCTGAGTACTAGGCTCAGTGGTGTAGGAGCACAATCTGCCGCCCCTGACCTTGGCAGAAAATGCCGCCCCCTGGTGCGGGCATTGATGTTATATTTATGACGTCATCATGTCCAGTCAACCATGGTATGATCTTTCGTTTTTTTATGACCTTTTTGCAAGAACTTTCGCCAAATTTAGCGGAAATTGTCGACTGCTTAACCTCCCCGAACACCATACCGCGGGGCCCAACGCACAGCTGCAGCTGGTAATAGCTACAACCTGTCAGCAGAGTATTTGAACAACTATCATAAACAGAAAGCCTGAAGCTGGACTGCTTCCAAACAAAACAAAATATCACAAGGCAACAACAAATTAAGAAACATGAACGTAAAAAGCAACGATTTTGTAGCCTTTACTCAACAATTAGTATTTTCGAACAAACACAAGATTCGTAGGGGGCGGGAGTTGGTATGACCGAAGTCACCATTACTCACCTCCCAAGACGATTAACAGCAGGGTTACAGAGTCGGAGGTAAAATAGCCGGCTTTCCAAAATTTCCGACTCCGAGTTTCCAACATTTCCGACTCCTGACTCCGACCTTTCCAAAATTTCCGACTTCTTAACATAAAGGGAATGAAATCTGGCTGTTGAAATCAATGAAAATCGTGGTGCACAGCAATAAACCTCTGTTTCAACAAAAGTTTCAAAAGAAATTGTACCATTTCAACAGGAATTCCCAATTTAGGAGTGTGATGTAAAAAATTATCCAATTGGGCATCCGGAATCGGAGTCGGACAAAAAAATCCGACTCCGACTCCCAGTGTTGTTAGGAATCCGACTCCACCCAAAAACCTCCGACTCCTTACGTCTCCGGCTCCGACTCCGCAACCCTGATTAACAGTCAAACAAAAATTTTCAAATTTAATGACAGGAAACCGAAACGCAAACAAAAAAGAAGAAATTAACGAAGGGTAGATGAAAATAGCAAGTGTGTCTAGGGAGAAAATCTCCAACAGTATAATTAATCTACATTGAGACAAATGACCGATGTGCTTGACCACAACAACTGTAGTCCTAATCGTTTTGCAAAAAAGAAATTCTTTTCGCGCTTTTGCCAATAGACAAGAAATGCAGTAGGTCCCCTTTGTCGCGAGGCCCGATTAGAAGAAATCGGTCAAATCGGCTTAAAAACCGGCCCTGTGCAGCATGACGCATTTTGCACAGCATGGCCAACTTCATGAGAGGCATGCACAGCAATAGCCACAATTGTGAAATCTGTACATCAGTATACATGCTTTCCAACTCCATACAACCCTTTGCTCACTAGCCTACACCGTTGACGCTGATGTTTACCGAGAAGCGTCTGTCGCAGGTGAAAGACGTTTAAACATGTAATGTAAACCGAACTGTACGTACAATGACGTCAGAATGACAATGGCTGTCTTCATTTTAGCGGACCGTCGCTTGACATGCAAACGCGGTAGCAGCCGATGTGTGGATGGATCCGAGGTTGTGGCCAAGTTTAGTTACATTTTTCTGATGGCAACAATCGATAAAGCCCCAATTACTTAAAGTGCCATACAAACACAGCAGTTTTTAGTCATAACCGGATGTTGCTTTCTATGGATTGTTAAACCATTGGCTTAATTTGTTATTTTATTTGCGTGTTTGTCACAGACAACGGTTTATATCGCATCAATAGGTGGCGGAACCGTGGAGGCCGCATGGGCCTAGGTCCCCCACTTTTATTTCTGGGGGGCCTGTCACCTCCACTTTTGAATGTCGAATTTTGCCTAAATAAGTTTAAGTGACGCAATTAGTATTGGGTCCATGGTTAAAGTAAATCGTCTAATGAAAAACATGTTGCAGAATTTTGGCAGTATTTTGTCAATATTATTTGCAATATATTCTCTGTAATATGGCAGTGAATTTAGCAGGATTTTGTATTTGTTTGGCAAAAGACACGGTGCGCAGTCTGTCATCCTGCTACGGCTTGCTTACCACAGTGGTGTTGGTGAACAGTTTTGCGATATGGTGTAAGACAACACATTTTTTTGCAAAACTGGTGTAACTTTACATGTTTGTGTGCGTGCGTGGATATCAGAAAGATTTTTTCCAGGCGGGGCACTAGTGAATTTTTCCCAAAGTTTTTCTAGGTTGGGGGACCAAAATTGGTGAAATTTGTTTTTTCCCACTCGAAATTGAGAAAACAGCCTTATTGCTAAAATTTTCAAATTCGTGCCCCTTTCCGACACCCATGCTTGTGTGTAGGAAAACATTCGTGTCACACCACTAAAAAATCGGTGTAATTTCAAGCGTTTTAACACCATCTAATTCAGGGGTCACCAAGGTGGTGCCCGCGGGCACCAGGTCGCCCGCAAGGACCAAGTAGGTCGCCCGTGGCCTGTTTTAAAAATAACATTAGCATGATCAATGCCTTCATATTAACGAATATCAATACTAAAATAACTGAAAGTAAATTGAGCAAAATTTTTATATCAGAAGTGTGTATCAAAGTAGTAGCCCTTCGCATTGATCGGTATACATGAAGTAGCTCGCAGTTTCGAAAAGGTTGGTGACCCCTGATCTAAATAGTGAAATTTTGCTGAATCTTACACGCAAAATTAAATATTTGACAGATCAATTTCAGTTGGTTTTTGTTTTTGCTTTGGCAACATCAAATAGCTATATTTTATTTCTGCATTGCCAACACAATTGGCATCCTTACAGACAACTTGCCAATTGCTACATATGCTTTGTCTTGTCTTTGCATTCCAGTATCTAATGCAGTTTTAGAATGATTATTCAGTCATGTTACTTCTGTGTTCAAGTAAGATGAGGAAAAGTTGTGATTTTGAAGATGTTAAAGACAGGTATCAGTGCTGTGTCATTTTTGCCTGTTTTTTTAAGCTGTGTTCTTGGTGTTTTTAACAGCCCAGCGGCGAGATCGGCACACGGGCCCCACGGGTTCAGCCCGAGACTTCGATTACGATTTATATCTGAGAACGCGAGCTTGCTTGCTTTGTATGTTTGTGCCACCACCTAAGGGCCGATCCCACTTCAGTAAGGTGTTAACTCGGGCTCTTTTCTTTGTGCCTTGTCACTGTTCATATATTTTCGTTTCATGTTCGGCCTTTCACGTTCATGTTGCAAGTGACCTGAATAAAACAATATCGTTCGTAGCAGGCATTCTCTCGAATTCGTTCCCTCGTGCTTTACTCAGGTTCATCCATTAGAGCCCGAGCTGCAGGGCTATGCAATTAAGCATTTTTTAAAACATAATTCATATCGGACTGAATGTTTTTTGAAGCAATGGATTTGTATAGAACATTGGATTTGAAATCCAATCCCATGGACAGTTCCCATTTGAGAATAATTTCAAACGAATAATGATTTTCCAGCAACTCGGATGTTTATGAATGAGCCTAGTGGCGTAGCAACCCACTGGCTACTCTGGCTATAGCCAGGGGCGGCTCGTTCCAGGGGGGCGGCGAAATCTAGTCACCTATTGTAAGCAGAGATAATTGAAAAGAGGTGAAGAAATTATTCAGACTGATTAAAATCGTTCGTTGGTCAAGGTCCAGCCCGTGGTTCTCAAACTTTTATGAGCCGTGGCCCCCTTCTAAGTTTAACTGGCGAATACCTAATATATTGTAACACATGAGTTATGCAATATCACGGCAAAGCTACCTAGTGAAGGCCTCTGCTAGTGGCCCCCAGAGAACTGCTCAGTGGGCCCCGTTTGAGAAACCCTGGTCCAGCCACTACAGTTGCAGCTGGGATCTTTAAACTAGTTGCCATTGTTATTTACACAGCTCTCTTTATGTCGTCCAAACGAGCTAAATTTCACCCAACCAATCGCGGTTACGTTTACTACAGCCAGGCCCGTCGCCAGGATTTCGCTGCAGGGGGGGCCGAAAATCACAAGGGGAGCACATTTCTTAAACACAATATTGGATGTATGCAGCAACCGCTACGAAAAAAGTCGCTTGCGACATGTAAACTTTATTCACATTTGACTCGACCCAAAAGTTGTACAGATATGAACGCCGAACCGGCTGAGCGCCGTCATTTGCTTTTTTGCATCTTGGGCAAGAGAAGAGACAGGAAATGCATATTTTGCAAATCGTTAAAACTGCTATCTCCTTGTAGATTGTTCTCACGTTTCACCTTTGCCCCTCGCCTCCTCTTTCATGTCGTACAAGCTACAGCACATCAGGCGGTTCGCTGTGCAGCAGAAATTAAGCAAACAGACGATACAACGTGGCAATTGAGGCACAAAAGCAGAAATAATGTCATCTTCTAAACCTCTCGGCCTAGTGCGATAGTGATAGATCATAGCTTGAGAGTTGAATTAGTCAAAGCAGGTCAGAGAAGTATCAAAACAAAGGTTCTTTTGGGAGCACCACCAGTTGGTGATAGCACGAAGAAATTGCGAAGACGTCTCTATAAAAAAATAGTGCTACAAAACACTTAGGAATGGGGATAGAATTTTGAGATCTTGGTTATTACATTCAAAATTGGAGTGTGGGCTGTATTGTTGTTGCTGTGAGCTGTTTCGATTGGGTAATGATCATTCTTTATTTGGCTTGGGGCTGGCGTAGCTCCGCGCTACGCCTACTAACCAACACAAATTTGCACTTTGTATCGAAGCTGATTGTGTATAGTGCCGGCGCGGGGCCCAGTTGTTTTTCAAAGCGTTTTGAGAGACCAAAACGGTTCTCAAATTATTCCAACGGTCTCTCAAAATTACTTATAATCATCTCAGTATTCAGATAAAACAGTTGCGGTCTCTCAAAATGTCTTTGCAATCAGCAAGGTCAAAATATAAAACAATTGGAGGGGCCCACAGCATTTTGTAAGCGTGGGATCTATTGCCAACAAAAATCCAAGTGAACTGCACGGGCGCCATCATCAAAATTCTTTAGTATGGTCATTGTTTTCAGTAATGTTTAGCCGAGTTTAATCCATAGCGCCTCGTTAAGGCAAGGCAGAGATGGTTAGGTTTTGAAGCTGTTTTCTGCTTCATTTATGAAAGCGTTTCGTATTTGGCAGATCAGGTTTCAACAGTTGCTACAAAATACGGTTCGATAGTTGTGGATATTTCAATAGTTACTACTACTTGTCTTCTCAGGGTAAAGTTTAGTTTTAGTTCGTAATTGCAAATGTGTGCTGCTTAGTCAATCTTTCAATAGCGTTGTCTATTTTCCGTTGAATGAACAAGGTTGAACACCACTGCACGTGGCAGACACACTACACATTCGGTTAGAAGCGAAATTGATCGTATTGAAAAACATCTCACTTTCAGCGAAGGTTACGATTTCATAAAATTCTGAAAAGTCATCTTTAGGTTAAGCTTCAATGACTCTTGTTACGTTTTCAATAGATGGATACACTGGAAAATTGGGAAAACCGCGAAACTAGTTATCTACTATACTTACTGTACAAAGTCGATGCGGCCTCCATCATAAGCTGTTGACAAAACTTTCGAAAAACCTCCCAACAAGTAACTCCCACGTATGAGGATGGCGATGAAACCAACCCACATTACGCATACCTGGAAGACATCTGTCCATACAACAGCTTTCAATCCTCCTAGTGTTGTGTACAAGATGCAAACACCGCCAGTGACAAATACGGAAGACCAAAGATCAAGTCCAGTTACTACAAAACAACGTTGAGTGCATGTAAACCACGGAATTTTAAATGTGTTGAACGAACGAGGCAGTTTCTTCCATGATAGCACGAGGGCTTTCGATTATTAGCGATGTTTTGCCAGTTTTTATGGATTATTGAAAAGTTTGTTGTACTTCCCGAAATCGTCATGACTTTCAAATTTTTGGTTAGCTGTCATGCAAATGCAAAAAGGTAAGACTTACTTCACGTTTGTCTGACACGCTGGTAATCGGCTTAGCAACAAAAATATTACAATACAGTTTGTGCCAGGTCCTCATCTATGGTGGCATTGGACATGTTCCTTCCTAGATCAATGGCTATTACCTATAAACTTTACCCAACTTATGTTGTCGAAATGATTCCAGGTACTTTTTTATAGCACTAGCCTGCCAATGAGAGTGCATGATATTTATCTGCATGTCTTTCCAAAGCTTGAAAGCTTTCCATACGTAGCGTCACATCAAATTTACTTTGTTTCCTTGAGCTTTGCAAACCAAATAATGGCATTATTAAGAAATGTTTTGAAAAAAAACACAAATCAACTTTTGCAAAAATTTAACGGTCTAAAATTGTCGAGGTAAGTTTATTTCATATTGCCTCCAGCGTTGTTGTGTCTGCACTGCAGTACAGGAAAGACAGAGTAATGTGCCGCTTTCAGTATCTACACCGGTCAGCCTTGTTCTCTGAATTTGTTTTTATAAATATCTCTAAATATTACATTTCTATTTCTTTCTATTTACCGGCCTTTTTTATTGCACACTAACGCAAATTTTTCTATGCTGTAATACAACGTAACCCAGAATATGAAGTGAAATATCTTACTTGAATTAAATGCCTGGACTAAAAACGAAAGTGCTGTTTAGATTGCAATTTAGACAGTCAGTTTTAAGGAGTCATTTGAAAAACGATCATTCCATGACTGTCATGACATAAATCCGAGTAAAAACTGCCGATGGGTAATGTATGGTGGATCAATCACACATTTTTTCAATATTCATAAAATTATTTTTTTTCAAAGCTGATGGGTTTAACTTTGCTTTAAGTTTCGGACAAAACAAGCTCAAAACTCAAGCACATCTGTTTCGGTTGTGAAAAGCTAATTTTCCTGCTTAAACTTTACTTTTATTTTTGTAGTCCACTCGCGATTGCAGAAAAGTATAATTGAGGGCTCTTTGGTTAACTGCAAAAGATATACATGACATTTCATTTACAAACATTTTGCATTTCACATAAAGGTAGCAATGTTCATTCAAAGCAAAATCTGCATATCAACTGAAAATTGTAGTGTTTTTTTTCAAAGAAGCACGCTAATTCAAGTAAACGTGGCAGGTGGACACACAATTCTTGAGAAGCTGGCGGAAAACTCGTTTAGAAATAAGGTTGGTCAAGATAATATGCATAGAATATCGTGATCATTAAAAGTATGCAACAGTTAGACATTAGTTATACTATACTGTTGTAACGTTAATGAGCACAGTATGGAATTAAGGCACTACTGTATAAAATAGGCTGAAAGAAGCAAGTCACATGCAGATAGAGGATGTAGTAGATTTTATTCAAATTTTCAAGGTTATGCTAGAGTTTCAAAATAACTTGAATCGAAACTTGAAAATCTGTCATCACCTGCTCCTAAAACCCTTGTTTCAAGTCTGATTTCTATTGTATAGGATAAATTTTCACGATTGATCTACGGACTCTCACTTACCCTTGTCCCGAGGGCCAAACGGCTGTCTTCATGACGAATGCTGCAGTGGTGGCAAGTCACTAGGAGCAGTGGCGTAACTAACGGGAGGGGTAGAGACGTGAATCACCCCCCTGGCAAGCTGAATATACAAACCTGGCCCCCACTTAGTTTATATTTCGGTTTTGATATTATTTGGGTTTTCAGTAGTTTTTTTGGTGTATTTCCGGTGATCTAGAGTTTTATAACCATCTACGTCCGGATTCACCATCGTTTCTCATGTTTTTCTGATTCTTGACTAGTGGGCCCCGTACAGTGGCCACTGGCCAGTGGGTTCCTTTCAACTAAGTTTTTTCCACCCTAGCTCAAACCTCTAGTTACGCCACTAACTATAGGAGCATGCACAATTTGCATATATGATAAATTTACGTACACTCTAGTAGTTGATGAGAAAAATTGCATACAATGTGCAGCTTTTCAGACTATCGAATATCGATAACATCAAACTACGGCTACATGGAATCAAAACGAGAAAAAATAATACAGTTTGCTTTTCATAAAAGTATTTGCTGTACGGTTTGAAACAAAATTGCTTTTACAATGAACACATGCAGTAAGTTAAATAACTTGCTGTCATTTCCAAAACGTTCAAGTATTAATCTGTAAGATTAGATTTGTTTGAAAGAGTTGACCAAGGAAATGGCATTCTTTGTCTTTCAGCAGCTCACCGTATCCTTCCATAGTGAATCGAAAAAATCTTTTAGTTAAAGCAGGGAGGTTTCCTTGTTTTAATGTTTGAATCATATTCAGTCGTTTGATTGTAAAAGCAACTAGATACACCTTTTTCTCACTTGCGACTGCAATTGTTTATAAATGGAAACGTTTGAAACTACACATACGACTCAAGCTTCAAGAGAACTTTGAAATACTAAGAAATAACAAAATTGGAAACTCTAGTTCTAGTATTTAAGAATCTGTTATAAACTTGTGCAAAAACAAGTTTCAGAATAAACGTGCTGCACCATGTTTCGGATTTTATAGATCTATCGTCAGTCATTGAAGAGGACCCAAATTGACACCGAATAAGAGATGATATAACAAACGTTTTGGTGGTTGCATGCCTTCTTTTTTAGTTTGCCACCCAAAAAAATAAAACGTTCTGGGCCCGGCTTGCCTTTTCAGAAAACTATTTAAAATTCTTGTTTTTAGGAAAATAATTACAGGTCCTAAGAGTTTTATAAAACTGCCCAGACGTTCGTTCACATTCAGCATTTGCTGTTGCAGAGAACAAAAACGCCCTAATTCGATTTTGGAAAACAATTAAAACTGTTTTCATCACACTTGAAGCTAATGCAATAAGTTTTACTTTTGCAAAGCGAGCCCTAATGATTTTTACAGTATTTCTCATCATTCTTTAATCCAGTTGTGTGATACATTGCTGCTATGTTTCCAATAAAATATTCTACATTGCTTCGTGCAAATGTAGAGCCAAATCAAGGCATGGTACTCTTACGGAAATACAGTCGTAGATATGCAATACATAATACACGCTGATGTACCTTGGTTTAGACCCAGAGCCGGAGCGTAAATCGTGACAGCAATGTAGAGGACTTGGTTGAAAATGAAAGTCGTAGTAGCCAAAAGGCGAACTGCTCGATTGAACCTCATCTCCAAGTACTGCGGCAATTACAGATCAAAGTTTCAAAAACACTACGATATGCCGTTTTTGCATCTCTGACTGGGCGAGTTTTATAGGTGTAGCCTCAAAATAACGAAGTCAGCTGCCAAATCAAAAACATTTCACCATTTTTGTCACTTTGTATTTGTACCTACATAGCCCTACACCCCGTGTTTTGATTTTTGTCGAATAACACGGAGAACAGCACTTTCCTAACATTATTTCATAAATGCGTTATTTCATTTCATTCTGTTCAGTGGCGTAGCAAGGGGTGGGGGCGGGCCACGGGCGGTACCTTCTGGGGGTCAGCACTTTGTTGATAAAAAAGAGTTTAAAATACTCTTCTTTCTTATTTTTAAATAAAGTTTTAAAAGTTCCAACTCTTGAGTTTTTGTGTTTGTAAGCCCTAGACTACTAGGCTAGCATAAAAAACAAGAACTGTGGCTGTGGAGTGAGCAAAAAGGTCTGGGTCAAATCCAATGTGCTAAAGTACCCCAGTGTTTGCCTTCGAATCAGGGTTTCTTCACACACTTACTTGGGTCAATTGCGCCCCAGTCCGTACACCTTCCTCTCCAGCCAAAGTTATTTCCCCCATCCCAGTCAAAAGTCCTTTGAACAAAGGAAAGAGATGAGATTTCACCGCAGACTAGCAAACATTACTGCTCCAGTAGTTCGCGGTTTATATTGACCCTTCTCTCAAAATCTTGTAAAAAAGGCCCTACATGAAATCACGGTAAATAGTCAAGGTCCGCTTAATCCTTTTTCTCCTATCGTTGGTTCCTTAGCAACATCTCAACGGCACATCATAACATCACCTGGCACCTAAGCATTGGCGACGAACATTTCGTTGGGGCAGCGATAGTTCAGTGGTTGACGACCCGCCTCTTTGTTGGAAGGTTGTGTGATTTAAGCCACGGCCACGGAGTGAATCACGGTAGAGCTCCTTGGGCAAGAGCTTTCACCTAAACTGCCCGGTCAGAAAGCGTATTTCAGGCGTTGTCTTGCCACAAATTGCCGCCACCAAAGTTATAAAAAACATTTCTAGCAACATCTCATGCTATTGATCAATGTTAATTTTTATATTTTCAATAAGTGTCATGAACTGAAACCTCGTCTTTAGGTGGGCTTAATGGCTGTACTGAATATGCCTAAAGTTGTTCAACGCAATTACCGTCCAACGCAAGACAGTGGAATCACTGCTGTGCATTCAAAAGCCCTACATGTCCCACCTGGTATAGTTTGGTAATAGGCCCTACAGTTTTCGAAATAGATGCAGGGGTGTAGTGGGGCGGGAACGCGTGGGAACGGCGTTCCCACATCTTTTTCACGTTTTGCTTTAAAATGAGTTGTAAGCTGTCTTAAAATGGCTACTTTTTTGAATGCGTTCCCAAAACTTTTTTGTTAGCACTACATCCCTGAATAGATGCCTGTTGGTAATGAACGAAGTAAAGGAATAACTGTGAAGGTGTAATTGGAAGAAGCATAACAACTAGACCAAGTGTGCAGGTCACGATAAACGCTGCAAGTCAACGTTTCTCACCCAGAGCCAGTTTTAAGCCTATTTGACTTATTTTATCAAAATGGGTCCGGCACCTATAGAGGGTCTCGCGCAAGCTCCGACAGAGTTAATGTTTGAAACCTTTTACTGTATATATTTTGAAAGAATTAAACCAATACTGAAACGTGAAGTGAACTGACCAAAAATAGGGGCGGCAAAAATTTCTTTCTGCCTTACTACACTAGCTGGTCTTGGTGCAATCGTCGCCAATGGCGCGTGTACCTTGGATGATGAAGGATCATAGAGCAAACTTGGGATCGTTCACCGAACAAAATCACCAAGGATTTTGATCGATTACGTCAAATAGGAAGGAAGATTGGGGATGAAGTTGTTTTCTTTTTTGTTTCCGAACTCAATTGCAATTTTCTTATTCAAATAGAATCACACGGTTAGCAAATGATCACATCGATCATACCTATCACATTGCTTTCGGGGTCACGAATCCCTATCGCTCCGTACCAAGAGGTAAGTTAATTCGTTTATTCTCCCCGAACATTCTTTACATGACTGAGATCATATTATCAAATCAATTATTATTATTATTACAGCCTGCTATATGCAATATACATGCTTTGCTTTAGTTAAAGACAGGGATAGTTTACGAAATATTAGCACAAATAAATGTTTACATCACATCTTTAAATTAAGTATGCCGCCATCACATTCCTTAATTTTTGTCGTTTGATCCCCTGGAATGAGTAAACTATTAAAAAGGTAAGCGGAGGGCTTAACAAAGATTAAAAACCAACAGGGAAGAAAATTTGACGAAACATGTCGGTTTCGTACATGCATACGGGAGGTCTGCGGCCTAGATGACCTTTGGTCCTTCGCAGCCTTCAACTCCCTCATGCATACTATACATCGATGTACTTGGAAGTCATTGCAGTTCTTCATTATCATAATCATGATGGCCTGATTCATGCGTGTATTTCAACAAA
>JGI24159J19872_10002538_pt1 | contig 21885 bp, 16 predicted proteins | sample Ectturendosymbi4_FD_19872 | JGI IMG/M metagenome (IMG submission 19872) | reverse complement strand
GTTACTATTTTTAGACTAGGTCACTTGATAAGGTCACATGATAGTTATGTAATCACATGATAGGTGTGTGGTCACTTGATAGCGTTCAGCAGCGCCTCCTGTGTTGAGACCACAATGAGATTCTGTTAATATTCAGCATGTTTAAAGTAACGTTTGCGTGTCACGTTTTTCATGCTTGAATGTTTATAGCCTTTGGGCTGGTTTTTCTTGTCTTTGTTGCTTGATTCCTTTGACATTGTTTCTTTTAATCGTATTAACATTAAACATGTACAGACCATTAAAAATGTGTCTGCTACACTACGCCACTGCTCTTTGCCGATATTTTATTGAAACTACAACAGATATTGATATGCACAATGGGTTTACCGCGATTTCGGACGTAATAATGTTGTTTTGTCCACTACTGACCGATTGAATATTATGTAGGATAGGCGTGGTAAGGCAAGACACGTGGTCTTGCAGTACTTGGTTTCGTAAATGCTCAATCCATTATACATATAGTGTTTAAACTTTATGATGTTCTCAGGATTGACTCTACTGTATTTATTGATCTACTTATCAATATATCATCCTCAAAACTAAATAAGCGAATTTTTTTAATTTCGAAGCATAACGTGCATGTACAGTAGAATTCGCCTAATTCGTCACCTCAAGAGGATTAGAAAAAAGTGACGAATTATGCAAACAGGTGAAAACTCTGTCATAAAAGCTCGTATACTTTATCAAAATAACTCGTATACATAGCGCTTTTATTTGCAGTAAAATACAAGTTTATGACGTTATGGTTGTTTACTAAATTAAACTCCTTAATTCCTCTGCTCTATCTAGACTCCTGCATTTACTCTAGTACCTTTGAAATCTGTAATAAACTTTTAAAGACTTTCTGCGTTCTCTCAATGGGAAGTCGGGTCGCGCTTCGTACCTCGTGCATAAATTCGATAAACAAATCGTGAGGTGCAACAATTCTCAGATAGATCCTTAATTTGTTTGAATTCCCACACGTACTAGCTGCTTAAGCATCAAAACCGAAACTGCAAATAACTGATTAGCCGAACAAAACGCTTCTCAGGGATAGAGAGGTGACGAATTGAGCCAATTACACGATGGCGATTAGACGGTCAGAAATGTACACAGAAGATAGGAATTTTGCCGGGACCGACGAAAATGTGACGAATTAAACAAATTCTTCTGTATATGCTTCTGGGCAAGCCTCAACACCTAAGGCTAAGGCTGAACTATTTTGCTGTTGCAAACCCAAACAATTTATAGGATAAATTAAAGTCAAAATTTGTAAATTATAAAGCCAAAATTTTAAAGTTTGTTGGTCAACAGATTGGTTGCCCTAGTTATAACTGTTCTGTGATAAAGATGGCCGCTTACTGCAACGTGTTTTCGTGTATACCCTGGTACAGCAACCAGCTGATATTTTCGGGGAGGTGGGCGAAATGATTGTAACTTGTTGTACCTAACAACTGAAACATGTTTTTAAAAATTTTCAGCTTAGAAACTTTTTGACTGAAGATGGATTAAGAATAATCCGGAACGTCTCAAAATAAAACGTGTATAGTTCTTCAAGGCTTTTTAGTACTGTATTAATGAAACGTAAGTTTATCCCAATTTTATGCTCCAGAGACCGACACTTTTCGCAAAGATCAACTTTCAGGCAAAGCAACATTTCTTGGCTGACTTGCTGATCTTCTCCTTAAAGGAAACCACTCGTGCAGAACGTCGCGTGAACAGGTCTTGTTGCATAAAATGAAAAAATACTGAATCGTGTCTATCTACTTGACCTGGCAAGTGGATGAAAGAATAGTGCATGCGATTACCTTGTTTTGCCTATCAGTTACGGGAAGCTTACATCCCGACGTAAGGGCAGCACCCATTTTTACGCAGATTTTTACAGAGCTCCGCAATATCGTACGCGATCCGTGGAGAGCCTCAAGCACAACAGACCAACGCAGGAAGTTTAACTCGCTTTATTTGAGCAATGGTTGAGCACAAAAAATATTACAATCGTGTTAGAGGGGGGGAGGGGTCTGTACATCCGGGACAGTGGCGAAATAAATAGTCAATCGGTTTGTTGGGTCAGCACAAGGCACAGTGTCACACATACGCAGCTCACACACAGGCATACATTGGCGTCGGCCGGTAACGAAACAGTATGTAGCTGAACTTTGTTTGGCTTCGTGACGACAAAGGTTGCAGTTGAGTCTTGACGATGACGGGCAGATCGTTATTTTCGTTTACGTTACTTTTTTCTTACACGTTTTCGTTGACATCACGCACACCACTCACTCCATCATTGCATCGGCTCGTGACGTCACGCCCTAGTAACTACGTCACGAGCCGGGGACGAGAACTGGTTGGCTGCCTCGCAGTCAGTGACACACTCACGACATCACATCAGTCAGGCATTCATCACACCACAGATGCGACTAGCGCACAACGTACGTCACACTCGCAACTGTGATGGCACAATCGCCACGCTCCAGGCATTTTGTTCATAAACACAACGCAAGAGATCACGCAGAGATTGGAAGCGACTACTTGCCAGCTTGACCTGAAATGCAAAAAACAAACAAGCGGCTGTGAAAGAGAATCTTGGACTTCGTGAGATGACAGTCATAACTAAAAGCGTTAAGTCTTGTAATTTAGTAATATTTAACCTCGCGACATTCGTAACAGATTCTGAAGAAGGGTTAACCGAGTTTCTAACCCGAAACATAACACAGCAATGGATTTGCTGCTTAACTAGTTGGTCACGAACTTTCACGGTGAACCACGTACGACTTCTAAGAATTTTTGATCACAAGGGAGCGAAAGACCTTTGCCTTGGTTGGCAAATGGAAAGTCGCCTGGGCACTGCGTAACTTCCTACTCCAAAACACGTGTTAAAATAGAACACAGTTATAAGACTAGGTGAAGCGCCGACCGATTTCCGCGTCGTTTTCCGGAAAACCCGTAAAACCATTTTATCGTCCCTCCAACCGCTGCAGCAGTAATCAGGGGCATAACGAGGGGGCAAGGGGGGAACAATTCCCCGGGCGCCGATAAGTCCCAACAGTGTCGCAAGCGCTTTCCTCGATGCAGTACAATTGCTTCCGAAAAACCTTAGGTTCAAAAATGGGGGCGTCACACTTGTTTTGTGCCCCAGGCGCCATCTGGCCCCGCTACGTCCCTGGCAGTGATACCCCGAAACGATTAAGCAAATAAACTTTGAGCGGCTGCACTGAATGTGAATAAGATATCAGCGACGACACTTTCAGCGATATCGCTTTTATCTCCGATTACAATCCACTGAGGGCTTGTTTTACAACCTGCATCCCTGGGATGCCCGACGGTCAAATGCGTGCACGCTCGATATTATGCAAGAAAGACAACTTCTAATGCGACTGCCGCTTAACAACCGCCGCACCTTTGTGAAGTTACCAGCGGCCGGTTGAGTTGGGTGCAAAAAAATCGACCATCAGCCGCACTCACTTTGTTGATAAGTGAAAAAGACTATTTATTCCGCAACTTCTTAATCTCTTTCGTTCCCCAGATCGCCAGGCTTTTGGTCTTGCTGGTTTTCGAGCGTCGACCTTCGGTGAGGAGGTCGCTTATCGCCGTTTTCGTGTCGATCAGCTTGACGAGGTTCGCCCCGGCGTTCGGGCCGAACGCGACGCACAGGTCACTGGGGTGAAAAACAAGACGCGGTTTCGTGCGAGAAGTTGCAGGAGCAGTTAAAAATGAAAAGCAAAAGGCGGAAAAGCATCCAAGAAATTCGTAAATCAATATACGAAGCCCGAAGCGCAGAACTTAAGTTGGCGATAAGGTTTAACGCGAGCTTAACCACAGCCGCGCCTAAATTTGAATGAGAGTGAAGATCTCAGTCTCCGATAGCACAAACTCGTTCACCAGGAAAAACAACAGGGATACATGCGCCACAAGGAGTGGCGTAACTGCAGGGGCGAATCGCCCCTCCTCCTGGCAAGCTGAATGTGAAAACCGGGGTCCCCACTTACTTTATATTTCGGTTTTAGTATTCTTTTGCTTTTCAGTAGGTTGTTGTTTTTCGCGTTATACGGAGTATTTTTCGGTGATTTAGGATTTTAGTATAGCCATTCGCATCCGGGTTCACCATTATATTTAAATTTTTTCGAGTGTTGACTAATGGGCCCCCTGCAGTGGCCAGTGGGCCCCTTTCAGCTAAGTTAACCCCCCTGACTCAAGCTTCTAATTGCGCCGCTGACCACGACACAAAATAAGAAACAAGGTGACCGTGGTCTTTACTGAAACAGTAGAAACGTTTGTCTTAATATCTCTGCATGCGCCGTCAAGGCAGTTCAGATAATCCTGATTAGTTTTTACGAGTCACAAGCGACATAGCAATCATTATTTCCTCACAATTGATCGGCTGAAAATTTTCGAACCTACAGAATTTCAAAACATAACGAAAAGTGTTTCAGCAACAGCCACTTAGTTTTCAGCGTCAGCGCAAAAGCGTACAGATAAAGAAACGCCGCGTGAAGTTTCAACGCGAAACTGACCCCATCAGTCCTGAAGCGGCAGCCACAGTGCCTTCGGAGTGGTCTTCGTCCATCGCGATCGCCTCGATGAATGAAAGTATGAACATGATGTGGTCGTTCACCAAAAGCACGTCATCTGAAAGTTCGATGACTTTTCATCAGTAAGCGCAAATTTTATTGGCAAATCAAACCCGAACGCGTCTCGCGAATAGCGCGGTCATGGGTAGCGTTTTCAGGTCTACACAAACGTGCTTGAACTCAGTAAAAGCTTCGAAAACGGAAGAGCTTTTTTATCCTTTCCACGCGCACAACAACAAACTGCTCATTCAACCAGCATCGCCAGACGGCAGGCTGCATACGGAAGCAAATTGCTCACCGTTGATTTCTCTCTCCTTGTCCCCTTTCAGGCCTTGGATAATGCCAGTGTACGCTTCCAAGCAGCTCTCTCGCAGTTCGTTCAGATAATCGACCATGTCGTAATCCGACTGTGAGATCGAAGCGCAGACGCGACAAGGTCAGGAAGGATCAATTTTTACACACAAATGACTTCGGTTAGGCGCATAGTGCCAAGCAAATGTCACTAGAAAATGAATCGAGGTTATCGAGGATAAGTCTGACGACACCGGGCAAAGTACACGTCTCAGCCCAGACTGAATACAACGGTACTTTGTGATGTCACAGAAAGTGATAAATGCACAGGCAGTAAATAACAATTGTTCGTTTTCATGAAAAAACATCGGTTAACGAATAAGACAATGTTACTTGCCCAGAAACGCAATGTTGCTGCGAGCAGACAGTGGAGGAGCTACAGAAACAAGCAAAAAAAGAAGAAAACAACAATATCGTCCATGCTAGTGGTCCCCAACCCTTTTGTAACAGGGGACCGGTCAAAGCTTGACAACACCGTGGCCCGCGGGAGTACTCTACGATGGTTGTTATTTTTCAACAACTGAAATGAAGTTACCAGATGAACCATCCGGTAAGCCTGCTGCATGTTATTCCGCGGCCCGGAGACCACTGGTTTATGCTTTTCGTTACTTTTTGTACCATGTTGTCTGCAGCTTTTAAAAGAGTCAGATTAACTTTCATATCAAACCCCAAGTGGAAGTAAAAACAATTAAATACCGAGCACCTTCGATGCCCACCATCGAGGTTCAATTACTCTTTGTTTCTGGTAGTTTAAAAAACTCAGTATTAATCAGGTTAATATGTACGCTATGTTCCTGCTTAAACTTTCAGTTTCAAAGAACCGTTCGGCAATCAAGCAGGAATCGTGTCTTTCGGCAAACCATACAGAGCCTAGCACTGGGAATGCCTCGGTTGTGTATCTTGTGTTTTCTGCTACTTCTTTCTTTTGAGATAATTACGCTGGCGTTGCTGTTGAGTAATCTTGATGGCCGCATAAGCAACAGCTTGTGGTTGTTGTCGGGTGTTGTCTTCCACGCCTGGACGCTTGTCAACAAACCAAAGCAAGCGCGCACCTGAACTGTCGCGAGGTCAAAACCTATTTGCCGCTCCTTCCTTACCCACGCGTAACTTGGTATGTGTCCCGGTGTGGACGAGCGCTTACCGGGCCCACGCATTCACTTCACGGTTCGGGCCCACTGCCCTTGTGTCGCTCAGCTTGAGCGAAGTTTTTGCAACGCCTGTAAACGTTAACCTCGACTTTCATTGGAGAGGCTCCTGCGAGGCGCTGTTCGTCGGCTTATACGGGTAAAAATCGAAAAACAAACTATTTACGGATGTCGTGTCAAATCTGCTCGCCTATAACGGGCCAAGAAAAAGCGTAAGACCGACTGCTAGCTCGTCGACCGTAGCCCACTGGATCGGGCCCATTCGTGACCAAATCCGACAGTGGTGGACGCTATACGAAACGCGTTCCACCGCAAGCTTTGGGTTCACCCCCATTTCATTGAGACCCGACCGGTGGTTTGCCGTGTGCCAAACCAACACGAACACTTTTACTTCCATGTCAAAAAAACGTCGTGTCTTTCATCAGCAACAAACGTTTTGTTCATTGCCTCNAGGCATGCGCAGAGTCAAAGGGCTAGTTTTGAAAACTAGGTACTTCGAAACAGGCAGCAGTGTTTGGGGACCGGTGCAGGTTGTCTCCTCCAGTTTTTAGAAGTCAGAAGGAAGATGTTCGTAAACTTTAAAAAGCTCGGAATTCCTGCTGGGAAAGTTTGCTTTGTGCATTTACCAGTTAATGTTAAAAAGTTTACACACAAGCACCCATTCCCGCTCTCCCGGCCCGTGGACGCGACCAGGCCCTGATAAAGAAACCAAAAATAACGGCACAGTTTGCCTCAGCCACGATTTAGGAAAGATGAACAGTGAAGTAGTAACGAATTTTCGGTAGCAGTTGGATGTTAAACAGACGAATGCAAAAAAATACATGTCTGTTATGCTTTTCTCAGGTTAAAGTGATATGAGTGAAAGGCTTGCGTTTTCCTCTGGAAGTTCAGGGATCTTCGCGGAATAGCTTACACAAAATTGGGTAAATTTTCTGATGGCAAGTTTGACGAAATAACACGTTGCAAACAAGATGGATTTCAACAACGATCCTAAGGGTGCCATAGCTGTAACTGTAAAATAATGAGTTTCCCACCAGCGGCCACGAAAAACTTTTGGCTCAACACGAATGAAAACCAGTCATGCACCTTATCTACTTGAGCGCTGGCGGCTTGCTGCAGAGTCTGAAGGACGATCTCCAGGTACTTCTTGAAATCGCCGCCGACGGCTAGAGCGATGTCGCCGAAAACCGACAAGATGTGCGGCTTCACGCTGCGATGCACACTCGCATCCGATAGGTTGGTCAGCAGAATGGTCATTATGCTGTCACAATGAGGCAGGACTTGACGGCCGACGGCGCGGCAGATGTCGCCGACCACGCCGACAGCGGCGATGCAGACCTTTGAAAAATCGGGAAAATAAGGTTTTTTGGTCCCCGAGAATGTTCGACAAAGAAGAAGAAAATGTGGAACTGCAGCGAAAAGCTGATGCTGTTGGGCAAGAATTTCAAATCAACGCAGTGACCGACGCGCAATTAATTTTTTGCTTATTTAGTATTTCGTTTCTCTTTTTTCTGCGGTGTACAGGACTGTGCACACACAATGCACAGAAGCACACACGAATTTTTCTTTGCACGACATTGTTTCGACTCAATCGCTGGTAATGTTTTAATCATGCACCTAAACAAGAGCGATATGACGAACTCCACAAGCCACAGTTTCCCGCGGATTGTCACAAGCAGGTCCGGCAAACAATGCAGTGATGTTCTACGACTACGCAAGCACTGTGCCAGCGTCCAAAATGTGAACTAACGTCAGTCGGTATAGAAAACAAACAAACAAAACATTTTCACTGTTTGTTTTTTTTCAACGAAGTAAACGTGTGCACACCCAAGAAGATTTGAACATATTGTAATTTTTCCCTTTCAACAAACATCGGTTGATTCACATAAGTCTGCGCATCGTATTTATCGACTGATTACGCAGCCACAATAAACCTATGGTTTTTTTCAGCCGTTTGTCGGTCATTGACCGGATTTTTTTTAAATGACCGAAAAAATCAGTCAATTCGTTCACAACACTATTTTCCAGTCATAAAAAATACCCAAAAACGAAGAAATGACAGACATTTTTAGGCTAATTCGAACAAATGACCCTAATGTCTCAGCGAAAAAAAAACAGCAATAAACTCGTGTATACCTGGTACTCAGCTTTATTCTGCAAGCCGGCAATCAGGAAGTCCTTGAAAGCGTCCATGTAACCCATGAACCTCGCGCCAACAACTGCAATGCGTAACAATTGCAACGAGGGTGACAAGGACGTGATTAAAGGTGAAACTTGTAAAGGGCCAACAACCATTAGGTTGTTGGAAAGGTCAACGAAGTCTCTTGTGTAAGTGCAATGCAACGTGCAGGAAGTTTTTTGGCAATAAGAAGACAATTGGAAAGATTACCAGAGTCTTTACCTCGGCATAAGGCTTTAATATCTATTTCATTTTCTCATACATTGGATATATACAAACGTAATATGCATTTTATACAGGTTATTCCGACACGGTTTTATCTCTTACATAAACTGACAAGATTAACAAATCTCCATCCAAGTACTCAAGCTTTGTGAAACATGGAGGAAACAAAACAACAGGAAGTATTTCGTCGCCGACTCCTCAAACCACCGGCGCTACTGGCCATAAGAAGACATCGGACCACTAGAAGCGAAACGAGTTTCTCTCACCTTCAGTCAAGGTACCGACGGTCATCAGCGCGTCCTCCTGCACACCGCCCGATCCCGAACTGGACTTGAGCATCTGCAGGAGTGAGGCCATCACACTGTCCGCTATGCCTGCGCGCGAGAGAGAAGTGAGAACATGAAGAGGCGGCATTGTGATAAGGTGCGCAAATAAAGCAACGGAAGAATCGTCAGGAGCTGACGACAACAACGGCCAATCGAAGCCGCGAGCTATTGCTTCAATGCAAAAATAATGCGCGTTGAGAAAAAGACGAGCTAGCTTAGCACCGGTCGACGCGCGAATTTGTCGGCAACTCGACAAGGATGATCGCCGCAGCGAGCGCCGATAGATTTTACACGACCCTCATTTCGATCACTTTATTTTCTGCAAAAACAGCCCAAATCAAACTTCCTGTCCTGCCAGCTCAGCATCGGGCATGCCCGGCGGCCTTCGAAGAGGCGGAGAGGCCAGCAAAGTGGGAGGAACAGGCAGTTTCACGCTTCCCACTCACCTGCGATGTGCTCTTCCTGCACTTTCCTCAAAACGCTCTGCAGGGTGGCGCAGAGCAGGGACTGGAGGTCGTTGTAGTGCGAGCGATCGGTCGTCGACTGGATGTGCGACTGTGACGAGACAAGAAGAAGGTGCACAGACAGCGAGACAGAAGGACAAGTCGGGATGCGCTCGTGCGCTAAGCTCTCCGTGCACAGCCGATACGGCGGTACCTGCAGTCAGCTCCCAGCAGCGACACGCCCGCGCAAAACGAAGAGAGTTGAGCCGGTCACAGGCGGCCCGGTTCCAACCTTCGCTAATTTTGAAGGGCACTTAATCCGGTGGTTGGTTGGCGGTAATTTGCTGGTTCGCGTTGACTAATCGGTCAAGTCAAATCCAAACATACGCGCGAAGGAGATAAGAAAGCTTGCGGAAGTAAAATGTTTTTTTGGCGCAAGCAGGCTTTTCTCGCTCCAGTAAGTCTGCAAAGTCCAAATTCACAGCTTTTCTGATCCAATACTTCTATATTTTCAAACCGCGTGCCTGCCATGGTAGTCATAAGGTGCGCTAACTACTATGTGAGTCGAGGATTCGCTGAAGATTTTTGGGTCTTTCAAGCTAATCAAAGAAAACAAAGGGGTCATGCAAGTACAACTGAAATGGCACTGTAACTCAATGAAGATCACATTCTTCCCAGAAAAAAGACTCTGTTCTAGGCTAGTATTTTACCTCCATTTGCAATAAAGCTTGGATTCTTTCCATTATGACGGTGGTTGTTTTAAGCACTGTTTCGTAGCAGTCCTTCGGACTATTCTTAATCATTTCCATGACAGCTTCGTAAGCTGCGCTACGTAGATTGTTCTGGTGTCCATCCGATCTGCGGCAGCAGAGAGCAGGTTTCAAACATTTGACAGCGAAACGTGTCTAACTCAGGGGTGCCTTTTTTACATGCAAATATGAAATAAATTCAAATTGAATGCGGCTTAAGCACGCTGGCCTCAGCAAGACTACAACTGCATCCAAGCGGATCGCCAGCAATATTTTGATGAAACCAAGACACATGACAAAAACAAAACGACTGATTATTTGAGGCGGTCGGTTTCTTTTACCGGTCTGTGGTCTGCAGCAGTTTCTCGACGACTTTCTCGTAGACTGGTGACATGCAGTAGGTTTCGGGGTCATCGTCTTGATTCTCCGCAGCTTCATAAGCTGATTCGGCAAGAGACGAGAAAGCCTGAATGCGACAGGAAAACACGGAACAGGTTGGCCGAAATGACGAATGTAAGAACGTTGCACTTGACAAACACAGCGACTGTTTCGTCGAAGACAGGAAGCGACTCCGTTTCCATTTCCACCACTCAAGTTAATAAATATTGATCAATCTGTGCGCGTCGCTGCGCCCAGTGTGTCGGATTGAATAAAAGCTACCGGCGTGATCCCTTCAGGTTTCATTCATTTTAAGGCAAGAGCCACGTTTGAAAACAAAAGTGATCGACCGCCATTGGCAACCGGTTGTTGCGCTGCACATGGTGGTTGATTTTCAACGTCTCTATTAACAGCACACACATTAAGAAAGCAGTTGAGCACGATAAGCAATTCAAAACGCTATTCTTCCTCGCCAGATACCGAAAACAAGTTCAGTTGTAGAGTTACGTGCCAATAAAAGGACCCGAAACGCTGTAAGATCCACTACAAGTTCAAAACTATTTTCAGAAGACCTTTTTGAGAAAAACCAGCCTTGTCGGCATCAGCATATTGGGTCTTTGCCAGATTTAACCTGCACGATCGGCATCCTTCAAATATGTCTAAAAATCCTAACTACAGCAACGTTTACATCGGACAGCAGCAAAAACTCATAAGCAGCCCATACCCAGCAGATGTTGGCGGCAACACGTGGCTCGCTGTTGAGACTTTCGACCATTGCAGTGAGGAGAGGCATCAGGACCTTTTCGTCCAAAGCTGATTCGGGAATCATTTCGCATATTCTGCGTGCGCAACATGTTGTGAGTGTGGCTGTTGCAAACATGGTACGTGAACGCGAAGGCTGCACTGCAGAATGGTGCTTGATGCAGGCAAGAGATGCCAGTTGACGCCGTACAAGCACAGTGCAGACTTATCGATCCGTGTTATGATTGCAACGCTTTATTACGTTTGCACTTAGATTATAACGTTTGCACCTAGATTATAACGTCTGCGCTTATATTATAACGTTTGCATTTACATATTACGTTTGCACATGCATTATTACGTTTGCACCTTACGTTACTACGTTTCCACTTAGATTATTACGTTTGCGATTAGATTATTACGTTTGCGCTTAGATTCATGGCCATCGGAAGGATTTTTTCCAGGTGCGGTCACTAGGGGATTTTTCCAAAATGTTTCCAGGGGGCCAAAAGTGGTGAAATTTGTTTTTCCCCAGTCGAAATTACGAAAACAACCTTTTTTGCTTAAATTTTCAAAACCCCGGGGGCAACGGCACCCCTCCCCCCCCCTTCGGACGCCCATGCTTAGATTATACCTTTGCACTTACATTACTACGTTTGCACTTATAATCAAACGTTTAACGAAGACGTTTGAAAAAGATCGTGCAGTGCGAACCCAACTTGCACTTTTGCAAATTACGAAGATTTTGCAAAATCCAGTTGCGCGTTTGTGTTACTGCGTCTTGGACAGTCCTTCGCAGGTCATAGGTGCAATTTTTGCGAAGAGAGTCTGAGGCAACGTGTAGGCGCCGCACAAATGCCTTCGATTTAATTATTTGACAGCGATCAGCCGGATTCTGGGACAGGCGCCGCGACGCCAGGTTCTCTCAAAACCAAATTGCCGCCAAGTTGAGCGGCAGCTCCGGTTCAATACGTGGCTAACTCTACTTTTAGCGTCACTGAAACCAACTGATCGCCTGCCCGGCCTCCCCCTCAGCATGGGTCCACACACGCACGGACACGCTTTTTGAACATCCGCCTGTGATCTGCTTCATTTGACGGTACCCGGGGACGCCGCCGGAGACCGGGGCCATCGCCCTTTCTACCCTTTCAAAAGGGGGAACAGCGGAGGCGGAGGTGCCTTCTTCGTAAACAGTGCCTCAGGTAATTTCATAGTCTGTCAAGGTCGACTTAAAACAAATTTATTGCAGCTTCTTGCGCATCTAGCAAGTTCAGAATGGTTCTCTGTTTTTGAGATCAAATTTTTTTCGGAACATGTACCGTGAATACGACAATTGTCTCCATTACGTGCGTTTTTTCATTGTACTCAAGTAAACAGTTTTGAAGTCGTGGTGACGATGTGCATTTCAAAGTACAACCAATGGTCCACACGCTGGAAAGTTTTGTATTGCTAAATTTCAGCAACAGCTTACTACTCCAGTAAACACAACATGCTGTGTTTATTATACCAGTTAATTTTGCTTATCCTTTTAACAACCAACGTGTTCATTTTGTTTGCTGGTTTTTGTGGAATTTTCATGAAAGTTTCCTTGCGTAGAATTCTCGAATTTTTCCAAATGAATATTATTTTGGAAAGAAACAAGCATGTAATTTTCCATCGCCCTTAACTTCTTTATTGCCCCCTCCCCTACCGCTGCTCCGGCGTTACCGCTTTACGCACTGGTTTTCGTGATCGCACACGCAACGTCAAGGACATCACAAGTCACGTCACAACCAATTGTCTCCGCTTTGTCTGCCGATAAGCAAGGAATGCTGCGCTGCTTAAAAGCAAACTTTGTTGCTTTCGATTTGAAAGGAAGGTCACTTGCCTTCCGATCGCCCACGCCGTTGTGTCGCGGACGACCACGCTCTCGTCCTTGAGCAAAGCGATAAACATCGGCATGCCTTCGTCGACAATCAGCGAGAGCTTTTCCGTCGAAGGCCCTTCCAAAATCGAACCTGAACGACACAAAATTAAAGGTTTTTGCACAGCGGCACGAGAAAAGTTTTTTCACGGTAAGTTTTATGATCAGCTGACGACGTGAAGAACAATAAGCAACCAGACAGGCGGAAGCGTGAGGGAAAAAAGCCCGGGTTTAATAAGCCTGCTTGCAATTACCTGTGATTTGCTTCAACTCAGGTTATGCCAACGAACAGAACCCCTCTAGAATTCTGAAAAAACACCCTGTCACGTTTGATGGAGCCAGCTCCAAACCCATTGTGGGCGAAGTCTCAACCAGTCTAGCGAACCAACCTCATTTTCAATAAACAGGCTCGCTGAAATGCAAAGTGGTTGAGACGTTTGGGCAAAACACATGGTCACAGTTAATCTCCAGTGTCATCTCATTTGAGATAAAGAAAGAAACGTTACGCAGGCAGGAGATTCTTGTTAGTTGGTGGTCGAACGCGGATGGAAAACATTTCTTCACAAACCTTAAAAGACCCAACGTGGTATCCACGAGAGTGAAGCGGGAGATCCCGCGAGTAGATGGGTTAGCGACAGTTTGGCGTAAGCTCAAGTAACAATTGTGCTGACAGGATGATTTCAGTTCGCCGATTTCAAATTGGAAATCATAATTTTTCGTTCAGGTCAGCTATGATAGACATGGTATAAGTGTGGACAAAAAAACTGATTAGTACGGATAAATCTAGCTCCTTGTTTCTGAAACCTGGTGCATGATGGGTTAGTCGGTTATAAACAACATTGATCAGGTGAAGCAGAGTTTGTACTTGCTTTATCCTGGTCGGTCAGTTGTATTGCGGGAAGCCAAAGTTCGATATTAAAAATCTGAATTTGATTCTCATTACCTTTTTGATATTTCAAGTATTACGCAAGTCAGCAAAATTTGTCCAGAAAAGCAAATACAAACCTGCCTCAGCTGTTCGCTGATGTTTAGTTATTCGGTGCAAGAAATAACTGCATTTAAGTGTAAACTGATAATATTGGATGTATAATGCTCATTTTCCTTATACAATTTTTTGTGTTCATTTCCCATCCCAGAAATACGACGATATGAGTTGTTGGCTACAGGAAAAAGCCTTTTGACGACAGATGTCAGTGAAAATGAAATACACTCAGGGGTCCCAACTAGGAAAAGACAGGGAACCACCGCCCCAATACTGATGTTCCAGACGAATTTGCGTTCTAAATTATAGGCAGAGGTTTTGAAGTTGGAAAAAAACATCCGCAGTCTACGGCAGAAAGCAAATTTCAACGTTCTTAGTGAGTGAATATTTTTGCGGTAATCCCTGGCGTTGTAAGCGGTTGTCGTAAATGTCACGACTAGACCTATCGGAGATTTTCTTTCTTTTTCTTCTCGAACCAAATGGAAAACAACGGAAGGAAATGCGAAAGCAATATCACAGCGAACGGTTCAGGATTGCTGAAGGTATGGAGACCGTGGAACTTCACGTTCTCTTTCAAGCAAAAGTATAACCATTTTTGAAATTCTGAAGTCGAGGAATCTCAACCATTGCTAGAAAATCAAACATTGCACTGCATGTAGTGTCTCAAACATTGCTAGCATACCATCGGCACACTGCATGCAGTGTCGGGTGTGGCAATAGTCTTCGAACGCGGATTTTTTCCGGCGGAGCGCGCCGAGAAGGAAAAACATAGACGTTTGTCGCAACACGGAGCCTCGAGGCAATATTTTAAACGAAGGTCGTTTTGAACGTCAACAGAACAATGAAATGACGTCACTTAGGCCACCGCATTGATCACGCTCAGCGGAATTCGGTAGCCCACCTTTTTACTATAAACTCTTCAAGAACAACCCTGTGTATTGAGCTAGACATACGTTTTTTTATTAAAAACGTTGGAATCACTGACGAAGATGTACAAATCCAGCTAAGGACCGAAGCAGTTAATTTGATAAACCAAGACTGCATACCGCACGGCATTAACATTTGCAAACTCTTTCAACCTTTTCGCTCCATAAATGCTCCACAAGAATCTTGGTATTCTTCATCCGAAATCGTATTTCAATTGCAATATGTGAAGCTATTGAACAACTGTTTCGTCACAGGTCGGTCACAAAATGTGAAGTTAGTGCTGCACATGAACTAACAAGACTGTGGCGTGGTTGTTACTTTGCTTTCAAAATTCTGTAAGGCTCACAAACCTATCCATTATGCGTAGTTTGGACAAGTTTGAGCGGCAATAAGAGGAGTCACGACGTCATCACGCACGGTTTTCAGCCGAAGTAAATTTTCGACAGGCTTTCCTTCGAACGACAGCTAAATGCACGCGGCTTGCGGCGCTGTATCTGTCTAAACATGCCACGTGCGTGATTTAATCAACCGCCAAACACCACCGGGTAATTCCCGGCAGCTACAGGGCGTCGCGAATTGCGCTCGAACAAACACTGACAACGTCTGTACGACACAGCGAAGAGCAACCAGTCTCCACATACGCGACACGAGCGAATCAATCGAGAGGATGTTTTTTAAGGGAATCAACTTCACGTAACACCGCGCATCCTCAGTTGTAAAATCTTTTTCAGATAGAAACAAAATTTAATCGACTGATTCGTTTTTGTCACCTTTGGGGAGTCTAGTTACTTGTATACAGAATGCAAGTCTGAATCATCGCAACAAGAAGAACGTATTCCGCTTGTTTCTAATTCGACGTCAGACCCGTAAGAATCACGACTTACAGCTTATCTAACTTCAATCACGTGATAGAAAGAGCATACGCAGCCAATGTTTCGCAGCACTCTGCTGATCTTAAAGCATGGCTTCAGTCATGCATGACGACCGAGAGCAGAAAGTTTCGCTCGCGATTGATAAAAAAAAATACTTGCGATGACAACCCTGCGTTTTTAACGTAGCCCCTCGGTTCGAAGTTGCTTTTCAGCTCAAACAACAGATTTTGTTGTTATCGAACACCCGACCTAAAAAGTGACGAGCCGGAAAGAAGCACAGTTGACCCCAAGCGCGGAAGGGTTCTTACCGAACGCCATCATGGCCGCGTCCCTGTATCTCCAGTCCTGGTTCGTAATGTTCGATGTCACGAAAGGAACGACCTGAAACCAAGTTTAGATGATGATCGAATGCGATAAAAATGCACTTCATCCAAAACAAGCTCTTGCCGGCTGCACGCTACGACAGCACGGAGCAGTTCGATGACTGGAAGGGAAAAAGCATTCTGAGCTTGCTTCTTGTACACGCAACACAGCACGTTCGGAGGTTTTAGATCAATAGAGGTGACCTTGCTCCACGAGTTGCTATGGAAAAATGCCAATCATTAGCGACGCTTACACGCTTATGAAGGTCATAGTTTTTTTCCCCCGGTGCTCATAAAAGCCTCACATACGATAGCAATTCAAAATATGGTCGCGCCAAAAAATAAATCTTCAAAATGAGACATATGGAAATGTGCANGAAAAAAAGCCGGAATACAATGGAAAAGAAAAGCAAAATAANGAAAAAGCGCACGGGATGCGCATTTGATGCAGTTCGAACGAGTGAAACTTAATTTTTCTATCCGAGACATTAGAGCTCACCTGCGGCAGAACNTCGTCTTCGCATAGCGTGGCGAGAAGCATCAGACAAACACCGGCCGCTTTCGACGGGTTCCAGTCGTCTTCGTCATCCAACTCTTCCTGCGAAAGTCAGCGAAGTTTTCAAAGGATGCACATTGCATAACAACTGCACACCATCGAGACAGCAAGTAACGCAGGAACTTGTTTAGGGGTTGTTTTGTCACAAGCATGTTTTCCTAGGTCCGTATCACGCGGAAGATACGCTAAACGCATCTAAATATGCCGAATGTACTTCAAATAGCAACAAGGATTACTTTCTTTTTGTTCTGAGCCGCTGACACCTAACGACAAATCCGTGTCAACCTTTGAGCTTAAAATCCAAAAAAATGAATCAACAAAAATCTCGTTTAAACAACAGCTTCGCCATCCAGGTCCACTAAACACAGACGTGAGAGTTTCATTACTCAAATACTTGCGCGGGATTTATATTACAAAATGCACTGGCCGGTTGCGCACGTTTGTCGTTAGCTGTCCTCCGTTTAGCCTCAAATCAAATGGCGTTTGTGCGAAATTGTCGCAAGCGGAATAAGGCTTGTTGCAAAGGACTTCGAGTTACATCTGCCAAGACTTGACATGTCTCACTGAAGACTACGCAAACTACGAGCTGGATAAAGTATAGTAGTACAGTACAAGTATATCTTCATATTCGTTTCTGTTTTATCCATTCAAACAGTTGTGTCACACACTTTCACACAAACGCGAAGTTAGTTTGCGAAGTTCCTGAAAGGAATACAGGAAAAGTGCGTAATGCAATGATCGAACGAACGCTGACAGCAGAGTCGCGTCATATCCAGCACCACTCTGTGGAAACTATGCAGGTGAAGCGGACAAACAGGGCAGTGCTCCACTTCCTTTGAAATGCGATGACGCTACACGCAATAAAATAACGTCATCAGCTTGCTATTCAACAGCGTGCTTCACATTGGCGTAGGTGAAAAGCAACCGATTAAAAATGTTACGCACAGCCAGAAGTACTGCGTTTGATCGGGGACTCCAGGCTTGTAGTCTGAAGCAGGACTTCTCAAACTTCTTTGTTCTGCGACCCATTTAAAAAATGTTTTTTCGATGCGACCCTTTGGTAGATACACTAGATGTTAGTGATACGTGTAAATATACCATTACAAATCTCAAGAGGCATTTTTGTCTATGGCGAAATCATGCAAATGCACACAAACCACGAATGTACTATGCAGTAATAAAACTACCACGTAATGGAAACAGTAGGGCGAAAAAATATGTAAACAAACAATTCAGTTTGTAGAAGCTATCAAGCACAACTAACGGGGTGGATGCACTTGATTTGTACACAGATCATCCATTCTGGATGATACAAGACAACGCAGGACGAATTCTAGATTATACAAGACAATGCAGGACATTCTCAACATTTTTCAAAAAGGATCGGTTTTGGGACTTCATGATTATCAATCCTGAGAATGCCGGTGTGTTGACTCGTGAAATCCAATTGTGTATGATTCGTGGTCCTAACTTTTCCTGAATTAAAGTCCAAAGTACTTCTAAAGCTGTGCTTGACCTTTCAACTTTAGTCTAATACTATTCAGTGTGCTCTCATAGCAGTTAACCTAGCCCCTGGACTACACTAGAGTTTTAAATACAGTGCAAGCATGCCTTCGTGTCGGAATAAATGCAATAAGATCTGTATTGGACAGTGCATCAAATAAAACAATCATGACATAACAAGGCATAACTTGTGCTTGGTTGATTGTTATTTGACAGCACAGGCAGACATCCTAGCAAAGAACTGACAGCATGAAGCACGTTATTGCCCCTAAAAATGCAGTAGAAATAGATTCACTGCAGGCCTACTTTTACTTTTCTTGAAAAGATTACAAAAACATGTATATATGATTTGTCAAGCCAATTTTGGCGACCCCAAGATCACATTTCGCGACCCATTGTTTGAGGGTCCCTGGTCTAAAGCATCGCAAATAACAACCTGAAAAATGGCGATTCTCGCCACCGTTTGGACTTGTACTTTTAAACATGTCAATCATTGTTGTGTGCACCGCGCCTTTTAATTGTATGCCGGAGTAAATAAGACTAGATGGTCTGACGGCCGGTCATGACAGCCGGTGCCGCGAGTTCACTACGTCTTTGCGTTTTCTTCAGTTTGTCGAAAGTTATCGTTACCCATCAGTTATTTATAAGTTACCGTACAAGAATATGTGTTGCCTGCTTTCGTATATTCTGTGAGAAGACAGAAACAACCTTAACAGTTGCTCTAAACAGTTTTCGGCCCATGGACCAGCTTTTCAAAAAAAATTTCCGATGGACCACTTTGCTATGCTGACCCGAAACTAAACTGCACATAGATAAGGGAATTCAAGGGCGTGCTCAATCTTAGTCTTTAATAAAATAATCAAGGATTTATGCAACTCACTGTAGATCACTAGAAACTCCAGATTGAGAATCACTGCCTTAGATGGTCAAATAGGCTTTTTTGCCCCTTCGGTGGCACATTCGTGTTTACGCGTCAACTGTGGTAACTGTATGTTCCACCAGCAACAATCCAGAAAAAACGCAAATCAACTTGTTTGCAAACGAACACAACACAACACGCACGCACCTGCCGAGCAAGTATTCCAGTCAGGATAGGAATTAAGTACTGAAGAGCACCTTTCGCGTAGAACTTGCTGATGTTCTCGGGCGGCCGGCCCGCCTCGCACGCCTGCAACACGAAAGAACAGCGTCGCCATTGCAATGAAGGGCAAATGAATCAAGCAATAGCCGATGTGTAGCGTTTCGTTCGCGCAGCGAAAAGACCGGGATGTCTCTCCCGTCTATGCGACCGCCTGGAAGGCGCAGGTTCCGATTATTCGAGCCCAGGTCTTTTATTGGGAGTTGGATCATCGAGCCCAGACCTTTTATAAGATAAAAGTTTGAAAAGACTAATGCTTTTTTCGTTTCTCCAAACACTGCAAAAGTGTGTCCGAACAAAATTTTCTGCGACTAGCCAGTTTTACAAGCCTAAACAGCACTCAAGAGTGCGTTTTGAAGGCTGGCATGTAGGAGAACCATGCAGAGCAAACTTGGTACAGTAGGGGCGGGATGTACGTAGAGCCGCAGAAAGAAAAACTACAATGCTGAGCCACAGCCGAACACTGGGTATGCGCAACTTCTGAATCACAGAAATTAAGTATTGCAGAATGCTCTTCAGCACAGGGACATGGGTAGACCGACAGCATTTTTTGCATCACAAGCGGAATTTACAAGCATTTCCTAAAATTTCATTAGAAAAAAAACAACCTGCAGCAAAAACACGGGCAAACACTATTTCATTCTAAACACGATGCTCGATTCAGTCCATTAAGCCCAACAACACAAACTCTGACGATTGTAATGAAGTTTTTATAACCCCGCTGTAATACAGATATGAAATGCGTGTTGCCGCAAGAACCGACGCGACGGCAAAGCCTCTTACTTCGGTAAGCTCGATTGAAAGATCCATTTCCTCCTCACAAACGCTTGACCAAAACTCGATTCCCTGCAAACAGACTTCGTCGCAGTCTGTCTTCATCGCTTCCACTGTGATCTACAACAAAAAGGAAATGTTCAAAAATCACTCACCGGCGGTGAGCGAAATAAGATAGATTAACTGTCTTAACTGTCATCCATGGTGAACAGCTTTAGGGTGTAGCATGTAGGCTATCATGGTATTGTTTTGTTGCAAGCAACAAGCAAGTAGCTCCCTAAGTCAAGAGTCAACACATATACCAGTGGATACATTAGTGCAGGGATCACCAACACGGTGCCCGCGGGCACCAGGTAGTCCGCAAGGGCCACGTTGGTAGCCCGTGGTCCTGTTTTGAAAATAACATTAAGATGATGAGTATCGTCACATAGATTAACATCATTAATGATAGCACAATTAAAGGTAAATTGAACAAAATTTTTATTTCAGAAGTGTGTATCAAACTAGTAGCCCTTAGTGTTAATCGGTGCCAAAAAGTAGCTCTCAGTTACATAAAGTTTGGTGACCCTGCATCAGTGTTTTGTTGTTATGCGCACGCCACTATAGAAGCTATTTGAAGCAATCCTAAATCAAACAAACCGCCAGCAATCGTACAAATCAGCGTTGCGATTTACGACAGCATACTTCTAGAAGACCAGACGTTCGCCGTAACACGTGCCAAGAACATTGCTTTGACAAAAAAGACAGAAAAATTGATAGAAGTTGCGCACCTAACCAACAGGCACGTTTTAAAAGTTCCATGGTTCGAGATGATTGCCAGAAGAGCATTAATACGACGTCAGCATAACGCGCGAACTTACCGCGAACAACGCGGGGCCCATGTAAGCTTCCATGTACTTGTAATAAAGTGACATTATCTTGACCATGCACTGCAAAGCGACCACCTTCACCTGAAACCACAACGAACACTTTTTTCATCATCATGGAAGAAAGTTTTATGCACATTCGCAGCAACATGAACCTTTCGTAGTCAGTGGCACAAAGCAAACTGGCAGTTGCCACGGTTCAGCGAGACACCCACTAGGAAGGGGGAAGTCACCAGAGCCGCGGCTCACACAGCAAGGCTATTTGCGATTTGTGCTGAAGCAGTGATTCTCAACCTGGCCCAGGTGGACCACCGGTGGTCCACCTGGAATTTCTAGTGGTCCACAGAGAGTTCCACAAATCCTTGATTATTTTACTAAGGACTATTAACTGTACATGCCCTTGAGTTCACTGACCTATGTGCAATACAGTTTCTACTAACTGTTCATGAGGTGCGAGCATAGGAAAGTGGTCCATCGGGTATTTTCCTGAAAAGATGGTCCATGGGTCAAAAAAGGTTGAGAACCACTGTGCTAATGCAAACATAGCCCCCAGATCACAGAAAAAAATTGGATTACCTTCATATCTTCTACTTGCGTGGCTTCGCAGATCACTTGCATTATAAAGTTTCGTTCGCTCTGCACGAAACACACCGCGGTCAGCCGTTTCACGAATCAACAAGCACAGGAATATGCTTCCAGTAATTTTAAAATGTCAACAATAACAATAACAATAATCTGAACTCACGCAATCATATCGAGAAATTTAGAGCGACTCCTATCACGTTCACCAAAGTTCACCAAAGGCTGTGTAAGTGTATTGTAAAGTGACTTAGTATTGCTTTCACTGCTCTGTCTGTTCTATACTGATTTTCTATCCAA
>JGI24159J19872_10002537_pt1 | contig 21894 bp, 8 predicted proteins | sample Ectturendosymbi4_FD_19872 | JGI IMG/M metagenome (IMG submission 19872) | reverse complement strand
TTGTTTTGATGATGGGAAGGTAGCACGTCTTTCTTTGTTGCTGGTAAGAGCTGTCGGGTCGTAAAAACAACACGTGGTTCAACGGAAAAGAAGCAGCGCTTTGCGGCAGAGGTGATCTGCTTTTCGAACTTCATCGAAACGTTTCCGATCCATGGAATGTGTAAGTAGACTGGGCATTTTTTCATTGTGTGGACCGGGTTCAAGTTGTTGAAGTTTTCGTTTGATAGTGGACTTGATTAAATTTTCCGGATAGCCATTTTCCAATAGGAGTGAAAGGATTTTGTCAAGCTCTGGGTCAAATTTGCCTTTTGAACATATCATGAAAGCCCTGTGTACCAAAGTACCGATTAAATTGATTTTCCGTTTGTGGGGCTGAAGGAATTCCAGCGTAGATACTGGCCAGTGAAGGTAGGTTTCCTGTAGACTGATGTTAAAAATTCGGAGTTACGTCTTTCAACCAATACATCTAAGAAGGAGAGGGAGTGATTGGATTCCTTTTAATGGGTGAAGCGTAAAGAGGAATCCTCCATCGGTCAACATCTTCTCGACAACGCCCAATGTGCCTTACATTACAATAAGGACAAATTCTCTGTCCTCGCTCGACCTCGCACTCCATTTCATCTCTCCGCCCTAGAAGCGACTTTCATCAAATCTCTCAATCCTCTTCTCTGCAAACAAAAAGAATTCGTTTACTCCTTGAAGATCTCCTAAACCTCTTAAACGTTCCATTGGTTGACTGTTCCAACGTTTCGACAAAGTCCAAATTACATCTTCAACCAATGGCAACCCGCCTTTTCTTATCTCCTAAACCCTTCCTTATTGGCCACTGCTTTAACGAATGAGATCTCTTCTTTTGTGTATATAAACCAGTTCGGCTGTATCTCCACTTCATTCTGACGATATCCCGGGATGAATCTCTTACTTCACGCCATGAATAGTTCAATGTTTTGTCTACTAACAGAACACACAGTTTCAACACGTCGCTGGCAATCAAAAAATAAACGACTTTAACGTGATAAAACTACATGCAGTGTGTAAGTGGAGACGCTGATGGTAATCACATTAAATGCATCTTGCACGAAAACGCACGACGTTTGCGATTGCCCGGACCCAAATGTAAGGCGAACGTTCGTAATATTGATGAAATAATTCTTTGCTTACAGCTTTTCTTGAAACTCGCGGAGCAGTATGAAGAGTTTGATTCACGTGACGACGATGGCGTCGACGCAACGCGTTTTACCAGGCGAGACGAGGATTGTGACGTCGTAGTGAAAGCGGACCGGCCAGCTCTGGTGATTAGCAGCACGAGTTGGACTGGTATGAATGACGAAGTGCTGTTCGCTTTAAGTGGTTAAGATGATCTGTACGTTTGCTAGCACCAAATGGAACCGAGGTTACATGTTTGAAAAGAGTCAGTTTAAAAGTGTTTGGTATCCACCGACTGCTTGAGAAGATTCGATTCAACTCTCATGTCAAGTCGTCTCTTAAAGTTCAAGCCCGAATCTAAAACATTGTATCGGCCGGGGAAAGAAAATCAGTCAAGTGACTGGGGATTTTCTCAGGAAGCGTTTCATTTGAAAAACGACCTGATTACAGCGCATTTGCTTTGAGAAAAGCAAGCTCGCCCTAAGCTGGGGTGTCAAATTCATGGAATGAAAAAAAGGCCAATATGAGCCGAAGAAGAGGTCCACTAGGCTATGAGTCAGTTAAGCCTCGCACTGACTTCTCGATAAACACGACATATAGCCTGCCACGAAATACGGCAAAGCCGAAAATCCTCCTCCAAAATGTGCCTCTGCACACCTTGAAAGGTTCGTAGTTTCTATTTTGAAAGCATCTGGCTTGATGTTTGTCACATTTATCCTTCTCCAATTTCAAACAGCCGTAAACATGATCCTGGTAAATTTTTTCCACCGGATGCGAGGTAGGTGTCTAACATATGAGTTCAAAGACGCTGCTGTTGATAAACATTGCTGATCCCTTGAACAGCGGCAGCTTTCTCCATACTAGATGTGTTTATCCGGTCTTGTTCGATTGAAGGCGGGGTGCGTAAGAGAATGATCAAAACCACGATAGTTGCTTGAAAGCCTACTTTTCTATTGTACGTTATCGTTTTTTCGGAACCATCATGCACACTGCTTTGTTTTGACAGACGATGAAGATTTCTCTGTGCTGCTTGAAGCGTTACAGTGTAAGTTGCTCGATATTTAAGCAGTACTTACGTATGCTCTCAAGTCTTTCTTCTCACTGATAGCTGTATGGAGAGTAAAGTCGAATGAATAGTTAGTGGAAAAAGCGAACGCATGCGTTTTCAAGCAGTGCTGTAAAAAAGTGTTGTATGAATAAAGGATTATTTTCAGTGTACGATGACCGTGCGAACTGCACAGATGCGAAACTGCCCCGGCTGCTATGCGTGATCACCGGTGAGTGAATCTGCTTTTGGAGTCGGCATTTCTTGCTGCTTTTAAACGTAAACACATGGACCGTAGCCTTCGAGTCACCTCTACGGTTAGACAGGCCCCTTGCGAATGGTGTTGTCCTTCATGTGCCTTTATCAAGCGCGCAACAAGAAGGGTCGCGGTAGGTAATTGAAGTCAGAACTTGAGTAAACTGCAGCAAGCTGTTCCGGGGAATTACGTCATACTGAGAGCGGCACTTATCCCCGTCTGAATGCATGGCATTGGTCTCACTGTGCTAGTAACTTGTCTTTTGTCTGAACGTCGTAGAAGTTATTGTTGTCTCGTGGCAGAGCCAGAGTTTGAACTCCACTGGTCCTTCTTGTGTCCGAATTAAGATTGCGTTCGTGAATATCAATCGCTTCTAGATCCGTTGCGTGAGCCATTCTGCAGACACAAACGTACGTTTAGCCTTGTCATCGGCAGGGGAGCTAACGGTCCTTTAGTATTTCCCAAGTTGATATGACAATATAGTGTGATTTTTACTTTTTGCACATGTTTCAGGTTTTGTTCACGATGCGCTCGACAGCGAGATTCTATAATTTCCTCCTCTGAGTTCTTCGTTGCAGACACAGTATCTGTTTCGCTTCATCGCTACCTTTAATACACTTGCGTGTAGAAACTAAAGGGTAAAAATTTTATCACGCGATCGTCTCGCTTAACAACAGGCAAAGGACCGAATAAAAGCCGCTACCAGGAAATCATATCGAAGAAAAACTGGCAACGCGTCGAAGTGATCACTCCGTGGCTTGAAGCAGAAGATTATCCCAGGCTGCTTGGTAGGAAATTGAGGAAGTGATGGCGTTCAGAGACGAATAGTTGGTAATCCTGACGGTTGGCACGTTGCACTTCGCTGTAGCGATCCTGTAACTACGTAAATACCCGCGTGCCTCGAATGTTAAACGTCAGCGACGATTGTTTATGTCACAGCGTGCTGCGACCTCGGCGTCAGTCTGCACACGTCATCAAGCGGATTGGATCTTCCCATGAAAGTGGTCGATATGTTTGGGAGTGGCTTACCTGTTGCTGCCATTAAATTTTCTTGGTTTGTTGAGCTTTTTTGTTGCTTCTGGCCAGTACGTTTAGAAATAACTGTCGACCATATTTTTCCAATTGTTTGACACATTTCAAAAGAAAGATACGCTGTCCTGGACAGGTAGTGCATACGCACTTGCTACTACTCCAAGAAAGTTCCTGTTCCTTCGCCTTCCCGTCACTAATTAGTACCAACAATTTCAGCACAGTTGGGTGTTTCATAATGCTATTTTTATAAAACAGCAGCAGAAATAACCTTCCTAAAATGAAATTTTTTCGCGTTATTTTTATGTAGTTTTCCAATCACCTACTTGCTCAGCAAAGTTAAACAAGTTCTTCAGTCTTTTATCGCCACCACTGGTCTGTAGAATTTGAGTTGTACCTACTAAGTCTGAGTTTTGCGTATACGCGTCACTCCAAGGGGGCAAACGCGAGGTTTCTCTTTAGGCCGTAGTTTTCTCGAGAAAATGGAGACTCTGGGTGCTTGCTGGCTAATTCTCTCGTGATCTTTGCTGGCAAAGCGTTTTACTTGTTTTAAACAGTATTCTTCCGAATGAAGCAATCTTTTCGTTTTCTTTTTTTATTTGCCAAAAATACTTGTTTCGCAAAGTGCCAGAGCGGTATCGTATTTTTTGCCACCGTTAGAAAATTCAGAAAAAAGCGTTCTTGTTTCCAATCATCCCAAAATGTTCGCAGAGCGACACTTTCGGAAGCGACCACGATCTCAATTCAGCGCACGCCGATTAACAGTAGAATAACAAAGGAATCCACATGACTGCGCTCACCAGACCTCGCTCACCAGTTTTGCGGTTTTGACGCCACTCGCTGGCTTTTGTCCCAAGCAAAGCAGCACGTTTCGTCCGACTAAGAACCGCGCTACTGTCCACGAGATTGTCCCAATCTCTGGTTGGGGTGCGGCCTGCGGTCAAAAGTGTCCCTCAGGGTTTCCGCACTGGCCAGTCGGACTCCACAGCCAACAAGCATGATTTGAGTACTTGCATTCTTCGCGGGTCTGTGCAAACCTGCAACGGCGTCGGGGACCCCTTGTTTAGTTCCCGGTGTCAAGCGAAATTTTTGACCTGTGATTGTTTCTTAGTTATTTTTTGTCTCAGAGCAAGAGGCGATTACTTTTTTTGAATATTTTGGTTAGATGTCAGGTACCCACAACAAGCTATAGTACGGGAATAACTTTAACCATTGAAAATTTTTCGGACTTAGTCATTGACCTCAATTATTTTTCTTTTTCTCACGCAAACCAAACCCTAACCCGACACACTTACTTAAACACGACTCCCTAAGCCCTAATAATAAGTTTTGTCAGCGTATTTGATATGTAGAATGTTACTCTGTGCATGCGTACATGGAGTGAAGTCAGAAATTTCGCTTGACACCGGGTAAGCCCCCGTCACGTTGGAGCGGCCCTGTTCGCTACGGAATCAAAACTCAGTCGTATTATCGTATAACCCAGTGTGCTCTTTTCTTTAATTGATGTCGGCGGCCAAAAATGCTAGTGCCAACTCGTGTCTCCCCGCTCTGCAGTTTCTCAGAAACGCGATGTTATATGTTCATGGTTCAGTGTGCAAAGCTCGAAATCAAGCACGGTGTGATCCGGCGCTCATAAGAAATCATCTTATCCTGCGACACTTACATGTGTACACGCGCGCGCTTGGTAACGCTACGTGGTTGTTTTCAGCTTGGATGAGCTCGTCCAACACGGAGTCAACGGCTTCGTCTTCGAAAGCGCTGCCCAGCTGAGCGAGCAACTGCAGCAAGCTTTCGACGGTTTCCCGGCGCGTCAGAAAACTTTAGACAGTTTTCGCGAAAACGTGGAACAATTTCGCGCCTGGACGTGGGATGATGAATGGAACAAAACAGCCTTGCCTTTGTTTCAGTTATGACACTGTAGCTATGGCATTGTGACGTGTCTTTGAAAAGCGCCTGACCATCAGTTGAAAATGCCAGTCATTTTTGTAAGGTCGCACTATGGTGTTTACCTCCCAGCGCGTCGGATATGAACGTCGTACCTTATAGGCTCGGTAGTTTAAAAGGCGTTTTTCCGAATATAGTGAAAAGAAGCATCCAGCTGATGCAGAATTACCAGTGGTAGAAGGGGATGCCCCCTGTTACAAATAAGGCATACTTTGCTGCAGTCAAGGTAGTTAAGCAATTTTTTTGTTGAGAATTTCACAAAAACGACAACAAAAGCGGCATTTTGTTCTGGTTGCTCATCGGTAGGAACGCTCTCACCCCTCGAAAAAGGTTGAAGCAATTTTACCCCCCGAACTACCACTACTTTACCATTGAGGATAAACCTAAGCTAACATTTTGTCTTTGCTAGCATGTTGATTGGAAAGCCCTGAAAAGGGTTGAAGTATGTGGTGTCATTGGGCAGCTTTCGTCCGTACTGTTGATTCTTAGACGTAAGTAATTGAAGATGAGGTTTTGCGATTTTTTAAGGCCCGTCGCTAACCACATTAAGAACGTAAAACAGAATCAAACTGCCTGACATTTAGGTATACATCCTATTAGGTGTGCAATAGTGTGCGCATTTACGGAATTCCCGAGGACGTTTGTGATACGATCATTGCTGTTGCGATTGTCTAGAACAGCGGTTTTCGATGTTTTTTTACATCACGGCACTCTGAAACGGCTGCTCCGCGGCATTTTTGAAAAATCACCTTACCGTGCTTCTGCGAACTTTCATATACGTCACCAGCATCGAATAGCAAACGAAGTATACCTTTCACGTTTCCCCAGCGTCCCTTAAACACCACCGGTGGTATTTATAAACTTGTTTCGTGCAAAAATCCTGCGGTTAGTACTGGTTGTAGCGCAGCGCACAATCTGAATGTGCTTGCACGCTAATCAACAAATCCAGTACTACCAGGTCGCTTGATGTCACAAATGTCGCCGTTGGACTCCTATTTGGAATCAGGTGAATTGCTGGACGAAGCACGGCGAAGCCCCAATCCTTGTGTATTTTTCGTTGCACTTCGATAACAGTTCATTAACGCGTAATGTGATGTTGAAGTTATGCTGAAGAGTTGACTGCTTTGCGTCGTATCTCCAGATAAACCAGAGAAAAATTCTCGTTTTTTGCGTTTTTGTTGCTTGGCGATGAGTTGTAGTGCCTGAAAGAAGGAATAATGCTTTAAAGCAAATTGTCCTTTACTGTTTTTCTGCAAGCTACTGTCTGATGTTCGTTGTTTATCCGTACCCTGGGACCACTGCATGCTTTGTCCTACGTGGTAGTTACTGAAGTTAAATTGGAGATATTTCGCAAAGTAAAAATTTTACTTTTTTATCTTTGTGAAGATGTCACAAAAAATTAAAATCAAATTTGGTATGTTCGTGGTGATGCACAAAATACCCTTCAACAGAGAGCCAGGGTGTTGGGAGTACTAAAAACCTATGGAGTGGGGTAGACTACACCCACCAACTTAAGAACGGGTTGATGTATGCATTTGCGCCCTTCTGAATGAAAATAACACATCATACTGAGACAGGCTAAACAATAACGTATGTACTGCTGGTTCATCTTGACCGCTGAAACCTTACTAAATTGTAAGGACGTCGCTCGGAGAACTTGGGTTGAAGATAGTGTAAGTCATTTGGTGTTTAGGTGGTGTGCAAGGCAGTCTGTGATGGGCTACTTTCGCTTCTATGGAAGAAACAGGGACGTAAGTTGCTGTTTTTCAAGTGATCGCGGTGTTGCACAAAGCCGATAATGGGATGGTGCAAGTAAAACAATGCGCACACTGGAACTTAACCGATTTTAGGTTCAGATCGACTGGCTCCATTCGTGAATGATGATCTGCGTATACATCAGACCTTGGAGTTTTCATCTGGGAAATTGTAGTTAAAGCTAGGGTTGCCAGATGCATTTTGCAAAAATACCGGTCATTCATTCCTTCAGTAGTCACAGATGTAGGCTTTGTCGTAATTCGTAAATGCCAAAATTCACGGGCACGGGATTCTCGAAAACATATTGTAAAAAGAACGCTTTTTTGTCAATGCATTGATTTTTCATAGTATTTGCTTTTCAATTTCATGAAGCTCCCACAATGCTTGGTTCAAAAAATTTTCAAACTGTGTATAGATGTATGCTTTGTGAATAGGGTTGCCAGATGAATTTTGTAAAAATATCGGCCATTTTGTCAACTGTGCCAGATCTAAGCTCTGTCATAATTCTTGAGCGGCACAGGGAAAACATAGAAGAGTTCTTTTTAAGTAATTTCCCCGTATTTTGGTTGGATCATTGCATTTCGGTGTGAGTGACGTGACAATCGCACCAAGGATTGCGTCAACAGCAACAAATAAACTTCGCTGAAGAAACTGTCCCGACAAGTGTCACTACTAAAGTTTTTGTAACTTGAGAAATTCGGCGTTAGTTTTTTTAAAGTTTGGGCAAATTATTTATTTTCAAAATACCGGCTTTGGGCACTGATTTTCAAAATACCGGCCTCCGCTAAATCAGCAGTAAAATACCGGTCAGGCCGGTGAAATACCGGTCATCTGGCAACCCTAATTAAAGCGCGAAATGTTATCAGACATTTCGCGTTCAGTCATCTTGCAACCTCAATACTTTTGATCCACTGCTGTAGACCTGGCATACACAGCCGTCTCGTCAGTTTTCGGTATTGCGATGGAGCCACACGCTGACTCGGTTTTCGAACCACACTTCAGTGTTACGTGACAAAATTATCATTGCACATATGAATGTAACAAGATCAAACAACGAAAGGAAGCTGTACATGACTTTTTTTCAGCGCTAAAAGTACACCGGGCGATTGTGGTGGAGGACATACGTACCTTTTTTCATGAAATTCAAAAGACTAGTTGCACCTATTCGTCAACAACCAGCCCCTGGCTTTATGAATATCACGCCTCTCTCTACATATATATACAGCAACCAAGAGAAACTAGAAGAAAGCGACGTGTCAACAAAGAAAACAAGGAAAAGTAGAATACACGAAAGTAAAGTGCCCACTTCCGATATTGATACTTCCATATTCGGAGAAAATTGACTCCAGTTTTACCGGCGGCGTCACTACTCCACAGCAAAGCAGTTAATGACCAAAGACGCACAAATCGGGGCAACACATTAAAGTTAGTCAAGACTTATTTGGGTTTTCTAACTGACCAGAAACATGCGAATGTCGTTCGATCATGCAATCATAATGAACATAGATCAAAGAAGTTCTTGAAATCGTTTAAGAATTCCCTAAATAAGTCTCGCAAGTCTTATTCGAGCGCATTACATGAGCCCGACTGTCCAATGTACAGCAACATACGATTAGCAATTTTTTCCGAGCTGTCTCTGGCCTTGCGAGCAAATTATAGCGTTTGAACAACACGAACTTACATGAAACCGCCGAGAATATGTTTTCAAACAACATCAGACAACACCTTCGTGCAGAACACGAGTGACGGCGGCGAAGGAAGAAACGGTTCCATCCGCAGGTCACCCGCTCACGTGCCAAGCCCCGCGACCCCCCCACTGCGGTGACAACGCTGCCCGACGAACCAGTCAAACATCGGCGCCAACTGTCGTAATTGCGTTAATGCGCACACACGGGCAAGCTTTTTACAATAAAAATCAAAGCTAAAAACGTTTTTCCAGCATCCAGAGATTTTTTTTCATCCAACAAAATGTTGAAGAATAAGCTTAACTACTGGCTTTTCTTGGTGACGTCGTCGTATTTGGGGGGTGCTTGGGTCGGGTCGTAGCTCGGGGGTAAGGTCGTCTGCGCAGCCTCCATCGCTTTTTGTCCTGGGTGCGAAAATGAGGAAAACCGTTAGACTAAGACCAGTCGTAACTTGCAAAAGCAATGCAACGTTCACGCCTGTTTTTCTTCGCTGAGACATTTCGGTCATTTGTCCCATAATGTTATTGAAACTCGCCGTAACAGTATTCACTAGCCTTCCTTTTCGGACATGAAGACCGAATTGACTTATTTTTTTCGGTCATTAAAAAAAAAATTCGATCGATGACCGACAATAAAACAGGTTCGCGCAAAGTGGCAAACGAGTAAATGTAGGTCAAGGGCATTTGAAGGGCAACTTCAGGTCGATTTTTCTTAAGCAGTTTCTATTGAAAAAAGCCCTTCCGCGGCAAAGATGCAGCAACTCTCATTTCGGCCGACTGAGTAGGCATCTTCAGCCCCTATTGTAATATGACTATTCCAATTNAAAGCTCTAGGTTTGCTGNAAGCTTNTGAGGATTCAGCCGACTTGGCTGCTTTCTTCGCTTTGGGATGATTCAAACTTGCACATANCTTTATTCAAGATAGTCTCCACAAAGGCGACGAAGTTGAATCGATCAGCAAATCTATGAGCACAGCTTTTAACAAACTTCAAACAGAATCCGATTCTAAGATTTCAGGACTGAGGATACGCAGTGTTACGTGAAATAGATTTCCTATTTAAATATTTGCTGGTAGACTCAACCTCGTCGCCTTTGTGGATACTAGTCAACTGGAATACGATCATTCTAGTACATGTTTAATTTTATACCGATTGCCAAATTGTTCTTGCACCGCTTTTCTGACGAACTGCGAAAGAACTGATTCAACTCGTGTAGGACAATAGCAACATTTCAAACGCACAGGCCGAGCTTCGTTCTCCCTCACGACCGTCTCCACCATTAGTGAACCCAGGCCCGTAGCCAGGTTTTAAGTTTTGGGGGCAAAATGCATTTTTCGGGGGGGCAATATTTTTGTTTTTATTATATGTTTATAATAAAGTTCCTGGGCACAACAAAATTTGGGATGCACTGCTCCCAAACGTCCCCCCGTGGCTACGGGCCTGGGTGAACCTACAACCGGAAATCCGTGTGAGCTTGATCCAACCTTCGCGCCTATTCTTACCTTTCCTCGCAGGCAAGCAACAAAGCTTCACTTACTTTCGCCGGCGTTCATGTGACCGAACCCGCTCTGTTGAGGATAAGCGGGAGGCGCAGAAGGTCCGGCGGCGGCAGGGTACATCGGTGGGGGTGCGTTGGCGGGGTATCCGGGCGGTGCGGTCGGATCCTGGGCCGGGAAGAAGTAGGCGTTGGACGTGCCAGGGACCTCGTAGCCCTGAGGCGCGCCCGCGTAAATGACGGTCGTTGTTTGGACAGGGTAGATCGCTTGTGGCGCTGCGAGAAAAGAAAAACGATCTTTCGATAGGAACACGGCAAGCAGCAGAAGACACTGGCGTTTGTTCACGAACGCTGATTGCGGGCTAAGACAAACAAATGTTGCTGGATTGCTTTTGACCATCATCCGCTCTCAGCTCATCGCACTAGAACCGTTCGCTGAGAACTCCCTGGTTGCGTTTGACGAGGGTGCTGCGCACGAATACAGACGATGTTCATGTTAACGTAAACATCGCCAACTCTTCCTAACCAGCCAGCTGCATTGTACAGTACATTGGGTTGAGCACGCGCCAATGAAGCCAGTCAGGTCACACCGAGGACATCCACTTTACAACCGTTCATAATTTCTTTGCAATTGTAAATGATTCGATCATGTAGTTGGCCGTTTTCGATGTGTAAAACTGCGGCTATTAGCCAATGCGCATGCGCACCGTTAAAGTGATTTCGGCAAGATACCGCTGTCCGCACGCACACGGTTCATGAACTCAAAACAACCTCGCCATGACTGTTTTTTAAAGTCGAGGCAGCATTTGCATGTGTACTTACGATTAGTAGCCAACTTGACCAGCTGCTGACCGATCTCAATCGCGCCTCCGCTTTTGAAGGTCATCTCGAAGAGGCACGAACCCTCCCAACCGCCTGGTGCAGGAAACGAAAACCGAAAAAAGAAAACATGTCAAATCGTTCTTGCACCGCTTTGCTGACGGGCTGCGAGCGGGTAATGCTCTCATCCGCCAAGGGCGCTTGCGAGCGCACAGACAAAGAAATCCGGTCGTTCAAAGATTTGCTCGCCCCTGATTGAGACTTTGCGATTTCAACTCTTTGCGCACCGCTTCTGTGCCGTGCGTTTCACGAGGCTACAGCGTCATAACGTTCGTCACAAAAACCAGCGTTGCAAGATACACTTGCGTCTTTCAGAAGCGGCTCTACTCTGACGAGAAAAACGAAAGGTTTTGTCTTCTCTACACCGGTCTCGTTTGATTTGTTTGCTCCATCAGTGTGTCTGAAGCCAGACCGATATTCATGGGCGTCAGAAGAGGGACATGCAAAGGGGGCTTGGCCCGGTAGATTTCGAAATTCAATACTCTTCTATTCATATTTTTGTAGAAAACTGTTTTTTTGTTAGTTTTGATTTGGTAAAATGAATTTTCACTATTGTTGGCACTCCCCTGGAAAAATGCTTTTGGCCACCACCTGAAAAAATCCACTATTCCCCCCTCCACCTGGAAAAGTCCTTCCGACGCCCATGCCGACATTCACACCGGAGTTAATAGTATTGCACACAAAGGCGACGCGACCGATGTTCGCAACCATATCGCATACCATTGGGTTCTGCCATTATCTTTCCTTGCAGGTAATTGGCGCCGAACACAGGTTGCTTGATTTCGAAGTCTTTGATCTTGGGAAAAGGAACGCTGAGTTCCTGAAGCATGTCGTTGCTTTTGTTGTTCTTGAAAATCAACTGCAAACGGGAACGACGCAATCAAACGGCCGAGTCAACAGACAAGCCTGCAGGAAAGCTTGCGGGAAACCGTGGTTTGCAAACGCTGTACGGCGTGGTATGAAATAGGCTGTAGAACAACGTGTTCGCGTTGCCACGCAACCTGGCTCTTGCGAAAGGTCGGCATCATATTATGGTTTTCAACCAATAGTCTGTCAGATGTTGGTGGTAAATCTGCTTCAAAATAGAGCTGTTCTTTGTACTCATGTTCAAGATCTTGAGCGTGCTGATCGTTTTACGAAAACTTGTCACGCAACAATGTCAGACAACATTCTATTGGAGGAGTGCACTACTCACAGCAACATGTATTAAACAACAGTGGCGCCCTAAGATCTCACCAATTATGCAACGCACAATGATCGCAAAGCTGCGCCACCCATTCAAAAAGGCTAGTCACCTATTTCCTACTGTACTGGATGCAAACGTTGATTGATTGATTGATTGGTTTATTGTTTTCATTTGACCACATTTTCGTGGTGCGTAGTTCCCTTTTCGACCTTACGTAATGTCTCCTATATATGAAATGTGGCAAGGTAACGTAATGTGAAACGATAGCCTGTTATGGCGAAGAATCGCATATTTCCGCTCAATATTCTAACTGGACATGGACGACAAAATATTTGTGGCGCAACGTCGTTATCAGTTTTTATATTGCGGTGCTACTCTATTACATTACAATACAGTAGAATTTGCCTGATTCGTCACCTCAAGGGGATTAGAAAAAAGTGACGAATTACGGAAACAGGTGAAAACTTTATCATAGAAGCTCGTATACTTTATCATAGCAACTCGTATACAAAGGCTAGTGCTTTTATGTGCAGTAAAATACAACTTTATGACGTTATGGTTGTTTACTAAATTATGCTCTTTAATTGCTCTACTCTATCTAGACTCCTGCATTTAATCTGGCACGCTTGAAATCTTTAATAAACTTTAAGACTTTCCGCGTTCTCTCAATGGGGAGTCGGGTCGCGCTTCGCACCTCGTGTATATATTCGATAAACAAATTCCGAGGTGTAACAATTCTCATATAAAGATCCTTAATTTGTTTGAATTCCCACACGTGTTAACTGCTTAAACATCACAACCGAAACTGCACATGACGGATTAGCCGAACAAAACGCTTCTCAGAGACAGAAAGAGGCGACAAATTAGACGAACAGAAATGTACACAAAAGATAGGAATTCTACCGGGACCGACGAAAAAGTGACGAATCAAACGATGAGGAATTAGACAAATTCTACTGCACTTTGCCAAAACGAAAAAGATAGCGTTATCTTCATAAGCCACCGTTTGTCGAAGACACAGTAACAGCTTGTTAAAAAAGCATTTGGAACAAAGTTGAGGAAAAACGGCTGGCGTCTTAGTGTTACTCAAAAATTCCACACAACTGAGCAAGACGCCTCTCCTGACTTCGAAAAAAGCCTACAGTTTGTTTTTCCTTAGGTTTGACTAGAACTTACCCGATAGTTTGTCAGATACACCCTCCCAACTTTGGTCCCCTTCATGTGTTCAGTGGAGTGCGAAAACTTCTTAAAAGTGACTGTAACGTCCTTTTCATCTCGAAGTACCCTGCACCACGCAAGTGAATCCACTAACTAACATGAAGAAAACGAACGAGTGCATCACAACAAATTCTATAACCATTAAAACTACTGTAAGAAATCCAAACCGAATTTCAAGCAGCAGATACGTCTCTATTGTAACTGATACCAAACTATGCCTTGCGCTCTCCAAACTTTGCGCGCAATTACCGTTGCAAAGAAACAATGAGAAATATATTTTCTTTGCTTCCCACGCTAACCTCGAATCATTCTAGACATTTGTGTAACAAAGTAAGCTTCCATGCCCATACGCCCCTCCACAGGACTACAACAACGCCAATGCAAAATTCGTAAGTAAAAATCGTTTAGTGGAAAATTGGGCAAAACTTTCCAAGGGCAGACCGTGCTTCATGCGTGTCGACTTGTTGGTATGATGCACCTCCACATTCATCAAAGCGACGTGCTAGTAAGATAATGATTCGAGTAAACCTTTGGGAGTTTAGTTTTACACCCCAAACCTTAACAAAAGCCTACTTAGCAATTCATTATTACCGTTTTCTTTAACAAGCAGCTGTGTGAGAGATTTACGCTGCTCGGCACCGAAGGAAATTGACATGGTTTTAAAAGTATTCGCGTGCTATCACAAATTTTGATTGGGAAATATTTCCTTTGTACCAAACATGCACGTAAACAAAAGAACTTCGCTGTAACAAATCGGAACCTCGCACTAAATGGAAATAGTTACATTTGCGAAACACGTTGTTCACGCAAACACATTCCGACAAAAACAATTAACATCATCCTTGCTGGAAAAGGTCAAATGATCATCTCAAGATTTTATGATTAGGCTGTATACATACATTTCTCCTTGGTTCAGGATTATCTGACTTCCATTCATGCACTTGTTGAGCGCATGATTATCCGATTTGCCAATAACGTTTTTTTGAAAAGCACCTAAAATTGTAGGTACAAAAATCAATTTAAAAGCATTACAAGCGGAAAACACAAGAACTGAAAATAATATTTGCGCGAAGCTTAACCACCGTCGAAACTGCACGACTTCGAACATTGGGTCACATACACAAGTCAGATAAAGGTGACATATGATTCCAACCTGGCACGCATCGCAAGAATCTAAAAAAGATCTTTGTAAAACAGGCAATTATGATTGAAGCGTGCGTTTATAAAAACTTAGGGTAAGGAGCAGAGCATTAACTGCTGAAATTGATCTGTACTTCAAAGTGCAAGTATACGTCTCTTGTTAAAATGAGTAACAAGTAATTTTGTTAAAGAGGAAAACAGGGTTTAGCTTAGAAGAGCACGTCTTAATAAACGAATCTGATTTCGGACTTCAAAGGGGTATAGAGGGATATTTACGTCAACATAATCTTTTAAACAAAAAGCTAATTCGAAGCGTGCAGCATGCGCTGAGGTAAACACAAATCAAAATGACAGAAGCAAGTGTAATAACATATACGCTTTCGCTGGAACACACCACGTTTCGCTTGCTTGATTTTAAATCTAGTTGAATAATACCAATAAGCTTTCTTGTGGTACATGAATGTGCCATGCGGATGGGGTTGCCGTCGGCCTCTAACAGTGAAAGGTGCGAACAATTGCTTTATTATAAGCTGAGGCCAGTGAGTCGTTCGTTTTAATAAATGTGGAATCCTATTGCCGTCAATTGTTTTCGCGTATTTTTTAACTGCATACACCGGCTTAATTCTTTCCAGCTGTTTACAACAACACATCCATATTTCGACGACAATATCATGTCCGAATCGCATTTTTCCCAAAAGGTCGTGAATCTAGAAGTAACCCCCCAAAAAGTTGTGTGCAATATCTTTTTTTTCAATGAGTGCTTTTTAAGCTACCTAAGTGAGCCACGACAAAAGCAACCACATCTCGCATAGCTGGAAGTAGCGACCACAGCTACTTTTACAAATAAGATACAACGTCATACAGCGCACAGACCAAATAAAACAGACGTTTTATATTTTGTGGCAAAAAGCAACGTGTCGCAGAAGTTTACTAGACATTAAGTTTGTCATGGTATTCTAATAGACGCCACCAAGCCGACAAATGCATGTTGTTGTACAATGTACAAGATAAATCGGTTACCTAGATGACATTTCGCGCGGCGGTTCCGGCCGTTTCGCAGGATCGCATCCGCAAGCGAACCATAGCGAATAGCAGAGAAAAGTTCAGCACTGTAATTAAGTCACAGCGGATCACGCAGATTTATCGAAATTTGACCAATTCGGAAGTAGCAATTTTTACAACAGCATTAAAATCGACAGTCAGTTTACATCTCCAGAAGCGTCGCGCTGGTCCCCAAGTTTTTGCCGGAAATCTGGGACTGTCAATGCCGTGGAAAATTCGCGCTATAGCTCGGCCAGTGACATGGCCTTCTAAATCATTGCCGTGCACACACAGAAACTGCCTGACCGTCGATCGAATGTCATCTTCAACATCTGGGTGTAGTTTCACATCCGCTTGTAAACGATAGTCCCGTTCTGTTTTGAAATAATCGCTGATTTCAGATTTTAGTCTGTCGCTTTTCGCGTTTTCCACGGACTCCATGCAGTATCCAACGTTTGAGAAAGACACTTCGTGCATTTTGTCAAAAGTCGCCTTCAGTTGGCTTAGCCCCTTTCTTTCGTGCTCGACTACACACTTGTGCAATTTATCAGTTAGTGTATCGAGAAATTCGTGGCTTGCCTGGCACTTTGTTTTAAGCAGAAACGAAGTATCACTGAATTCGACGACAATGCCACTCTTTCCTGTGGCCTTTGCATCTTTCGATAATGAAGTGTCCCAAGTAAGTTGCATTAAGTTTAGCTTCAGCTGCCTTATGTCCGTGTCCAAAGCATCAGCTACCTTCGCAAGCGAAAAAGTCAGGTCTTGCGCAGGTGTTTTCGACGCGACGCAATGCGAAAGCGCAACACCTACAGCAGGACATTTTTTAGCTGCTGTTTCCAGCTGCGCAGGTCCTTCATAACAGTGTAAAGTGCAGTTGGCTTCGGTTGGAAGATAAACATCAATCAACCCATCTAACTCAAGGTAACACAGGACAGTTTCAATCCCTTCTTTGGAAATGTCGAGTTTCATAACAAAATCGTCAATCGGTATCGACACAAGGTGACCGGTGCATTCGCGACTGATTTCTGCGCAGTGGCAAGATGTAAAAACAGTTGCAGCAAGCTGCTTTATAACATATTTATCCACTGTTTTTGCATACACATGACGACTGAGCTCATATAAATCTGATCCGTCGCCGTCTAAAAACAGGTGGCAGTGTGCCGGCAATCCGTCTCGCCCGGCTCTTCCGATTTCTTGCACGTAGCGCTCAAATGACTGCGGCATGTTGTAGTGGATGATCCCTCGGAGATCTTGCTTATCTATGCCCATTCCGAAAGCAACGGTCGCGACTACGATTTTTAACTTTCCGCTCATGAAACGCTTTTGAATTCTTTCGCGTTCAGAAGGCGACAGGCCGGCATGGTAGCATTCTGCATCAACGCTGACAGCTCGGCGCTTACTTGAAGCGCCGGCGGTTTTTGTCCTTTTACTTTGTTTTGCGCTTTCAAGTAAATCATCCCGAGCTTCCGAATCGCACGAGACAGACGACTGCAATCTAGTTCTAAGATACGCTGCAATCCTAGCGGTTTCCTCACGCCTTGTGCAATAAATTATGATCGAGCTTAGACTTCCGAATCTTTTGCTGGAGAGCAACAGTTCAAGAGCTTCGTCCTTATGCTTGTCACGAGACACTGTAAGACGCAGATTACTTGGAAGATCCGTTTTCATTATCACCCCATCATTAAAATTAGTGATCCCAAGTTGATTTGCAATGGATTTGCACGATGCAACAGTTGCCGTGGCAGTAAGGCCAACAATACATTTTACTCCCAACTGTGCCCTCAGAACCTGACACACTCTAAAATAGGATGGCCGAAAGCTGTGTGACCATTCAGAAAGGCAGTGACATTCGTCAATGCAAGCAAATGAAATAGGTGGCAGTTTCATAAGGGGGCTCACACAGGATGGCATTCCAGCCCATGACATCAAAGTTTCTGGGGAAATCAGCAAGATGTCAATCTTGCAGTCATTAATATCGGCCAAAATTTTTTGACGCTGTTCTTTTTTCATGCCTGAATGGATTCGCCTTGCTGAAAGAAACTTTGGTAAACCTTGAACCTGATCATCCATGAGAGAAATAAGTGGAGAAACAATCAAAGTAATGCTTTGCTGCTTCAAGGCATACATATGAGCAGGTAGCTGATAGCACAATGACTTTCCAAGGCCAGTTGGCAAAACCAACAAAGTTGAAAGACCACACAGTATTCGTCTAACTGCTTTTTCTTGACCTTCACGAAACTCAGAGTAGCCAAACTTCTTTAAAAATGCAAGCATGCAGTTGGAGTCACATGTGCTTTCACCAAAGAGAGGCTGAGCTATCTTTAACATTGTTGGTTTACTGCCCATTTGTGCGGACTCCATCATACCCTGTGTGCAACTAAAAGCAGCATTTCTTTCAGAGTACAAATCTTTTGCTCTGTTTTGAATAGCTTTGCAATCAGCAGCCCAATGACCATGATTACCACATTTAAAACATTTGTCCTCAGATTTGGTTGAGAAGCCTTTTTTTCCACCACGCCTCCCTTTCCATCCACTACCCACACAAATACCTTTCTTTGCCATTTTTTCCTTAAAAACTTGTCTTCTTAAAAATTGACTTTTCCCTTTTTTGGCAAAACATTTTTTTTTCATATTAAGACGCACAAAGTTTGAACCACATGTTCTTTTACTACCTGAGTTAGAAATGTGGGGTGCAGTACCTTGAAATCCTACCTCAGGTGATATGTCACCACCAATCACAGTTTCTATCATAGATTCATCACTTACATCAACAGACTGCACAAAAAAGCTTATATTCTCTGTTGGCAATTCATTATTTCTAGGAACCAATATTGACCTAACAGGTTCTGAGCTGGAAGCAAAGTTTTCACACATGTTTGATTTAGAAGACTGGTTTGGTGAAGTTGCTTGGGTTACAGTTGGTGTTTGATCCACATCTGTGTTTCTCACTTGAAAGTGAATAACACTTTCGTCCTTTTCATTAACAGGTGGTGATGGATCCTGACTGAGATTTAGTAAATCTGACAAATCTTCCTCCTGCTTGTCTAGCCAAGCTATATCAACTTGANGTGCAGTTTTANCAGCAGCTTGTTTGACACATCTGTTGGAAGCNACAGTAGGTGGTGATAAAAGTTTATCACCTTCAGCCATAATTTTACAATCAGACTGTTCATTCAACAAAGGGGGAGATATAGCATGTTTGATATCTGCTCTTTTTTTACAATTGACCTTTCTTCTCATTTCACTTGACAGAGGCTGAGCACCAAGGTTTTTCCTGAATTTATCTCTGTAGTTCACAGCATGTATAGCTTTGCTTATAGAATTAGACTTGCCACCAGAAACAAATTCTTCTGAATTAGTATTTATCATAGAAACAGTTGCACTACTTTTGAGTAAAGCATCACCCCAAACAGCTGGCTGACATTCAGTGTTGCACTCAGCATTACTTTTTGAGAAGTTTTCTTTCATTTCGTTTTTCAACTGAGAGTAATTGATATACCATGCTTTGGCCTTTTCATCATTGTTTATGTCATTTCTTGTTGGAGTGCGACCCACATTCTTCAAGAAGTTACGCTCCCACGTTTTTATTTTCATCTTTATACCAATTAATTCCTTACTGCCTTCCATAATGATCACAACAAACTATAATTACTCAAGTATTATCACAGCAGAAACATTTTGTTATACTGTAAAATTATATCAAAAGAATGTATGTTAAATCATTGTTGTCCCAGCATCAGCATGTCATTTTGAAGCAAGTGAATGAATGGGATTACTTTATTTTTCACCCCGTAACATACATACCTACAAGGCTATCCCATGTCCTATATCACATACTCTAGATCAGACATCATTACCATTTTTCTACCACACCTCTCTTCAATCCCCACACCTTTACATTCAAAAATGTATAAACATATGCCATGCATTATGACCTATCATATTTGTATGCATGGACACATAATTAGAGTATTAGCAAGATGCAGGAAAGGTAGCTAATAAATACAGTAAAATGAATTTCTAATTTTGATGCAGGGCTTATATATCTAATGGGCATTATTAATGCTGCTTGGTTAGGTATGTCCCCAGGTTAAGAACCAATGCCCTAGGTCCTTTGACATCTGGAAATCGATTATGACAATTATTTCTGTCACAAAGGTCGTCAACCTGTGCTGTTAGAGTCACATGACTTGTGGTGCCATATTGAGTTCACATTACAATGCAGCTGATGATAATGTCAATTTTTCAGGGTGGTAGATGCAAGTGTTTGCTGATTTTTACTGTGATTTTGATTCAAGCTAAATAGATTTACACAATTGTGCACTTATTGCATTGGTTCACAAGAAATATCTTCTGGACTAATGTTTGTTACATCACAGCTAATTTAGTGCACTTATATTCAGTTGGCTTATTTTTTTGGAATTTAGCATACTCATCTTGCAGTGCAGCCTTCTGCTCCTCACCATGTTGATTTTGTGGTCTGCTGCCCAATAGGTTATATTCCTTGAATTATGAAAATCCAGACCTGAATATGCATTATCAATGCTTGGGATATAGCTTCATGGCAAAACAAATCGCAATACAGTCTTGACAGGCCCTCAGAGACAAAAATCATCTAATCGAACACTGAGTCATTTATAGCATGCGTAAAATGCAAAAAAAGAGTGCAACCAACATCACTGTAATGCCAGCTGGAAAAAATTACTGAACAACATAAAAACACACAGGCACAAAGCAATCCATAGTGCTTTGCCATTAACCTCAGAAGGCAAGAACATCGGCACTTTCTGATTTTCAGTAAATATGTACAAGACTGTGGAGCACTAAGCAGAACAGCATCACGAATGGTTGGGGTTAGCAACAAATAATTCAGAAGGTTACAGGTCACACAGCACTTCCATAATATGCTTTGGAAAAAAGGAGAGAAGTAGCAATACATGTGTAGAGCTCTACTTAATTTGGAATCATGTCTGATTACATGAAAGGACGTATACACTCGAAAGAAAAAATATGCACGTAATAGTTCTGCTTTGAAAGATCCAAACAAGCACAATGCCTTTAGTCTTAAGACTTCTATGTGCATTTACAAACTTAAGCTCAGCATGATTTGTACAGCTGAGCTTTGACACAGTCAGAAAACACCTAAGTAAATAAAAGTTATGCATCTTTACCAAATGAAAGTTGAGAAAAAAAATTATATTTTTTGCACTTTACTTCCACAGAAAATTATTTCATATTGTCTGTAGTTCAAAAAATACTTAATTTTGTTGAAGACAATGTAAAGCTTCTGCCAACATTTGATTTGGGTGGTTAGTGGAAAATGATCCTATCTGATAATATAAACACCATGCAAAAACATTCGTGCTACCACCCATTGCAAGTTGCAGTTAGAACACTCTACAAAACTACAATGACAAGTTCACTGCTGGTCTACGAATATATCGTACTTGGGAATCGGGGAAAAACCAGGAATATTTTGGTTGACTTACCAACCGCATAGCTCCTCAGCCGATTGCGCTAGTGAGCTGTTCAAACCCTCAAAAGACTCAGCAAGTCTTCGAGTCTGCAATGAGAAAAACATTTTTGGTTTTGGATTTCATTTTTTTCGTGAGTAACATCATAAGTAAGGTAGGTTTTTGGCCATTTTTGGCTGCTGGTACCTGACCTGGGTCCAACTGCTAGATGGAAACATTTCGCTCAAGTTTTCAATGGAAACTAGGCTAGAATCTGAGTCTTTTGAGACCTTGATCAAGTTTCAAGCATTTCTGGTTCAAAAGTTGTGGCCTAAAATAAACAAAATAATTAATTATCTAATTATGGGATTAAACAATTATTTTGTTTACTTTAGATCATAACTTTTGAACCAGAAATGCTAGAAAGTAGATTGTAGGCCATCATTTCTTAGCACAAGCGAAGAATTGCATAAGTGATTGATCTTTTTGATGCAATGCCATTGTGTGTTAATTTCCTCACCTCTGTCACCTTCTGAAAGAGTGTGACACTAATCCGAGCAGAGAACAAAATAATGCAGCTGTGTTTGCAAATAGAATTAGCTGAAGAAAAATCACAATCACTTC
>JGI24159J19872_10002536_pt1 | contig 21900 bp, 19 predicted proteins | sample Ectturendosymbi4_FD_19872 | JGI IMG/M metagenome (IMG submission 19872) | reverse complement strand
GCGATCAATTAAAGCTTGCTACACTTAAACCGGACAATTAAGTAGATTTGTATGTTGACACGAATACGGACAAACTTACTACAATTGGAACACTACGCAGGTTTCGCAAAATTGACTAGATGAATTATGAAAACTCGCCACAGCAAATATAGCTTTGCACGCAGTATTCACTCAGATGTCAGAACTAAACCTTAACAATTAAGACGTATTCCCACAAGCTTTGCATAGATGTATTCTACTGTAACAAGCCAGGTAATTTTATACTGCATGAAAAGAATCCTGCACAAGTGTAGTTTGACACTCAGGCACATTGATCACACTCCCCTAATAATGTATTTTTCAACCTTATGGAAGCATTGCTGTATAGACTCACTAATGCTTCTTTTTACAAAATGTAAATGTACGTGGCTTACCGCTATCAGCATGTCACTGTCTCGCTGCATTACTTGCCAAGATGTCTGCGTTCAGCAGTCTCATGCAACAAATCACCTGCTACCGTAATACAAAGTGAACCTTTGCAGATTTGTTGCCATGTTATTGTTACACAATAAAGACCAACAGTACAACAATCCGCTCGCCACTTTCGCATCCCGCCTCTGCAGGCAAAGGAGGGGACATGAGTGAACTACAAGCTCATCACTGCATGACGTTACAACTATGAACCTGACTCTTGTGCAGTGTGAGTTTCATACCCGCAAAAAACTGTCATTGCAAGAATCAAATCAACTAATCGGAATTAAGATGCCGACTTCAGGTTTTTCCGGAAATGTTTGTTTCATAATCCCAATTTCCACCAGGGGGGTAAATGCTTGTTTTGCCCCCATGCCCTGCGGACGACCATGCGATCATTGACTATTTTGTATCAGGCTCCATAAACAAGGCTAGCTCATCTAATGAAACGAAGCGTTTTTGACTAATTGTTAGCATAGGTTGATTTTTAGCATCTTAAGCAAGTAATGTGCAGTACAAAAATATTTTTGGTGATGATTTTCAATGAAATCAAGTGTCATGTCAACACCTCTTTAGGTCTGGTGGGGGGATGCATCCCCCCTGTGTCCGCGCCTGAGCTAGAGAAAGGGTTATCATTTACAAAAAATGTCATGATAGGTGAAAAATAAACAAAAACGAATCGAAATGCGCAACAAACGAAATAAGTTGACGGATTTTTTATTTGTTTTGCATCTACATTTAATCTGGAGTGAAGGCGTTTGTTGTTAATGATTGGTTAAGCGTTAGCATTCAAAGTGGAACTAATTATTCACTAACCCTATTTTTGGGCAATGCAAAAAACCTTCCGCACTTGTCTGCCCTAAATCAAAAATATGGATTGGCTTGAATTTATCCATTCACCAAATTTTTCTAGAGGTGTGCTTTGGTAGTGCGTCTCCTTCAAAAGAGTGAAGCCTGGAATAAATCATCAAAAGCTGATTCATAACTGCCTGATGGAATTGGTTTTCACACATGCTTGTAGTAACAGATGGTTCAATAAATTTTTGTGCGGTAGAGAGTTGGCAGTGGCGGATCCAGACCAGGCGTTTGGGGGGCAGGGCAGTCAAATAGGGAGGCGCCAAAAAGGTCTTCACTTGTTTAAATGCCAAAGGTTGTCTGCGACAATCGTTGGGTTTCACACAAAAGCGGTTACCTTTTGTAGGCCAAAAAGGGGGTATTTTTGTTGGTCGAACTATGTGATTTTTCAGGGAATAACCAAAGTTTGAAAGCGCTTTATAACATTCATTCATAAAACGTTTAAAACAGGTCTCAAACAGTGGGCCTCATTTTTCACAAGCTACAGATATCTCTTGTATCTACAGAACGTATTTAAAAGGTATAAAAGCATGCTACGCGCTAGCGTTTGCCAGTGTTTTGGCTATCGGTAGCGAAATCAGTGAAGAACAGTGTCTGAAACGCATTCCCGGCCCGGTTAGAAGTAGAAGGGTTCTTCTTAGACTTGGAAGTGACAACTCATGTTCCACGGTAGGACTATAATAAAAAGCTAAATGACGATCACGTTTCCAAGCGAAACTTGTGCATTTATGAAAAACTTATTTATTGCTGAATCGACAATTCAAAAACAAAACGTGAATTAAAGGCATTTCCCAGGGCACTACCAGGCCCGTAACCAACTTGGGACATCAGGAGGAACAAAAAGTTTTCTGAGAGGAGCCCAAATTTTTTAAACTATGTCCAACACATCTTTCCAAGGGAAAGGAAAAAATTTTCAGTGTGGGCTTCGCCCCTCCTGCGACCCTAATTACGGGCCTGAACACTGCTCCCATTTTATCGTGAAAAATGTGCTCAAGGCTATCCGTTAACGGGGTCGCATAGAAAAAAAATTTTCAAAATGGGTCGCAGAACAAAAACGTTTGAGAAGCCTTGTGCTAGAGTACGGCATAAAAGTGGCCGGGAGCCAAACGTTTCTCTCGGGGATGTAGCACCTTGTCCACGATCGCTAGCACCCAGCGAAGGGCTGTCAGCCAGTGGAACACGTTCCACATCAGCGAGGTCTGATGTTGCTGGTGATGAGGGGGCGAGTGAAATTCCTGACAACACGCCGCAGTCCTCTGGCTTAAATGAGGCCATCTCAGAGGCTGTAGTAAAAACACGTCTGAAACAACGGAGTTGCGGCACTCTACTCGGTGTACCCGGTGTGTGCCACCTGAACGATACGGTCAGCCGAATTCTTTCCAGAAGGGTTGAATATTATAATTTGTGTTATTGCCTGTTCTGAGCTGTTTCGTGGGTGAGCCAAGTGAGCTTAGTTTCTTGTTTCTGGGCGACATTTGTCTCGTGTGATTGCCATTGCGGGGTGGGCGTAAGTAGGAAGACGCTTGTGACGTTTTGATCATTTGATAGAAACGCGATCAGTCGGTCCAGCACATTGCGCCTACAGTATCTTTGTTGTAGTTTGACCGAGACGTTTGGGTTGAACGCTTGACCTCGATGTCTCTTTATGCATGTTTTCTTATCTTGCTTTTATTTTTGTGGACACAGGAAGTTTAGTTGGTTAAACCAAGAAAGTTGGTCAATGTTCTAACACGTTCAGAACACAGATACCGATGGTGTTGGTCTAATCAATGTGATCCTGGTTTCCTCCAGCTAACTCCGTGAATCTTTGGATACATATGCCTTGCTCGGTTTGACAGCCGACAACTGTTTGGAACCGCCGAATACTTTCAATTAACCACTGAGCTAAAAATGGCCTTTAGCCTTCAGTGCGTTCGAAGAAGTCAATTTGTGGTGCGGCACCGGTAAGCATTCGGATTTTTAAAGCGACATGTTTGGCAACACGTCGTGCGGAAACGCTTTTTTATGCCTATGACCAACAGCGGCAAGAAAACTTGTGCTTGGACCTCACCTCGTTGAGCGGCTTTGCTTTATTTGCGGGCTGATTTATGTAATGGGTTATACACAGACATGAACTAGTCTTTTTGAATATTGCTTCGACGAATTTCATTAAATCGTATTTTGGCCACTCAGCTGATGGAACCCAGAATATCCAAAAAAGGTTTGTTTTTTATTGTATGTTTTCTACAAGGCAACAAAAAAAATAAAAATACAACAAATAGCGACAAAAATAAATAGTGTGGCAAAACGCATGCATAATAAAAAAAATAAATTTTTGTCTCCAAATCTGCTGGTGATAATTTGACTCTTTCAGTAAATTTTGAAGATTTGATTGGCGTTATAGATCACAAAATTGCTAATCGTCATTGAACAGATTTTTTCGTAAAAGAGAGAACTTTCGAAAGCGATGCAGGGCACAAAAATACGGTTAAAAATAGACGACGTTTCGAAACCAACCAAATAAATAGCCTAATTTGTTTGAGACCAGAGGAGAAGCCATGCGATCGAGTTTCTCGGATGGTTTCTTGCGCTGAAACAAGATCTGTAAGCGTGGAACAAGAACGGCGACAGGTTTCTTCTGACGAGCGCGTGAGACAACTTAGCATAAATAAACTCTTCATCAAGTAACCCCAGCTCCGCACGTGAACTGAACCCAGCATGCCATACACTGCTTTTATCAGCAAAACAAAACCGCTTGACTCGGACGCAGTGCATAGACCTGGCTGTTCACTGCTATTGCGAAAACGAGTCTCTGAAGACAAACGTTTGCTTGCCTCGAATGGAGCAAGCTGATTCTTCAATTACTCTATGAATTTTCAACTGGCAAGGGGAAAAATCGACATTTTCTGACTGTTACGAATGTCTAGACAGGAGGTCAGTGACATTGACATTACGCGACCATGTACAAAATGCCATTTTACAACAACAAACCAGCCTTTAACATCAGCATAGCTACATTTGCAGGATCGGAACACCAAGAAAGATGACGTGTAACAGCACTTTTCATTCCAACGGTCAGATTAATCAACTTCTATACAAGTTGCATTCAAATTTAAGGTCCCAGAAATTACTGAGCGTATAAAATCATTAGGCAAACCATAACTAATTCAAATCCTGGTTAACCGCCACAGCTAGCGTGCGAGTGGTAGTTGGAGATTTGTGTTTGAATGAAAACAGCAACAGAGAATGTCCACACGCAAAAAGCGATGGGAAGGCATGCCGAAAAAAATCTGCAGACGAAACCATTGCCCTCTTGTATTTTTCAAGGGAAAAAAGGTATAAAGTTCCTTTAACGAAGTGGCCGAAATATAGAAACTTTGTAACCGCATGCATACTCATGACAAGCTATTTCTCAGTCTCACGAGCGTACTACTCGTGTTCGTTAACTTCACTGCTGCGCACATACTTCCTTAAAAGTAGAAAACAGCGCTGTTAGAAAACTGAAGTAGAAATATTTCTCCGGCGTTTCCGATGATGCAATAAAAAATACAGAAAAAGAAGAGACCGGCGAAAATTGAAAACAAGGAGGTATGGCAAAATATGAATGTTTTTGTGTCTTTAACAACATTCAACCTCCATAAGCGCGGTACTGTATTTCGAAAGAGATCATCCAATGGTCCTAAAGGGGGACTTTTTTCTTCCTTGCAAACCTGTTAACAACCACATTTTCCTCTCAAGCATCTTTCATTTAATGACGCATTTTCTTTAGGAAGCTGCATTGCAGCTGAAACAACAGCAACGCTTCCGGAAAACAGCTGTAGTGTGGCCCCGATTAAGAGTTACCACAATTTCCAACATTCTTTGCAGTTTTGGCCACTTCGTTCGCAAGTCAAATCCTTCAAAATCAATTTTGAAGGGAGGCGACACAGCTGCTAGGACCCTGGAACTAAAAGGCAATTTACTAAAACAAGCTGCCTACTGGACAACTAAGGTTTGGTGGAAAACTGTGCTGCACGATATTGAAATAAAATCGCAACGAAAACAAAATGGACCTATGTAAAAATTAAATACGGGCCGAATGTTGCAAAACATAGCGATATTTCAATCAAAAGCTGGAAAAGAATAAACTATTTGTAAAAACGACAGTTTTTTTTTTGACAACAGTGACAAACGTTTAACAGAAAAAGCCGCAAAATAACGCCAATTTGCAATTNTGCATTAAAAGCAAACAAGGATCTATGGTCGTAGTAGTTCACTGCAGTTTTATAAAAACAAGTGTAACCAGTCAGCGGTGTGCTGCTTACGATTACAAAGAAGGTTGAAAGGGAGACCAAAGTATGGAAATGAAACAACAAAAAACAAAAACAAACCAATAGAAAATTATTAAGAATAAATCGAAAAACTATGCTGCATGAAAGAAAAAAGACGAGGACGTAGGAGGAGAACAACAAAAAGGAATTGAAATAGAAACAAGCCACAACAGAAGTAAAGAAAATTTAACACTACCGTGATCAAACTTACGCAAACAAGCGCTTTGCAGACAAAATCATAGTAAATTTTGTCGAAACATTTCAAATTGCTGATGCTTGTCATGAAACCACGTGTGTATGTAGGAGAACATAGCTCAAGATCCTATATAGTATTTCCCACCGTAGCACGGAGATAAAACTATCTTTTTTTCTCAGAGTGCGCTACAGGCTTAGCTAACAAATCAGAGTGCACTACTGGCTTACCCCAGCGCTCAAATCATTGAAGAAAATTTGGCTGAGCAAATGACACTTGAATTTGTCCTGACCATTGGCATTTATGATTTGTGTTGCTTGTCACAACCCTTAGAACTCCATTATCCTTTCAACACGCATCTGACAGTTGGGTTTTTGTCCAAACTTTTACATTTGCTTACTGCAACCAGCACACCAGACTATGTGGCCGGCCTTTGTTTCGGTTGAATATACAAACAAATAGGATCGACAAGTTTTTGCAGAAACATCATAGCAAGGGTGGTAAAACTGTCAGAATCTAAGACTTTGTGGCAATTAGCGGCACAAATCCTTTTGGCGAGCTATCGCAGTGTTGGCGACCAAGAACGCTTTGCTTTCTGCATTGAAGTAAGTAGAACAGTAAAATCAAACTAAAAGCATGAGTGAAGATATCAGAACGCGGACCGTTTTCCTTCAGTTAGTCAGTCGGGATTTTACAGTGCGGCAGTGTAATCAGATACCTGAAAAGCCAACACTTGGCGCGCTCAAAACGACAATATGAAAGCACGCGACTCGTGCTGGGAAGGTTTCGCAAAAAAGTGACCACTTTCAGTCGCCACTGAGCGCCAGATTCTTTTGTCACAGTGCAACAACAATCGCTGTAACAGTGCGAGTGCTCCTTGTGGTCTCGTGAGCGGAACGCGTTTTGCTGTTCTGTGTCACCGACGGCTGGAACCGACGACATTTTTCATAACCTGTGAGACAGCGTTATCTCAGCTGCACCAGAGACTTTGGTCGTTCGCTCCGTGCGAGGTTGCTGTTTCGAAAACTGCTTCACAACAGCAGCATCTCACTGGCGAGGTGAGTGGAAGTCCTCGCATTTACGTTGCGCCGGCAACCTTGCACGACTTGCAACACTGTTTGCCGAAGTAACGGTGGTTGCATTGGCCGTGTTGCGGAACGAGGTAGCACCATCGGAAATTGTCTTTGCAGTCTTCCGCTAAATAAAGGCAACCCTTGTCAATCACGGGTAAAATTTTGCGAGTAAAACAGACTTTATATCTTGAATGAACTCGTATCTGAACTAAACAAACTTCGGTCTTTTGACAATAAGGAAATGCATATACATCGAATATTAAACAATGAAAATTTATGTTCAGCTAACAGGTTGAGTGTCAACAAGAATCTCAAAGGAAAGCCAGCATTTTCACTGCGAAACACATTTTAAAACATCCCGAAGGCTAAAAGATAAAAAGGCAGCTCAAGAATGTGCTGCGAACATGCGACTTACTCGGAGCACTTGTTTTCGGAACGCTGCATTGGTACGTGTTACAAGATCTTCTGTTGACAGGCCGCTGGTGGTAAGCGCAAGCATTGGAAGGGCGGCCCGCCTGGAGACATTTCACCACCCTCGACTGAAGACCACCCCCGCAGCGGACTGAGCACTACAAAATAGAAAGACAAGGTTTATTACCGAAACGCCATGTATGGAAAGCGATGTGATGGAGCAGGGTGCTGATCAACATCACGCAAAAAGTTTAAGAAATAGCTGTCGACAGTTTTCCTTCTCCCTATAAACGAGGGTGAGTGCAGTTATGCAATAGGCTATGCAGAAGCATTTTCGAGAAGCAGCGCTGTTAAGAAAACTGAAGTAGAAACAATCGAAAAAGGGTCGTTTTTCACTACCTTTCATCAGGAAAAGTGTGCAAACTTTGGTTTCCCTCAAAAGCCTCGCAAAAAGTTCGCTCCAACGGAGAAAACGAAACTGTCTGCTCGAGATCGCGGTTGACCATGCCAGCAAAGGGGACACGTACGTTTAAAACCCGCTAAAGCGCTTCAAAGGACTGCACCGCTTCAAACAGGCCTACCTTTTGCCAGGTTCCGGTTATCCAGCGCGCTCTCCTCCGCCTGTGAACGTCGCCGCTCCGGCGATGATGCCTGGCATACGCGTGCCTGGTTGTCACCTGAGGTGAAGAAGCGTCAGAGTCATTGCTTCCCGACCGGCAAGCTGCAAACGCGCAAGTCTTGTGCAGGGAAACGCTGGGTCGTCGCGAGCGCTTGCATTTTCGAGCGGGCACTGTTCGGTAGCGTCCGTTGCGTCCCTTGAAACTGCACTTCAGCTCTCTCTTCTGCACTCCCCTCCCGCAGGTGACAGAACACTGAAAAGGAAAGCAGATGCGTTGCGATCGGCAACAGGAGAATTTTTTTCGGTACGTGCAGTACAAGAAAAACGACCTCACGGCACTGCTGCCTTTTGCCGATGATTTTTTTACTTAAAATGATTTATGAAATGAATTTGTTTTATTAAGCTTATGTACCAATTCCATTCCCCGATCGAGTTTCTCAAAAAAAAAGATTAACTTGATATTTCAATTGATACTTGGAGTTGGAACCTGGAGGCAGCATCCCGAAAAGTGGCAAGGCCACCACTGCAGTTTAAACATTTTCTATCTCGCTCCTGAATGCATAAAACTGCTGTCAGGTAAGAATGAAAACAGAGACGTTGGAGAACCCCCCGCCGATTGGTGGAGGTTAACATTTGCTGATACACTGTAATGGGAACCGAATGTGCAGCAGATAAGCGCAACACTCCTGCGTCGAATATTTCGAAATCTAACCAGGCCACAAGTTTGACATTATAATCTCGCATTTTTGCAACAGCGCCATCTTAAAAATCAGAGAGCTGCCTCCTGCCGTTCGGTTACGGGCATTCCAGCGACGGTTGGACGAGTAGACAGAAAACTCCTGCGTCTTATCAGACTTTGGTGGCATGTTTGTACATGTAATGTCATGAACCTGCGCCAGTTGATGGATACACCGCAAGTGCGGCACGTTACGATGCCGGGTAGCATGTGTGGCCCAGGCGACAAGATTTTGGCTTAAAGGATTGAAATTCCTCGATGCTGGAAGGATTTTTACTGCAAAAGACTTAATCAACGCCTGCTCGGCTGTTCAACGCACGGTGATGGTTTGTAACAAACTCGGGCCTTCCTGTGTCGCTGGTTTATGAGCCTCGTAATGAAACGAAGGAATTTTTTACACAAATTTGTGGTCCCAAACGCGGGTACCTGAGCTGAGGAGTTTTTGAAGCAAGATTGACGGTTTCTTCGTTGCTACCATGGTGGGAAACATTGCTGTGCTTACGTCTAGTACTTATTTATAAATTTCATTGAAACCTCGACTGTGTTGGAGTACTCTTAGCTGCTACAAACGTCATTACTTCGATAAGACCCTATGGAAATATTGCGGAAAACTTTATATGAAACGGGGCACCCCATTTTTTGTACAGGTTAACTGAGGTTTGTTGCCCTAAATTCATTTTTTATATGCGAGCCCGGTGTGAAACCCATAACCGATGAGGTGCAACTGTGGACATTACCAATGTCCTTAAATGTCTTTTGAAAATTTTGGTATACAAACGGTTGTTTGGAAAAGGAATTACATGTACATCCTTGGTAACTTGGCTGGAAATTCATTGACGTTTTTATTTAGATTGTTATTTATTCCGTGAAGCTAAAAACAGACGTGCCGGTAAACTGTATGAAATTTCTTTCTTGTCCATACTCTCGTTACGATTCATTTATCACAGATAGGTCAAACAAACATTCTTGCATAGCCATAGAGTATTACTGTTAAATGAGGATAAACGTCCAAACACCGATATGCTGGAAGAAAGCTAGCTTGCTTCATGTACTGCCAAAGCGAAATCATTTGTACAGCCAAAGCAACACACAGAAAATCAGCTGTGACTGAACGTAACACAGAGGCATGCATGAAAAAGACAATGCTTCGATGATTTAAGGGCAATACCTGCGTCCAGCCAGTGATGAACCATTGATACTTTCGCTGACAATAGGCGACCATGCAGCGCGTTCTCGATTTTGGTCTTGTCTTTTTGGCGCAAGCGGAGCGCCGAAGCGTCTTGAATCCGCTGCGGCACTGCACAGTCCTCGTTCTCACACCGCGACCGCACTCGTGTGAACACTGCACATGATTGGTGATTTGTGATGTGACGTACGTGCGAATTCACAAGAAATGGGTGTAATTTTTGTTGAGATGAACGTGAAACGAACAGCAACCATTCGCGACCAGGCAATCTTGCACCTGTTTATTTTTCGCTGAGACGTTTTGTTCACTGAGACGTTTCGGTCATTTGTCCCACAGTAGCATTAAATCTCACCGTAATATTCATTAGTCTATAATTTTCAGACATTGTGACCGAATTGACTTAATTTTTTTCGGTCATTAAGAAAATTCGGTCTATGACCGAAAAACAACTAGTTTTGCGCATTAGTTTCAAAAATTGAAAAGTTTCTTAGTCAGCTCCTGAGGAAAATACGCCCGTTCATCATAAGACTTTGACATTATTTCAAAACAGGTCATCTTACAGAAAAAAAAACACATTATAGCGTAGAAAAATATGAATCTAAATTTTTGCTTTAGGCTTTATCAAAAACTCTTTGCAACGCTACCAGAGAAAAAACGCTACACATTTTTGGCCCACTGATCTAGCCAATATTTAAATCACATAATTTCCGGTTATGATTTTTCAACGTGTTTATTCCAAAATGTCGTTTAAACTCTTTGATAAACATGAAAGATCAGCATTTTACTACCAAGCAGCATTTGGCGATTGATTTACTGCATCACGATGAACGTGAAATCTCACAGGTGCACAAACGCTCGTCAGGCGAGCTTGGGTCCGAAGCCAGATCCATCCGTACATTCGTACATTCCCATGCATTAGCCGAAGATGTTTCAAAGCACAAATGACCAGCATTCACACTGACCTTTGACCACATTCCCATGTGCCACTCGGCGGGACAGTCCTCACTCTGACAAGACCGAGAGCGAGCTGGCTTCCGCGAGGAGGCGCATCTGGTATCAGGTGCGTAAGTATCCCCAGACGACGTGAGAGCCTTGCATGTCACTCTTCTGGTTTGGATTCCACCACCGCAAGTTCGCGAGCAGGCACCCCATTCTGTGGTTTGCCACCTGTGTTTAACAAACAGCTTTGAAAACCGGAGCCTTTTGTGAATGGGCTTGACTAGAAGTGCACAGTAGTGCAACCCACTCAAGTTGTAGAAAAATTAAGAAATTTTTAAACTACGCGTTCATCGCCTGGTTCAATGATATGCTTAGGCTTGATATGGCGTCTGATATCTTTTTGAAGCAGTCTGTGTTTTCTGTTATTGTGTACTAAAAGGTTGTCGCAACCAAAAATCCATTCCTGAAATTTCCCAACCAAAGCCTCATCCTGAACAGTTATCATGTATTCAAGAGTGAACGAGGTAAACCTGTTGCATTTCGTACAGAAAATGACTTAGGACTCAGTAAAAAAAATCTCTGGGAAACGATATTTTCTCGGTTAGTACTGCACCTTGCAGGACACGGCTCATCGTTGCACGCTCTGTCATCGGCTGCAGGTCTTGGTGCCTGTTCACAATGGGCGTCGTCGACAATCGTCGCACTGTTTTGCAGGCACGTGATCACGGCCGACTGTACACCTGCGGCAGAAGATTTAAAGTTGACGCGTGCGCTATTCGAGGCAGGCGGCATGGTGAACTTCAACCGACAGGCTGTTTTACGACAAGCGGCACTTTTCGATTGGAAAGATTTCCTTACTGCCCCACCTGAAGCGTTACGTAACAAAAATACTGGCAATGTGACATTTTAGAATATCACCCTGGCGAAGCGTGAATAAGCCACCGTCGAATAACGTTTAAACATTTTGACTCGTCCGTGGATAAGGTTTCTTTTCAGATTAGACTGAAAATATCGTATATGACGCAAGCGTTTTGCGGGTTTGCATTGTGAGAGCAATACAAGCCACTGTTTTCTCACTCCTGCTTCACGACATCCCAGTTTTGTCCAAAACCACAACGCCCAGCTTTGTAACCGAAACAAAATGCGACCACCAAGTGCGGTAATCTGATAGTAGAGATGAACCGAGCCAACGAGGCTTGCTTTTAGAATTCGAATTACTAAACACGTCACCAGTAACAGCTGAGCGAATGAACTTGTTTAAACTTCACTTAAAAATTGGCGAAAAAGTTGGGTTACGGTTACGATCTGAACCGTTTTTGGATAGACGATCCAACAGTCAATTTATTTTCTGAAGTACCCTACTGTTCCAGTTCAGTGCAGGGCACATTTTACACAGTTCACGATAAACCACAATCGCTGTTTACCGTAGTCTGCTGAACGAAAACGTCCAATTACGTAAAATGCGCACAGCTCGGACAGCTTTCGTATTTTGCACTTACGTCATGTTCATGAGCCGAAGGCAGACTCGCAATGCAAATTTTATAGCCCCGCTGCATAGCGTTTATCGACATTATTATTTCTAATACTAGAAAATGAAAGCGACATAGAACAGCAAGCGGCTGAACAAGCGTTCCTGATTTCTATCATTCGACATTTTGAAATGAGTAAACGTTCTTACTACCAATACATATTGCGCGCAAAATGGGAAGCTTACTCGTTCTTCGCAGAACAAACTATAGCACTCTATCACTGCTAGGTTTCACGAAAATCGCAGCAACAAGCAAAGTTTACTGTAGGTAAGCAGACAAGGCATCATAAATCTCCTCGAGAAGGTGATTCACGTTACAGACACAAACTTGCGCTCCCGACAGAACGACAGTCTCACCCTTAGGCAGCCATGGAGACTGGCGATATGGCGCACATAAATTTCGGTTCGCCGAGTGAAAGTCGACGAAGCCGCGAACAAAACATGTCGCAAACCATTTTTCACCTCCGCTGCGCGCTTTGTGCGCAGGTAATTCTCACGAGTTAAAACGCGGGACGCCGAGGATAACCAACGTGGCCAGTTGTGCGAGTTGGTGCGTCGCACTCACATTGTTGTATTTGGGCCTGACAGGTTTTGCCACCTAAGTAAGCCGTTCGCGCCAGCGCCTGCGCGAAACAAGGAGGTTTCCCATGTGGGCTGTGAGAGCAGAAAACGTGCATGGCCGAAAGGTGTTTATCGCTACTCGCCCAGTCATCCTGAGGACAGTTGAAATAAAATCGCGCCGGGACTTTCTCACACCCGACGATCGCTAACCCACGTATCACAACAAGATTCACATGAACTCCAAAACATCGTGATTTGAATGATTTGAGACCACCAGAAGACACCGGGATATTTTCGAAGATAATTTCTCCCACGGCTAACGACACATTCCACAAGACCACTATCGCCAGGGACCCGAAGTTGCTATCCTTATAAAGAGTTTTACTGTATCGCCAAGTCTGTCTACGTTTGCTTGCGGTAACACACGCACGACGACACTTACCTCTGGCACACGATTTTGAACATTCCCCGTAAGAAACGGACCAGGCGTACGTATTATTGCGAGGCGATGCACGCACATAATGTACCCCTGGGATGTGGTTATCTATGATGGGCAACGTATAGGAATATTTTATACCAGGATTTCTTGCGACGACGAGTACCTGCAAAGACGATAAAATTTAGAACACTTAGCCTCAACATCCCCAATGGACTGAGCAACATTTTTTATTTTAATCTAAACGTACAGAAGTTGCAATGAAGGCAAAATTTTGTGCATAGATATTTCAATTTATTCGCTTTCGCATAAACGCCCATTTNATNCCACGTTTCTTCCGGCCTTCCAAATTATTTGCCCGTGCATATCAATGCGGTTGGGTGGCGCTANCGAGCAAACTGTCTTGCAAATTAGTGCCTAACTCGCCAGTCAAGAAAGCAACCACCGGCGTGACGGGGTCTGGGGATGCGGAAGCCCCCAATCACTGTAAAATTAGTCAAAACAGGCAAATTGCGTTTTCTGAGCAAATAAAAATGTTTTTCAAAGCAAAACAAAAAATGCGAGCAGATAAGGGAGCGAGAGTTGTGGAATTTAGCAATGAAAACTGGAAATCTGGGTAGAACTGGAGATGATATTTTTGAAAAGTATTTTTTCGTTCTTCAGTATATTTTTACATAAAATCACGCAAAACTAGGAATCACGAGGTAACTAACACATTTTACATCTGAGTTGCCCTAAAAACCTTGCAATTATAAACTCCTAAGAAAAAAGCAATCGTTGAATGACATTAGATTTGACAAAACCGGGAATTATTTGACCCGCATTTCATCGCGATATAGGCAACCTTTCTCCGCTGAGATCGGGAAAGGTAAGTATCAACGAAAATGTTTGAGTATTTCACGTTAACGGTAGCTTAGTTATATATGAATATTTAGCTTCTGTGTCAGCAAACAATTTTGATAAAGGTTGTAATGGGAAAATGCAGCAAGCAGAAAAAATAGCGTTTTATTTTATGAAATGATAATGCTTTAAATAGAGTGCTGTTTTCCGTGCTTTTTTCCTATGCTATTAACAGTTGTGCCAAACGCTCTCATTTTGTGATAATCGTAACGGGTTGACCTTAGGTGGAAAATCCAATCACTTCCGGCTGGACCGTTTGAACAATTTATAGTTTTAGAATTGTCCGGATTGTTTCGGGGTATTCTTACTGCAATTAACAGCCAGATGCAAATGGTCCCACGCAACAAACTGCTTTTCCATCGTGCTGTCCACCTTCTTACACTGGTGTGACCTATCGTTGTCGGATTCCGCGGAAGGAGTGTTTCGAAAAAAAATTTTTTTTTTTTTTTAAACTGGTACATCTGCTATACTTGTTGTTACAAGGATTAAGGTAGCAAGCGTATCTGTTGCTCATGGAAGTTTGTTTCGAGGTTGACAATATCTCGCTCGGCGCTCGGACCGAACCAAATGCACAGGACATTTACATACTCGATGTGAAATAACTGACAAACTACCAGTCTACCATACATTATTTTCATGTCAATGGGAAAGTTTCTTTTTTCACATGCGAACAAGACTACCAGGGTATTTCTATCGGTAGTTGGGAAACACCAGCTGTCGGACTTATTTCTGCTGCGAAAACGAACGAGTTCTTGACCTGAAAACGACGCAGACCATAAGCGATGTGGCCTTTTCAATTGAAACCACATGACAAAAACAAAGTTCCACCAAACTTCTACGCATAATTAAGTAGCAACATCGTGTATTCTGTAACTTTTCGTGGCCACTGTAAGAAACGTTTGAATTGAATGAAAAAATGAATTGCAACTGCGAGCATTGGTCACCTGCGCATGCGTAAAAGCACTTTTTACTTTTGCAACGCTAGCCAGCCAGTGATCTATCCTAACCAAGGGTACCGATTTGCGTTTCTCGACTAATCATTCATTTACTTTTGACGCTTGCACAGCTATCAGTCTGTTTACTGTATATTGCGGACTCGCACCATGTGGTAAATTGTAGGCTTCAGTGCTAGGTCATGGCGTATAACGTTTATAAAGGTATTTACGTGGTTTTCATCGTGCTTGGTATGGTTTACCAAATGCTTGTTGGCCAGTTGTGCCTTGTCGACTCAGTTGATGCACTGACTCTGACCATAGTCAACAAACCCCACCAATCTGTCAATCTTCAAACATTTTCAAAAGATCTTAAATTATTCTGTGCAAAACTTTTTTTATAATCAATGTTTGCCGCTTTGAGAAGATGCATCATCTTCGGGGGTTTGTTACATTCGTTGGAAAAAATCAGTTGAAACATTTTTGCAAATAGCCTAATTTCATTTTAAGCCAATGACGGGAACTGTCGGTTTTTGAGCAAACGCCGGAATTTAACTTGTTAGCAATGCGGGTGGCAAGTGAACAAACTTACAAGGCACCACCAGTTCAAACATCAATTTAAACAGGTTTTGATTCAACATTTTTAAACTTTCTCATAATGCATGAAACATTCAAAGGGGATGTTGAAAGATGAAAGTGATGCATCACGTAAATATCTCCACAAAGGCGGGTTGGTGAAGACAACGCATGATGCGCCACAGAGACAAGTCAAACAAAAGTGTTCCCAGACCGGGAATCGAACCCGGGCCGCGTGGGTGAGAGCCACGAATCCTAACCACTAGACCACCTGGGATACGTCGTTAGGCGACTGATATCTATTTATACCTATGGCGCATTTATATAATTGAAAAGAGTTTGAAGGGAATTAGAAATGAGTCCAAGTTTATTTATTTATTTAACGAGCTTGTTGAACCTGGCATTTCCACTTGAACACGTATTTCACAAGCAAAACTTTAAATACCTCAATAGTTAAGTCCTCCGTGATTGGTCCGCGCGTAGTCAAGATTTCCGTTTTAAATGCTTTCCTTTCGTATTTCCACGTGGAGCTGGCAAAAGTGTTCTCACCCGACAAGTCAATTTGCCAGTCTCCGTTCAAGTAGTACCTGAAGAGCGTAGATCGAGTGACTTAAAATAAGCTTTGGCGTCGCATCAGAGCGGCAGATCGCAAAAAGAATAGCCGTTCTGCGCATGAGACGTTTCCTCGACTAAACGTAGAGTGAAGTCCATTCAAAGACGCTGCCTATGTTACTGCCACTAATAAAACAAGATTGTGTAAACAAAGCTGCCGGTCGCTCGAAGTGAAACACGAGCGATGAGAAGGAGACATGTTACCTATAACAGCAATTTTATTGCCCACAGCACGGCTTGACCCTTTTACAGTTTGATCAAGAGCTGTCGAAGGTTGGTGACGACAACGCATCAGGCCAAATAACTCAGGAAATGAGGTTCTCCAAAACCTCCAGTTTTCACGCGACGTTTCGCCAAATTGTTGGTTTAGCTTCTGGCATGGCGATTTGAATCATAGTGGTCTGTAATGTTCGCACGTGCGCCAGGAAGGTGCTCGCCCACAAGCCAGCACATTGCAAAACCTCGATACTGATATCGGGGCCTGCTCGCGATGAAGCAAGACCCGGATCGAACTCGACGTGATGGCACTTCTCAAGGGCTTGGAAAACTTATTTTTTCAGCAGCTTGTGCTGGTGCTCAGAAACAAAGCAACAGAGTTTTGTTGCACTGGCAAGAATCCCGCTGAATCTCATTTAGTAATTTAACAAACAGGATGAAAGCAACGAGCAACCCCTTGCAGTGAAATAAAAGGTTTACGTCGTGACGCTTACTTCTCAGCATTGGCACGCAAATAAAGATNAGGAAAACAAGCACACGCTNCTGAACTGAAAATCAAACTGACTNAAGTATTGAGCGAGAAAAGAAGATTTTAAAACAAAAACGTTGCAAGTTTTACTAAAGCGAAAGCACGCAAAAATTTTTAAGAAATTGGTTGGTTCGGATGATACACAGCCTGCAGGTTGTTTTAAACTGTCGGTTCGCCTCAATCAGTAAAGTAGAAACTTACAAGTTTTGATTCCGTGAACTTCTCACAGCAATGTAGCTGTGCGAACAACATTTTGCTTCCTGAATTTTGATGCTTCTTGCGCCGCGAGGAATTCTTACTACTTCGTAATAACCTGCATGGTTGAAACAAGAAAAGTGAGAAAAATTTCTTTTAACGACGTTGGCGAAAAAATTTCATAGCTTGTTGCAGTTCGAAACGCCTCAACATCTGAGGCACGATATGGCGCAAGCACCACCGGACAAACAGGTTTTGTACAGAGTTAATTACAGGCGACTATGGCCAGAACTCTCCTTCAATGTTCTTCTGCGAATATTACGTACAGTAGGTACGCAATCAGAAGCTCTTACAGTCTACACACGCAAACTTATTTATAACTGGAGGTGTGTCTGAATGCGTTTTATGAATAGAAATCTTTTTCATAGCACTGAGAAAAGCAGCACTTTTTAACTTCTCACCACTTTCGCGCACGTCATCATTGTAAGAGCCACTGATGGTTTCGCACGTTGAGTTGTCGCCATTGCACACGCCACACGCGTCGAAAGTTGCGTTGGAGCCGAGCACAAAATCACAACCGACGTGCTGCAACAAAGTTGCCATGAGTGCTCAGCGGCACATTTTCTCGATCAGCGTGAGCATCAACTGTTCAGGAGCCATGATGAAACTTTAGCCCAAAGGCCAAGGTAACCTTCGGTAACGCGCAATACATTTGTGTGACAAAATTAAAGATTGTTGACTTTTTAACCTTTGAAAATCCCGATGTGCAACTCTTGTTGTTGAATTGCACATTCAGAGAATGCAGCATTGCTCTAAACAATTGGAATTCCATGGGCTTACCCGGCATTCTCCTTCGATACAGACATCGGATGAAGATGAATCACATGGCGTGCCATCAATCACTCGATCGGCGAGCATGTCGAAGAAGTCGTAGCCTTCCGCTTTGCATAAGAGCTCACATCTACCACGACCTGCACGGAAACACGCACGGTGACGTTTGCCACAAAACCGAATTTCAAAGGTTAAAACTCAGGTGATTCTTGACGAAAGACAAGCAAAATATGTAGAGCAAAGTAAGCAAGCTGTCATTTTCCGAGAAAACGCCATCCAACATCCGCGCTCCACGCATGAAACGCTTTCACAAAAATGCTGTTAAAGTGCGCTTTCTAACTGTGTTTCAGAAATCTTGTGCTCGCGCTCAGAGTCCTGATTCTTAAGAAAGCGGAAAGCGTACCCCATAGAACGCAGGTGGGGAAACCACGGCGTATTTGCGGGGTCCGAAAATAAAACATGACATCCACGCATAGCAAAGTGTTCTTGGTCTTCAGCATTTACCGTAAACAACAGATTAACGAAACAATCAGCCTTTTCTCAAGCATCTCACCATAGTTTTGGTACTTGGTAAACGGCACCCACGTAAAGTACTGTCGACGGTAGGGTTTTCGATTGAACTCTGCACACTGAATCGCCCGGAAAGTCAACTGAGAAGGTGGACACTCCTAAACAAAAGGATAAAACCAATTCAAACATCACTTAGTACGAAACAAAATGAGGTTTTCGTCTGAGAAAAAAATTTTGTTTTGTGGACCACTGCAATTGCGCTTGCAGAGCACTTTAGAAGAAGTGGCCTACTGGCCTCTGTGTAACGGTAAGCCAGTCGAGAAACTTACATAAGTATTGCACATCTGATATATCTTGTTCTCTCCCATGCAGTGCCGCCCACCATACTGGGGACGTGGATTATCGCAAGCCCTCTTTCGAAACTGAACCCCACCGCCACAAGTTCTCGAACACGAGGACCACGGTCCGAAATCTCCCCATGACCCGTCGATGGCGTCAGGACCGCTGCTTCCGTAGGGAACACAAACGCCTCTTCGGCACCACTGAAATAAAAATATTTAATGGGTTCGCTAAAAAAACTGCTGCTGGAAATATCGCACCTAAGCAAACTTTCAACGATGCTTCAAAGCTTCGTCATTGTAAGTCCGGGGGGTTGATAGTGACGCAAGAAGATTTATATAAAAGCTTCAGCAGACTAACAGCCGTCTTCAAACACACATACACCATCTGTGTTTGATGAAGAGATGTTTGTTTCAGCCACACACTTCAAAACGACGAATGACCAACGTACCCAAAACTCAAAAAGGTTCCGCAACTACGAGAAGCTCTTATAAAAACGCCGCCTCATCTGAAAGCAATAGCTTTCAAAAGATTTATTTTTTAACGGAGCGTTGACGCAAATTGGTCCTTGCAGGTCGAAAGCGATCTTGGATGCTGTAAGCCAAATATATGCGCACGGTACCACCACTGCAGTCCACTGAGNTCATCAGGGCCACGCAGTTGGAGTTAAACCTGGTGAATGTTGATGTGCGGCTTAAACAGTACGCTGGCTTATGTTCAAATCATCTGCAATAGGCGTTCCGTTGCGAATGTCGCGAAACTTTCTCACGGCAAGCGGAAGACAAAGTGTTCCTGTTTTGTTTACATGCCAAGATTATCGCTCTATTCAATGGATTGTGCACGTCGTGCTCGCCAGGTTTTTGTTGAGTGAGATTGCTGAATGCTGAATCAGCCGCTAGCAAGCATTAAATAAACGAAACGGCAAACGTGACCACTGCCACCACGGTAACGCAGATGTACGGTGAAAACCCGTATGGAGCGATAGCCATATGGACGGCACGATAAATCGGCTGAAGCGTTTAGCTTCCCTCGTACATATAAGTGAAAACGTGACAGATATACCAACAGCATTTGCTAATGCGCAGTCTATTGATTTTAGAGATCAACTTTCCACTCGCAAGGAACGGGAGTGTAAAGCCTTCTTCGAGCCAGATAAGACGTTACGGCTACGCGGAAAACGTTTCCGATTGACTTGCGTTTTCGCAACTGACGCTCAACCGAAGGTTTTAAGTTGAATCAATCAGCAGAGTATTTGGTTAAGAAATTCGCAATCAGTATGGCTGCTTGTGCAAGTCGCACATCGCCTGCAGTTGTCTTTATGCATCAGCTGTCAGTCTAAGTTTCAGCTATACAGCGGGCAAACATAAACAAGGCGACTCTATAGTGGAATGCTGCGCGCGCCATCGCACAGTCGCCGCAGCAGATTCGATAAGAACACAAATGCCGACCAGAATAGCTGTTACCTTGTCGTGACCACAAGGCGTCCCTTCGGCAGCGGGCATGTATTTCGTTTCGCACACGGTCGATCCGCTGCGCTGGCACCACAAGATCTTGCACATGCTTGCCTGCGAGTTCGAAAACGTCAGCCAGAGCACGCAAATAAACAGTGAGTACCCGCTTAAATAAACAAAAAACAGCTCTAAAAGGTTGCGGTGAATAACGTTGGTGCCCTGACTGTTGAGAACTGGACAAAATCTTTTGACGGTCNGTCGAAAAACAAGAGCTGAAAGGGCAGCGTGTCTAGCATTTCGCATATCGCAGCAAATTTGGTCAAGTGCGCCAAGTACCACTGATCTCAAACAAATAAATGATAGCGTTGCTTATCGGTATCGGTGCCTAAAAGATTTAAAACGCATTAATTTTATCTCATTCAGACACAACAAGCTTGATCCCCGGATGCCTTGTGGACCCATTTAAATACTAGACGAAGCGACCCCTGCAGCGTTGCTGGGATGTACTTCCAATAGAATGAAAGGGAAATGACGAGGGCTACGCAGGGCTTAACACAGTTATCTCAACGCTCAAAAGCAGGCTTAACATCGCTTTGTATGGTCGATGTAGTATTACAGATGTGAAAAAGTTTATACGCAAACAGGATGATTGTCATGGGCGCGAAGCATAAGTTACAAAATTCTATGACATGACTAGGAATTGAAAAATAACAAGCCGCTGGAAATTCAAACACGGCCTTATTTCAGCACTATTGGGCATAAACCCTACTCCAAAACTGCACGAGCAGTTTGGACGAAATTTTTGGCGTCTGTATGGCTGTAGTGTCTAGATGGAAATGAGGCACAAATATGTGCTCCCTGACAAGAACTGTAAACCATTTCTAATCCATCAGACAGTTAATCGCGGTATCAACGATCGACGTAAGCTGTCTTAACGTGTCATTGCCAAGCCTTCGCAGTCGACAGATGGAGTAAGCTTCTTAGACGATAAACCTTAGTACACGAACAATCAGCCCACAATCAACGGCTATCAAAATGGAATGGAAAACATTCCAAATGGAATGGAAAACGTTCCGCTTGTAGGGTCGTTAGCAGGTTCCCATAAGCTCGTTGCAGCAAGTCAGACATGTTCTCATGGCGCTTTCGATCGATCGAAGTACGACCGGAAATCGCAACCAAAAAAGCATGCTGCTTCGTACTTCGCGGAGTTAGGCAATCCGTGAACAATGGCTATAATATTAGCAGGCTGTTTTTGCTGAACGTTGCTTGTATAGTGGCAAAGATAGTGCTCAGACTTTCAAAAACGACCTACCTGCTTATGTTTATAGCGGTAGGCGCACATGCTGGCGCCTATTCCAAATTGCCACTTGCACTGCGAGCTGGCATCGTAGATCTCTCCGGGAAGCTGGTTCGGGAGATCGATGTTGCTAACAGGGGCTGGGTGATCATCTAGGCAAGTCGAAACATGACTCCTGCAAATAGGAAAAGACAGTAGATCAGTTGATCGTGATTACAAGTTACAACAAAGTCAGT
>JGI24159J19872_10002535_pt1 | contig 21902 bp, 16 predicted proteins | sample Ectturendosymbi4_FD_19872 | JGI IMG/M metagenome (IMG submission 19872) | reverse complement strand
CTGCCAGTTTGTGATGAGGATTCAATAGCTGTTTGGGACTTCAGATGTTCTCTTTTGAGCAGGCCATGCCCCCCCCCCGAAACAAACATCCTAAGATTTTTACTGGTGCTTCATATCAATTTTCAATCGTAAGAAAATAAACACACAAAAGTTCGGACTCATGACAGCGTCAATGACTGTCGACGTCATTGACTGCCCCCCCCGAACAAAATTCTTGACTGCGCTACTGCTTTTGCGCAACACATGGAAAAAGTATAGTGGTAAATCTAAATTCTACGCTTAAACAGCCGTTTCACAAATATATATAGCACTTTGCAAAACTGTAACCGATTCTTGTTGCACATCATCTCAAAGCGTCATAGGCTACAGGGGCTGATAGAAGTTATTGTTCTTGCTGACATAAAAATTGCCAGCAATTGAAAAATCTTTGCAGCTGTTTTGACGAAGCGCTTTTTCACGTTTCTCCCGAAAATTGAAGAACGCTCTCTAGTGCGTATCATAAAATACAACATACTCGTATGTACATAAATTCAATGTCAGGGATAAAAAACTTGCAAGGATAAGCGGTGATGGAGTGAGTTTTGCTGTTGCTTTGCTTCCAGTTTTTTTTTAATTTTCTTTGTAAAGGTTTTGGTGTTTCGAGAAGTTTAGTGCATTGATTTTAAGTTGCACAGGCTTGTTTGAATTCACGTGCAATTCAGAAATTGTCTTTTAATTTTGCACTTTGTGATGCTGAATATTTTTGCTTTCCATCGAGCATATTTTTTGTGAACCAGGAACAAATCCAGGTGTAACGTTTAGGATTGACAGTTGGGAAAAGAGGCACTAGATATGATCATGGGCGCAATTTTGTTGTAAAATGTGGGGGACAGGTTGGTGTGAAACCAATATATTAAGAAACCTAAAGAGAAAATGTGGGGGGACATGGCATATTATATCCCCACTGCCCACTGTCTGAAAAAGTGGGGGGACGCGTCACTCACCTAATTGCGCCCATGGATATGGTAGGTTTCAAAATTTTGTGTGGCCGAGGGTGAAAAACCATGAATGAAGAGCTCACTTGCTGAGAAAAAGCGACGTTTTTTTGGGAAAAAAACAGCAGTGTAATGCCAAAAGCTGAGGTAGTGAAACACATGCTACTGCAAAGAAAACATGTTCTTCTGCTGTCAACACATAATTTTTCTGGGTATTTTCATGAAAAAAGACGTCGAAGCCGCCATTAGACTGGTGTCTCATAAGGTAGCAAGGTTCCTCTTCAAAGGATTTGTGAGAAAACATTTTTTGCGTTCCCCGACTGAACTACTTGGGGCAACTTAATGGCGGAGTAAGGGTCACTAGATAAATAGGTATTATACTCTGCCTTCCAAGCATTTCAGCACGAAATTAAGGCAAAATGGGAACTACTGTTCAATCTGAAAAACAACCAACGTCCCGAACCTTTGCTCACCTACTCTAGCCTCTGCATGTGGCAGCGACTGTTTTCAACGTTCCGCTTCAGTGATTGCAAACAGCTCAGTGCCAACTCTCATTCAAGTATATCGGTCTCAAAATAGGGTCTCATAATTTGAAATCTCTCTCGCCTTAATTCATTTGGAAATACAAAACGCCCTGCATCTTTCCAAATTCCTGTTTATCTTCGTTTCACATGGTTGTCACTTTTCTTTAATATTCTTTTCAGTGCCCTGTTTTATCTTAAATCTTTTACCTCCACTATTGCTCACCCCACCGCCTGTACATAGACATCTGCTTTTTGTTTTGTTAACTTAGTTTGTCTGACGTTGACTCGATGCAGACTGTTACTTTTCTTTTATTACCGTCTTCAAATCGAGAATTGATTGGTGTTAGCAATAGGGCTGACCGAGCATTGACCATATGGCCTTTCACGAACTCTGTGATTCACGTACGTCAGAACAGTCCTCTTCAACCTTTTTTGCTACGGTGCACCCTTAAAAAGATATTTTGACGAACTCATGCACCCTATCTACATAAACACTTAAACTCACGCACCCTCTTTACTGACACCTCTTCCGTGTCCCCCACCTAATTGCGCCCATGCCTGTAAGCACCCGGGTGTAAATAAGCAAGTCCCCTAATTCAGTAGCTGAGCTACGTAATTCAGTTGGTAATGGCTCATTGCCGGTTGCTTATAAATCACAAATAATCATCTAATTACAATCAGCTTGATATGGTGTGATGCTGATGTACCACAGTTTAGATTGTGCAAAGTCTCGGTTAAATCCTGAAAGTCATTGGTTGGTTAATGGTTCATTTTTGCTAAGAGAAAGATTTTGTAAAAATTATCTGTTTAGTGTGACAAGTTTGTGATGCACCTTCGTGAACCCTTTGTTAGTGGTGCACCGTGCACACCGGTTGAAGAGCGATGCGTTAGAATACATCAATTTGCTAAAGTTGACGTTTTTATATTATCATCAACATGCAATTCATCCTGCTCTTTGATGTTGTTCTTTTTCCTCTTGTTGAATGTGTTATTTTGTGATTTGAGTCAAAATAATGCATAAATTACCATACGTCATCCGCAACGGGCTGTGGCCTTGTGTGGTTTTGCCTCCTATTTATTTTTTTGTGCGATCCACCTCGACACGCTTCCAAGTCACCACCGGTTGCTACGTTTTTACTTCCAAAGAAACGCTGCACGTTGAGTCTGTTTCTTCACTCAACAACAGCTCGATGCACGCCAACTACTTGAATACTTGCGACAATCTTAAGCTTACTCCTGCCATCGATCAGCTTGTCTCCCAAGATATATATTTTTAGCCCAACTATTCTCAGTCGATTTTCACGAAGCGTGAACGCGAAACCTCTCTTTATTGCTCTTAGCGTGGTTTGTTCACTTGGCGGCAAAACAGCCAGCACGTTTGCGGATGGCGAAGCTTCATCGTCCAGCGAGCGGAGCACATTGCTTCCCACACGACCTTCAGCAGCATTACCAGTAAACAACGCTATACTTTGTTCAGGAGCAGCGATGGCGCATTGTCATGGCAACGGTGTAACCGCGTTTGAAGCGCAAGCCAATTGCACACGAGCGCAAGTTATCTGCTGCAGGTAAAAGCGTGTGACGTAACAACTGCTTTTCGTCAACAAGGACAACATTACTTTTTGAAAACTTGCGTTCGCGCAAACAATCAAATGTCTGCTCGGTATCGCACATCAACCAACAAACTGACTCCACGACACAAGTTAAAGATTTCCTACGAGGATCTAAAACCAACAAGCGCAGCTACAAAAGGCAGCGTCTTTTTAACGTCATAATTTACGGGTAAGTCGAATCACACGTTCTCCGCACCGATCCACCATGCACTGTGTGATACGTAGTATCATAGGACGCGCTACTACAGGCATTGCGATAGAAGCTCACACGCTTGTCGTTGGTGAAGCATCTTTTGACCGCTCCAAACAAGCAGCGCAACACTCTTTGCACAGTGTCACACGCGTGATTAGGCCAATATCACTTGGTCATGCGTCATGGCGCTTTGACTTGCACGTATCAAGTTGCATTCATGTGCGCGTTGCTCATTTTTGCTCCTGGAGCTTACCGGAAACGGTAAGCTCAAAAAGCGCCTCGACATCTACAATTAGCATCTTCGGCAATTTCCATTCGGATGTAAATACATTTTCTTTTCAAGGTCAAACACCACGTCCCCGTTCATTTTCGAAATAAGACTTTACGAAGCCTCAAACGAAACTTTGAGATCAAACGATGACGTCTCCTCGCGCGCTTTCGTGGATTCGCGGAACAACTGGGCCTTTTGCCAACCGCAATCGCCGTTCCCACCACTCATGACTGCGTTCACAGACACGCATCGCGAGCCTTTGTATTCTGATTCGAAAAAGTGTGCTTTTCCTGAAAAAGAAATCACAAAAGGAAATCGGAAGCTGTCCATAAACCACATACGACGCTTGATACAACGAAGAATCATCTGTAGCCTTTCAAAGCGATAGTACATATCAAAATGAAGATGTACCGGTACCAACATTTATGATTTCCAGTCGGAACCAGAAAAATAATGAAAAAATCCAGCCGGAGTTGCAATTATTTAAGCGCTTGCTTTGCAGTTGCGATTTTTTCCAAATACACTGAAGCTTAGGTAGTCTCAAAGCTTAGGCAGTAAACAGCAACATAATTTTATGTTTCAAGTAGACGATTTTGACGACAATTTGCACAAATTCTTTTGATTAGTGCATACACGTCTTCATTATTAATTTCCAGTAGTTTTTTAAAGCTTAATTTTGCAATTTTGCAAGAAAAGCAACCTATAAAGCATTACACTGAGGTCATTATGCTAACTTTCAAATTTCAAATGGGTTTTGGAATTATTGAGTGAAAATGTCGACCTTTTGCCAGAAAAGCAAACGCTGTGAAAGACAGAACAAATGAAAAACATTGAAAAGCATCAGGATCTTGCATTAACTCACGCAGCACGTATGACAAGTGCTAAAAGACAGATATTTGAAACTGTACCATTTAGCAAAAGATTGGATTGTTAACGACTAGCTGCCTGTGCCGTTACAACATTTGCAATGTATTGTTGACGAACAAACCGGCATTGTTTTCGTTGCTGTGATCCACCACATATGGCGACGTAACTTTTAAAACAAATGTCAGGCTAGCAGTGTTTATCACAAGCGATTCTCAAATTTTCTGTTGAAGTAATATCCACTTTGGCACTAGTATGTAACATGAACTAGAGATAGACCGATATCGGCCCATATTTGGGTTTTACCGATATATCTGTATCGGACAAAACGGCCGATCTTATCGGCCTCAGTTGGTGTTGACGAATTCCTCACGCATGCAGACAATTTGCGCAAGAAAGCACAACGAACCAACTCAAGACAGTTATCTTGCAGCAACGCTACCAGATGCGTTTTCATAAACAAGCAGACAAGATGACCCATGAAGCACGCATCGGCCGTCGCATCCGAAACAAAAACATCATCATCGATCAGATTAATTAAAAATCATAGCAAAATATTGAAATTGCTGCAATTTCAAAAATTTTAGCTGATAAATCCTGATTTTTGAAGTTTTTGAAAAAAGGTAATGCACAGAATACATTATATTTTTGATAATGAAGCAGAAAACAAAATTTAAAAATTTTGGAAATATCGGCTATTGGTCCATGAATGGCCGATATATCGGTATGGCCCTAAAAAAGCCAGATCGGTCGATCTCTAACATGAACCAGTTGAAAAGTTTATAAAATGAAACATGTTTGAGATTCTAATATTTTTTAACGTTCAGAATGAAAGTTCAGTATCAATATTTTCATAAAAAGCGGTTGTTACCGACTGGTACAAACTTGTCAAGAAACACGGAAGCTTTTGATAAGAGAATAAAGGCGAACAAATGATTCCCATGGCTGTACGTTCTGTTTGACTGAAGCTTCGTGTTTAAAAGGGTTTCCTACTGAAGAATACAAACATCTTTTTGTATCAGTTTCATCTTCAGCAGAAATAAATTTACATGATACTGTTTTCCGAATGTAATCATTGTGACTGTAACTAGTGTCAGGTTTCTAGCTTCAGTCTAGAACTCTCTATGAATCGGTGCTTCCGTAAATTGCCACGCCACAATAGGAAGAGAAACAAAAATGAGACTTACACGCGGAACAAGTTCGGCAGAAGAACGAGCACAGCNGTTGCCAAAAGTGGTCTGGATGTAGCAAAAAATATTTGCAAAGTGATAAAGACAAAACATTTTTATGTCTGCCGGAATCTTCCAATTGCNGGAAGGAGACAAGAATTGGCAACAACACAAGTGATTTCCGGCCGGAATTTCCGTGCACCAGAAATTGTGCGCTAGTTTGATCACGACTGACGAAACAGTAAAATCGCGACGCAGCCAGTTTCTTAGGCTTCTAGCGGAAAAAGTGGATGCAACTCAGAAGTTTCTACGCTTTGTCTAAAACTGAGAAAAGGAACCAATTATTCGGTTGGAACAAGGTTAGTGCTGGATGAGCGCGAAACGCACAGCCCAGCTAAATTATTAATGTAAGAAGTTCTGCCACACACTGCAACAGCTCCGCGGTTTACAGATTTGAACAACTCGATTTTTGGGTTATTCTGTGCTGGAATTCAATTTTTGTGTTTAATTCAATTAGATTCTTGGTCTAACCAGCATTTGTTGTGTTCGCATTCTCTTGGTTTATATTGTGTTCTTTTTTATAGCATGGTTGAAATCAGTCAATGATAATTTTAGGTCTCGGCCTTCTATCATTGTCATTTTCTAGAACCTGGGTTCTTAAGCTGAGGGGCGTGGAAGGTTCCCAAGGGGGGAGAAAGTATGGCAGCGACATAATGTTGAAAAGTAGTATAATGGCAAATAAATGGTTGTTCTGTTTTTTTGTACTTGATTGTGAGTTTAGGTGAAGCGCGGATATCAATCACTAACCCCAAACGAGGCACAACTGAAAAAGTTTAAGAACCCCTGTTATAGAAGAATAAAAGAATCTATACCATGCCCCCCAAATTTTTAGCATGTCTAGTCATTTTGTACTTTGAGAAGCGGCGTCTCAAATAAAAACACTGATGCTCGCTTGAAGTCAAACATTCCCCCACCATAAAATTTTGGGCCGGCTACGCCACTGTATTTAACCTCTAACATTCCGCTGAGAACTTGTCCGATAGAACTTCCCTGTCTTTCCTTAGGCTACTGCCGAGCAGGTAAGGTGATGACAGGCATCAAGTAAAACCTGCCACAGAAACATCGGCAAGAAACAGCTTTAACCTTTCTTTCAAGAGTACGAACAACCGTAGTGTTTACTAGGTAGACGCACCTGGCATTATGACGTCACACCGACGATCAGAAGCCAGCAGCCAGGCTACCTTGCCTGTGTCGAAAGTGTCGCTGGCCACGCGAAGAGAAACACTGGTGACATGTCTACCGTCAGGAAGGTTTATTCGCCAAGTGATGCTTCCGCGCTCAGTGCTGCCTTCCACTCTGCACAAATACGCCTGAAAAAGGGCGATTAGTTCAAAATGTGATCTACTGCATAAATCAGAACCGACTAAGAAACAACTACGCAAATTTTAATGATGCAATGAGAACACATTGGGTGAAAACAAATACTTTTATCGTCTGCAAAAATTTGCGTGGTCGATGAAAACAGCTGTTGTGCAAAAATGCAACCATTTTGTCAGCAAGCGGGTCACTTTAAGGTTTGTAACTGTCTATATCGGGGTCAGTTCCAACGCCAGGCTTACTTACTATGCCAGGCATATATATATGTCTATATATATGACATATATACATTTCACTTTGTCAAAAGTAAAGCAACCTCAGTGTCATTTTTAACGCGTGCACAACAGTAAAATATAAAAACAATAGAAACGACCGCCTTCTGCGGTGTTTTGAATGATTCCAATCAGACGGCGGCACTGGTGTCATGGTCAGGCAGCCGTGGGCGAAGTGCACGACAAGATGGAGAACAGGCACGGCAACTGAGCTAAGTCGTTCTTACGCGACTTTGCTAAACTTAAGCTTCACATCGTAACAGAGCAATTCGTTCAAAAACGTCAAATGCACAAACAGAACAAAAACAATTTGGAGTTTAGTATCAGTCGATTTCACCTTTTTTCACATAACAATTGGCAGGTTTCAATTCCTGCTGGGATTGTTCACAAAGGTTCATGAGCATTAGTCGCATTGAACAACATGGAATCTAAACGCAACAATCTTGAAGCAGTCACGTTGAATTTTTACCTCGCAATCGCTTCATTGCTGCAAGCAGAAGTGATTTTCTGTGTAAATCGCAGACAACCGTTGTCTGCATTCCTATAGTTCACAACCGTTGGCAATTACTACAGCTGTTTTTTAGTGTGACGACTTCGAACGCCTGCTTAACGTGTTCGTTTCATTCTTGGGATATGTGACTCGATCAATGTCCCACATGGCGTGACGTCAGGCGATAGAGAGAAGAAGGCAGATGCCCCTCGCCAAGTGGAGCCATCCGGCTAGCAGTGGAGGTCGAACCTCCCCATCTAGACTATTGGTCCCCACACCCCCTGAGCGGCGAAATTACAAAATGTACAATGGTGGTGACACCACTCGCTTTCTGGGCATGTGATTGGTCGATTCTTCCCATAGAAGCAGTGNTTCGTGCATAGAGTGAGAGCGCTGGAGCATAAAGTGAGAGTGTTAGAGATGGAGCGGANCTGTGGAGGACCAGGCATGTTTTTCTCTTTACTACGCGCGCACAACATAATGNAATTGCTGTAAAGGTGCAAAAATAACAACCATCATAGAGTACNCCCGCGCCGCGGTAAAATCGTCAAGCGTTGACCGGTCTGCGGTTACAAAAAGGTTGGGACCACTGATCTAAACGATAATTTAACAGAGGAAGCAAAACAGGAAACTGGAGAAACCCCGATGTGTATTTTCATTTTTTTACGTATAGTTTCAGATATAATTGTTCTTGCTATGGGATTTCTCGCAACAGCACGTGATGAAATATCTTAGTGCCACTACTCACGCGCATGCCACGTTCCTGTTCCAGAGGGTTTTTAAGTGATTTACTGTTTGCCTCGTTGTCGTGTCAACNGACAAGCGATTTACTTTCAGACTTTCAAAAGCCTGAGGCTGCTTCGCTATTTTAACTTCAGAAAAAGAACAAAAGGCTTTGCAAAAGAAAAATGTGCNAAGATGCATTTCGGGAGAATGACTGCCACCAGATTGGCGTGTTAAAATGTGTCGAGAAATACTGCGATTGAAAGGNGTCGCACTGGAAGAAATCAATGGCATCACAGCTCCATTTGCGCACCCATCGAAAACGTCGACTGAGACGAGAACGATCAGATTACCTTGTATTGTCCTATCCCCGCGATCCGAATTATCACTAGTATGTCTCGTGGTTAGAAACTCGGCATGCATAGTGGCCGCCAATCTTGGCCGATTCCGCCGAAAAGAAAAGCACCAGACCGCAAATATTTCCACTGGTTTCATAACCACTGGTCAATGACAACGAGTATGCATTAGCTGTGCTGACCGGTGTCTTGAAAAGATGTTGCTTTGATGGACAGCTCAAGGCTTCACTTGCCGTTGTGGAAGAGGTGAGGTGCACAGTGGCGCGGGCGACGCTGGACGCTCTGAAGTCTAAACGAGTGGTTTTCAACCTTTTTTGGCCCATGGACCATGTTTCTACAAAAAGTATCCGATGGACCACCTTGCTATGCTGAGTGCCGACACCTCATGAAGAACTAGTGGAAACTGCATTGCTCATAGGTCAGCGATTTCACGGGCGAATTACGGAACCCCTGTGGAGCGCTAGAAATTCCAGGCGGACCGCGTCGAGAGTCACTGGTCTAAACCACAGCAACGTTTGCGATGAACAGCTTCACGGAAACTTTGATGGAGCTCGGTTGAGGTCAAGCGAGTTCGCGGTTTCTTGCGAGCACTGCGGTATTGCCCACGCACACGTCACCACTCCACGCACACGTCACCACTCCATGCATCGCACCGAGCGGTGAAGCGGAACCTGCAGTATTTTCGTTCAAACGTTCAAGAGCAGTGCTCCCTCTAAAAAATTTATACAGTGCGCACTAAGCGCACGCGACCGCGCAACTATGCATGCACATAGCAAGTGAAGCGTTCCCAGCGTTAAAAGGGCCATGCGATATATATACACCGTATTAAATTTAGAATGTTGGAAGTGCGCGAGAATGAAACAGCACTGCGCAATTGCGCACCTTAGAGGGGTCACTGTTCAAAAGACTTAACTAATGACGTTACTGCCTCCGCATTTCGGCACAACAAATCGTTTGAAGTGCCCACAGAAGGAATACCGTACTCGCTAACGAATTCAAAGTCTTTTCAGCGGTGTACAGCGGGAAATACAACAGTACCGTTCCAAGTAGTCATATTTATATTACACTTCTTCCGAACGGAGATTTTAGACGTTGCGGTTGTTTTCAGGTTTTTGTTTGGTTCAAAAAGGGGACAACACGGAGACACGATAAACCAGTTACAAAGCGCTAATCAAACCTGCTCAAGAATAATTTTCAACATAATTTTGCAGGCCATGTAAACAGCAGTAAGACGCGATTATATTATGTGGACATGCACATAAGAACTAAACGGTTTGCCAAAAGTATCCTGAAAGATACGAGCCGGTAAAACACAAGTTAGCAAAAAAACAGGCAGATTTACATTTTTCTATCAGTGCACAGAGCGCGATGGAACAAGCGTGCTAAAGCCTGCTTGTCAACCAGACCAGTTGCAGTACAGTGGGTGCTGGTTACACACAAGCACACAAAAATTAACATTCAGTTCGTCATAAGCACATACAAGGTAAAGTCGTTTTTCAGTTGTTGAAGCCTAGCAAGACAGACGAAATGCAAAATATCTTCGTGGTAATACGAAAATACGGGCGTCGCAAACATGCAAAAATCCGTTGGCATACCTTTTTCCAGTCAAACTCCTCTTTGCGCATAACGTTGAGCCACCTGCACGCTAAAGTTTCCCATTCGTCGACAACTTCGCCATTATTCGACAGTCGCACGTATCTGCACGACAGGAAACGGGCGGAATAAATGAATGGTTTGGCAACAAAACGCTGTTTTCGTTCGCGCGTGACCAGTACATATAATTTGAACAGCCAGAAGTCTAAAAGCCACTTATTAAGAGCAACTGTTTGTACTAGGTCAACTTCAGCTCAGACGCAAAACTCCCATCAACGACGATGTCAATGAACAGGATTTTCTTCACAAGGTGGCGCTCTTTTGTTTTTTTTACAAAAATCGATTTGAGAGGCGGGCGGAGCAACAGATAAAACACGGCGCAAGACTTTACCGGACTTCTGTTAAAACACGCCAAATATGCTTTTTATCTACGCACCTCGAATTGCCTTTCCTGTGCAACACCGACTGACAAAATTGCGAGAACTTTATTACGAACGCTTTGTAGCAATGAAGGTATCGAGCAATGTAATAGCGATAGTACTTATTCAACCCTAATCTTGTTTGCAGTTTTAACAGTTGACCGATACCCCCATAGAAGGCCAACTAGTATCCGAGAACAAAGAATGAACGGACATCGGTATGATAATCGCGACGCACAAACTTGGTCAAAGGCGAATGACTGCTACTACGCCTGTAGCCACTGGCGGTGATACACCCCAGGATCGGTGACATCACTTTGCTTCAGTTAGACAACGTTGCGCTGCTTAAGCGTTGACTGATGTGAGATTTTGTCGCGTGCAAAACGTAACACGACGTTGAAAAAGGTGCTCGAACTCCACTAGAATTAGAACGTACGTGTTTTTTGATGACGAATAGGTGAGATGAATGAATCCGCGGACAAGCTCCTCCTCGGTTGGAACAATGTTATCGCCCCACTGGACGCTGTCGTGACGTGACACCGAGACAACGTCATCGCCGTGTGTCTCGCCGCGCGCCTTTCTCCACGCCAAAGACCCGGATGTTCTGCCTCCGTACTCCTCATCTGACTTCTTCACTGACGCAATTTCAAGTTGCTCTTTCAGATTCCTCCGCTGGAGTTCGATCTGTTTCAAAACCAAATACGATTTCTTCAGTCAAAGCAACAAAAAGAAACGCCTCACTCTCTAGATCAGGCGTGTACAACCTTTTCGCTGTCGCCGGCCGCGTCACGTGTATTTTCTGTGAATTACGGTCGCCACTGAGTTCAATTTTTTGCGTTGTTTTTGTTCTGCTACCACCCACTGAGCCTAGTCTGCTTTCACACGTCTGTTTGGCCGTCTTTACATTCATACGGTGGACGAAGAGTTTTTATTAACGCACGGCCGCCATAATTCATATTTTAAATTACATATTCACGGCCGTGTGAATTTTATCGAAGGCCGCGGGCGTCACAGGTTGTGCACCCCTGATATAGATGCTCAAACAGGGATGTGAGATAGCACTTCTAATGTTGCAAATTTGTTTATCTTACCGACACTCTTGAAGAAATTATTCTTTTAAAGCGGTATTTCTCAATCGTTTTTGTCCCAAGCCCCACTATCGTTTCAACACAGTCTCGCGACCCACCGTCAATCCCACTGAATATGAAGCGAAGAGCAAGAAGTTGTTGCCACGTCCCCCCAAAATCGCCGTACGTACAAATATGAGATTCACTGTTTTAAAGTTTGAGACTTTAGGGGGTGTGGTACCTATTAAAATTACTTCGGGGGGCAGGGGCAGAGAAAAGGTTGGGAAAGACTGCGCTGAACTTAGCCGCGAAGTTTTGCGAAAATAGCTAGTATGGAACGACGCACTAGACGTCAGCAAATGCAAGAAATGGCCATGTAACAAAATAGCAAATCACAATGTGATGTTAAACTGGTTTTAAAAGTAAACACGAAAAAATGACGCTACATTTCAGAGCAAACGCTGTTTTAACATACGGTGGTGTCTTTTTCTCATTCACAGAACACAACGATGAAGTTAACCTCTTTGCTGAACCAAAACATCAATAAGCAAGCACCTTTCGTTGAGCAGGCAGTTGGCTTAATTTAGCGTCGTTCAACTCGCGAAGCTTTTCTGCTAGCCAATCTTCATCGAACATTGCTGCTCTCCGTGACGTAACAGACTTGCGGTCTTCACAATAACGCCAAGTGACGTCAACCACTTGTTCAGCGCAGGTACTGACGATGAGGGACAACTTCTTCGCCCAGCCCTTTTCGTACATCAACGGCCGATCGCAAACGTTCTCGCACGGGTCGCAATGAAGCCAGCGATCCCAAGTCGGTATATAAACCTTGAAACAATTTGAAAAATGTTCCACTGCGCGTTGTAAACGTTGCTGAGTTTTACGCCTTCACATGACGACTACCACCAACGATGACAGCAGGTACATTACATAAAGAGGAAATGTTGGTCAAACCGTACACAAGTAACATTGCAGAAGCAGCATTCAGAAGAAACGACGTTGCTACCACTCGTTTCGTAACACTAGTTTCAGCACTATTTCCCAACCACCTGAACTTTTCAGACTACTACCAAAGCCAAAAATTTAATCTTCAAGCCAGAATCGAGACCATCTTAGAACTTGTTTCAAGCAATCGGTTTTCACATCTTGTTGCACTTGATTAACAGGCATCACTTACAAGAAAGCCCAGCAAAGAGGTGTTTTTTTTCACAGAAAGCCCGGTCAAGGGTGGCCCAGTTATCAACAGACAAGCAAACCACACTTCACACCCCCACCCCCAAGAGATTGTCCCAAACAAAAGCGTGGCATGTACGCAGGAGCTAGTCAGCTGCAGGGGCCGCCATAGTGGAGGAAAATTATCCACCTGCCTATCGGATCCCCACACATTGACTGATCGCCTTGCATGGCGACAAAGCTCAGTCCACCCCGAAAAGAGACTATTTCATTCGTGGATTGCAGTTCTATCAGAGCGTCTTGACCAGGGTTGCGGAGTCGGAGGAAAAATGTCCGACTCCGACTCGTTAATATATGGNAACGTTAATGAAGTTTGGCTGTCAACAATTTTGTAGCAACTAGCAATCAATGGAAATCGTGGTACACAGNAAGAATTATCTGTTTCAACAAAAGTTTCAAAAGAAATTGTACCATTTCAATAGGAATTCCCAACTTAGGAGTGTGATATAAAAATGATCCAATTGGCTTTCCTGAGTCGGAGTCAGACAAAAAAATCCGACTCCGACTCCTAGTGTTGTTAGAAATCCGACTCCACCCAAAAACCTCCGACTCCTTGCGACTCCGCAACCCAGGTGATGCCCACGACGCAGACTGTGTGGCTTGGTGTCTTCACAGCAGCATTTTACGCTACGCTCTCACTCGCTTCCCATTCTTGACCTCAACGTTTCTGTATATCACGATAACTGTCAAGGGCTAAAGACACGCCACACACTCTATATGTTCGCACATCGAACTCGTGGAATACTCGTATCTCAGAAAATAGTTAGCAAGTAGGAATTGCCGTTGGTTGGTTGAATTTCTTCATGTTACAGTTTATCAAGCCAGTGTTTCACAACCGTTTTTGAGTCGAGCAACACTTTTGTGTTAAAAAACGTTTGCGGTACAGAATGCGGAAGCGAGTAATAGTGAATAATTAACTNNCATAATGAATTTTTTGCAGAACAGCCGACCATCTTCCGCGAAACACCGGTTGAAAAACACGGCAATAAACGACCAACAGTGCAAGGGACTTGCACTTTACCTGCACCTGACCGGTACGTCATCATGCATTGTTCCACATTCTATTACGACATAGTTGTGTACTGCACAATGCCGATAGTCTCAATTTGACAGGCAAGCTTAAAAATTAGTAAATAAGAAAAAATCGCAACGATGCATAGCAGCGTAAGCAATGCAGCCTTTACAAAAGTGGACCGTACCTCGGTCCAGACGTGGTCTGTCCAATCCATAACATGCCGNGCTTCAAAACCGACTGATTTACAGATCAAAGTAAAACAATTCGCCCACTCCCCGCAGCGACCTGGGAAAGGAGCAAAGCAAACACTGCTCAACCTTTGCAACTCAATCAACGTCGCGAAAACGCAACTTCGGCCTTGACCCTTGATTAATTATTTGTGGACGAGCATTTTGCTCCAATTTTTTCGCATCAGTTCGGTGACACCTTTACCGGCGATCGGCAAAAAATATCGCGTTTCAGAGCAAGCGGCAAAGCTTCTCATCATTCATGCAAAACAATATTGCAGCAAAATTTGTTTCAAAGCTCAGATTGAAACAGAAATTTCGCTGTTAAACGAGTGAAGTGTAACAAAAATAAATAAATAAGTAAAAAAAAATATATCAAAATACTGTGCTGCGAATTAGGACAGAAGCATTTTACCGCAAAAACAAGACTCTGGGGTCAACACATGTAAACGAACAGATTACAGCACAATTTTTGTGGTTGGACTGGGAACATAACCTACAGAATGTAAGCGCACAATTGCGAATTAACTGGGAACAGAGCGATGTTTTCGCACTGCAACCGCTGACGAATGCCCCTGTGAACCAGGAGGGTGCAAAGAGTAACGAGGGGTGCGTGCAAACAACCCTTGCAGCTGTGCGGCTGCCGAACATTCGCAATTGTGTTTCTTAAAGTTTACTTCTTGAAAGGCTCAATTCTTAACTCGGAAATGACCTTCGACCAAGACAACTGTTCCACCTCCGAGAAATAAGTTATGCAATTGATTTTTTTCAGTGGAAGCCCTAAAAATTGCAGTCGCGCCAAACTTTCCCGCTTGGTTCAACAAAGCTTCGAGTTCACGCACTATCTCCGCCACGACACACAAACTGTGTTATTTGCATCATCGAGTTTTTCATGCGTAGTTGCATATGTTTAAGTATCTGCCTGCACAAGCAGCACGACTGATATACTGCGGCCATTGGCGTCGGAAGGGGGGCAAGGGGGTCAAGGCCCCCTGGATTTTGAAAATCTCAGCAAAAAAAGGTTGTTTTCTTAATTTCGAGTGGGAAAAACCAAATTTCACCACTTTTGGCCTCCCCAGGAAAAATCCCCTAGTGCCTCCCTCCTGAAAAAAATCCTTCCGACGCCCATGACTGCGGCTTACCAGTACGAGTTTCGAGAAGTTTCTCAGGATGGTTGTATCTCGGAAAGCGAAGGGTGACTCCACATCTGGTGCACTTGTATCCCTCAACACGCGACGCACCCCATCGGAGTTCTTCGGGGGACGGAGGGAGAGATCCTTAAACATGAAGCGATGAGGAACGTGAAATTGACAACGCGGTTGTGTGCATTTTTAAACGCGGGCAAAACTTTAGCAACCGGTGCTCTATTTTTGCAGGAGAGCCAATGCCATTTTTAAAGCGGGTACTTTATTTGAAGAAATGAATTGTTGCAAAGTAGAAATCTCAGCAAAATACGCTCACAAAATTTCATATTAATTTGCAAGGAAAATGCAGTGACGACAGACAAAAACGAACAAAATCGAATGCGAACATCAAGACCGTCGCGAAATCGTGCACAACCTGCTTGTACGACCAAAACAGACGCATGAAAGAGCGATAGGAAAACAGACACATTTGCTGACAATGACTCGACAAGTACAACATTTCGGAGATGTCTCAAATTTTTACTCCTACCCCACTCCTGCAGATCATGATCACTGATCAGGATCCGACTCCATTCCGGTGACTACGTCAAATATATTATTGCGACTTCTGTTTGACCACGAAATTTGATTCATGGAAAATTTTCCATTTTGATGTTAAAAACTTCCCGAGGTGCAAGTAAAATCTATTATGCAAATGATTTTGAGTCGTAAGCCCAGGTTACTGTATCTGCAATAGAAGCCGTTGAGCCTAACAAACACTTTGTTAGTTGCATTGTAGCAAATTCATCGCAGAGAGACCAACTGCAACTAGCAAAAGCAAGACAAAATAAGTTTTAAAATTGCTTCCTTTGTTCATTTATTGGATTCCGGATCCATTCCGGTTTCAATAGCAAAATCAACTTTCGGAACTCCGGATTCTGTACATTTCTGCAACACGTATCCCATCATGTTTACCTGTGCCATAAGATTCCGCTCCATCCGGACACGACACGCATTTGGGAGCGTCAGTCCATGTGAAGAAATCCCGTTTGAACCAAGCAAGCAACTCGAGCAGTAAACAATGCTTGATGTCAGGTGGTTCTAAACACAACGTGCATAAGTAAACACCATGGGTCTACTCGAAGATATGTGCATGTTAACTACTAGACCGGGAGCCCAGAGGGTCTAAGTTAGCTGGAAAGGTAACCCATTTCTGGTAACCAAGGCCTGCCGTGTCACAGCTGGTGGGTGTGGTCATGGGGGGTGTTTAACTGCATCCCCAAAATTGAGCTAGATCAGCTGGAATAGTAACCACTTATAACCTGTTGCAAGATGTCCAGCATCATCCCAAGCATAACAAATGACCAATGCCAGACGTTTGAAGTGGTGGGGCACCCTCGCCAGACCCCCCAAAATTGAGCTAGATCAGCTGGAAAGGTAACCACTTGAAACCTATTGTAAAATTTCCAGCATAATCCCAGGAACACTAAATGGCCAATGCCAGACGTTTTAAGTGGTGGGGCACCCCCGCCAGACGCCCCCAAAATGACCAGGCCAAAACTGAACTAGATCAACTGGGAAGATAACCACTTGAAACCTGTTGCAAAATGTCCAGCAACACCGAAGGAACCAGGGGCACCAGATGCTTGAAAGGGTTTATAGCACCGATCACGTCGCCACGGAGAGCTGCTGGGGGCTTAGCACCCCGAACAAAGGTTTGAACCCCCTTAAATAGAAACGGAAGCACAAGAAAACAATTGCTTTTCCCACCGACCCGTTTTCTGTTCTCTCATTATCTTCAACCTGTTTCAGAAATTGCGTTATCGCGATACCGTCGCGGTGTGCAGAAAAAATTGAATGGAAGTGCAAGGCGGTAGCCTATGACATTTATTCACCGCAAGCTTCACACTTTCCTCTGTGACCAGGAATAACATTGCCTGATCATTTTTCTTTCGTTTGTGATGTAATAAACGNGTTTGAGGACAAAGCGTCAGCATTCATTGNTTCGAGTGTNNTGAAGTTGCCTAGTTGCGGTCGTGCAAAACTGCGACTTTTACTTTATCAATGTTTTCGACACAATGATGTGCCGTAACGGTTTACCTTAGAGTTAATTGACCTAAGTAGTGTGTTGGTTCACCCATTGTCTTTGTTTTGGCAAGAAAAACTGCACAAACCAGTGTCTCGTCCTATTGTATGTCCCTAATCAAACCGAGGAAGTAATAAAAGTCATTGAGTAGGTAGAAAACCTATAACAATAAATAAATTTTCTTGTCGCACACAATGATATTAAAATATCAATATATAACAAGTAATAAGCTCATCGCACTGTTGATGTTACCTTAGAAAATCCAAGAGTTGTTTTACGCAAAATACATAATATTTCTGTTCTTACACTCAAAAAGTCCGAAGGACATTTATTATTGGTCTTGTAAAATCAGGTTTAATGCTGCAGTTATAGTCAATTAACATTGTCTTTGACGAATTAATAGCCATCATATTCGCAATCCAGAATCATCTGAGTCCTCACTCCATTCCTCTTCATCGGAGCTTTCTGTTTCAGAGGGCTCATGTAACTTGTCAGTGGTAGCCAAGTTTCCAAACTCCTCTTCTCTGAATAGATTGTGTGGAATTGCTGGCCCATCAAACCAGTTTGGTTGCAGCAGTCCTTCCATCACCGCCCAACCATAATCGTGAGCAACAAACCATTTTCAGGTGATGGTGATGAAGCACTTCAATGCATTCTGTTTATCAATTCGTGAATGCTTACTATTTTTCATCATGTACATATCAAATGAGTTTATGTTGCAAAACAAATGTACTTACTAATTCACTTGATGAACTCGGTTCTTGCATACTTCCATAGTCGCTTGCACTCTGATTTGTTTTTCGTTTTGCATCCAATTTCACACGTTTTCAAATTTCACTTAAAATACAGAAATGCTTTGGAAAATTTTCAGAAAACGATTTTTCCAATTGTTCTTAAATTAATTAACATAAGGTTTTTCTCAATAGCAAGCTACATTGGCTGGGTTTGTCATGATGAAGCATATTCTCTCTGTAGTCCGAAATATGTTTCCACATAAACGCGTAATACAGTAGGCTCTTGATTTGCAAGTAAAATTTGTGACTCAATATTATTGATAGGATTTAGGATTTAAACATGGTCAAGTCAGTAACAGCAATTTTTTGGAGATTTCGTGATGAAATGTAAACAACTAAGAAACCTGAATTGAACCATCCGCGCAGTTACAGCAACACTGTTGCAGAAGAAACAAATCCGAGTTCGTAAACTCTGCTGAAATATCGCAAACATGGCTTTTTATTGGCCAAATTACGCAAGCTCAACACTTTCTGACATCAATGAGACTCCAGTTTAATCTCCTCCTGCACGGCAGATATTTAGATTAATAACCTACCACAACTTTTGTATTGAACGTGTGATTATGATTATCAATAAGATCAGAATAATGTGGACGTAACATGGCATCTATAATAATTCACAAAATGCGCTACTCTGTCGCGATTAGCTATGAAATCATTACTAAACAAACTTAACCAAATGCCACACAACTAACTCTACATTGCTATATCTGTTGCACAAGTAACTCTAAATTGCTATATCTGAACAGCAGGCTACCCAAAGTTCAAACTTTTGTCAAAAGCAATAAAAATATCTAACTTNGCGCACAACAAAATACGAGAAGGCTATGGGCAGCAACTCACAAAACAATACTTGCGCCGAATACATTAATACTGTGGTGATTCTAGAGCTAGAAAAGTGGGGAGGGCACTTCGGGGCCAAAGAAAATGTAGGGGGACAAGGACAACATAAATGTCTATCTTGCATGGTGATTTTTCGTTGTTTTTAAGATTAAGTTGCTGTGATTAACCCTATCAAACCCAACACGGACTTGTGAATATCGTTAAATATAAACAAACATGACCTAGCGTTATTATTCACTAAAGACTCCTAAAAGGCCACTGTAGATGCAATCACACACGTGTACCGCTATGTCGAATATTCTGTGCTAACAATGCAACTTCCCACAGTACTGCACATGTTAAACGAAACACCATTTCCATACACAATTTTGCCGATCCCACGTGAACGAAAACAACTCCACGTAAGTGAATAAAATTCACATGAAAGCGAAATATGTTCCAACGAGTTCCATCTTGACACAGAGACAAGTAGACTATTGATAGCCAACTGGTTTCATTAAAACATTTTTATTTCTTAATTGTTTGAGCGATGTGGGCAGCTTCGACTCCTTCCGAAGCAAATGCTTTACAAAAGTTATTTAATTTCATGTTGTAAATCACTTTCACTAAAAGAAGATGATTTGTGAATTCTTTCAAGTGTGTTTATGATAGAAATGTTTGACCTCCTGGGCAAACAGCTGAAATACGCGAAAGAATTGCTTCTGAATCATTACCGAAAATCCGTAGAAAGTTCTGTGAGGTTGCAGGACATGTGGGTAGAGTTAAAACTGTAGTCACGAACCACTTACGCAAAATGTTTCTGAGTTGTATATACAAGACAACAGAACACAATACAGCAGCCGGGATAAATTCGTATAAACCAACTAAAACCAATTCTTAATGCTTTCAGAAACCTTGTGCTGCTGGGACAAGCAACAATCTGCTGACAGTGTATAATCCAGCTCCATCTCATACTGAAATATACGAAAGATCAATCTTCCCACTTCTGCGACTGTTTCTTAGTTTTGAAATGAATTTTTCAACACCACGACCGCGGTCTGACTAATTTTCACGCAGTATCCGAGCAACTACTAATGTCAGTGCCGGATTAACAATAGCAGCAAATGTAGCAATTGCTACGGGTCCCGCGCATTTCAGAGCTCCGCGGTCTTCTGTAATAAATCTTATTTATTACATTATACGTGTATACAAGAGTTTTTTCAGTCTAACAAGTCCGTATTTTGCTAAATTTGCTGTAAGTAGCAAGCGAAGGTTTCAGTTGAACGCTGTCTGTGTCCAGAAATTCTTTTTTGAATCGTTTTGTAGAGTTACGTAACAAAAGACAAAAGACTGCGGTCAGGAGTGTTGCCATTTTAGCTGATTTGCTGCTAAATCTAGCAGGATTTTCTCACTGTAAGCTGTAAAATTTTTACTCTAGCAGTTAGCTAATTTTCTAGCAGGATTTTACCAATCGTTTGGCATGTTTAGTTGGTAACAAATTCCTGACCAAAAACCTGTTTCACCCTTTAAGTACCGCGTGCACCACTTTTCTTACAGAGCTTTACAATCCTATAACTCGCCAGGCGATTGAGCTAGAGAGCTGTTCACACCCTCTACGGATTCAGCTAGCCTTGTAGTCAAAATCGAAAAAAAAATTTTCGGTTTGGCTGTGGGGTTTTCTATAGGTGACGTCACAAAAAGGACATGTTTTGGAAATTTTGGCCACCGTTGGCCGGCCCTGGGCCGCAACCCATTGACCCATTCTTATGGTTAAAAGTTTTGTTGAAAACTACGTCAAAATCCGCGTCTATAGAGCCCTTGATTGACTTTATAGCATATCTATAGCCAAAAGTATGGGTCAAAAACCCAGTTTTTGGCCTAATCCAAAACTTTTCAGGAAGGGCATAATTTGTCCTTTCAAAGCAAACTTTGGCCAGCCATAACTCGGCAGCAGATTGAGCTAGAGAGCTGATCAAACCCTGTAATGACTGGTGGCGTCGTGTAGTTTAGAATAAAAAATTTTTTTTAATTTGGATGGGGGGTTTTGGGCCAATGGGCTCATGATGGAGATCTGTTTTTTGGTTGATTATATGACGTCATCATCCGATCCCACGCGCCAATATTGTGGCTCGCAGTATTTTTGGATTCTAGGCTAAAATACGCGTTTTTGGAGTCCTTGATCAAGTTTCTAGCGTTCCTAGTTCAAACGTTATGCTAAAAATATTCCAAATATGTCAGGAATTCCCAAGGGCCTTCAGGGGATTTCCCTAATGAATATTCTACCATTTTTGCCATAACTCATCAACCAGAAATGCTAAAAAGTCCATCAAACCCTCAAAAACCTCATACTATAGCCTAGAATGCATTTAAATCTCGCGCGGTTTCGCGCCGCTGATTCTGCTCGATTCACGCACTCCCACAGGCCGTTGACGTCACGGATTGTTTAGAGAAACCTGTCAAAACAACCTGTGGGTTTGTAAACATGGCCAGAAAGGCCGAAATTGCACGGCGAAAAGTTTTTTTTCAGCATAAACTACAAGTCTTTCCCTATTCAGAGCGGATTTGAACAGCTCTCTAGCTCGATCCGCTGGCGAGTGATGGCCATTTAGAAAAGGAGTGTGTTCCAACCCAAATTGGGGTTTGTGGGTGCAGAAATTTTCACCAATTTTGTTTTTTTGGCCATAATTTCGGCTAAAGAT
>JGI24159J19872_10002534_pt1 | contig 21902 bp, 11 predicted proteins | sample Ectturendosymbi4_FD_19872 | JGI IMG/M metagenome (IMG submission 19872) | reverse complement strand
TACATCATCAAAAGAATTCAAAAGAGTTTGCAAAAATAAATGAACTTGTATTACTGCATAAATGTTTGATTGTGGTTTGCAATAGTTAAAGCATATTTGCTTCACTGAGAAAACGTAGAAAATTATTAAAATCCGTAAAAAGAGATGCAATGACATCATTTCGTTGTTTTTCATGGCGCTAAATCAAAATTGAGGGAAACCCCTAATCACAACTGCAATGGCTTTCATTTGCCTGTAGTTGTTTATCACTAGTATCCCTACAATGTATGTTACAGGAGTTCCACAAAGAACTAAACGCACGCGCTGTCGCTTACATCAACGTGGACATTGCAGTCCAAGGCAATCACACATTCCGTGGTTTCGGCGTCTACAGCCTCAGTGACTTGGTTTTCGAAGCTTCAAAGATTGTAGACAATCCCGATCCTGAAGAAATAGCTGATGGGCGAAAAACTGTCTATGACACATGGATTGCAAATCAACCAAGTTCTAGGTTTTCTTCTCGGCCGAGGTAAAACCGCTGATATTATATTTTACCTTCATATTTGTTTGTCATTTGAAGCGAAACACACTGATTTGGTTTACTGCAGTTTTTAATCGAGAGTGGTCTGCAAACTTTGCGTCTAATCAATCAAAATCACGACAGAGTTTGACCTGACAACAAACTTCAAAGCAAGCTCTGAAAAAGTGAAATAATTGTTGCTTTTTTAAGACACGTAGCAAACCAAGTTATTGTTAAGTAATTTACGGTTCAACTGATTCTCGTTAATTTTTATTCAGATGGGTTTGTTGAAAATTATCATACTGCATTCACTAAAACGCTATAGCAAACAAGCCGTTGTTACAAGCATAGGTGGAGGAACCGGAGGGNGGAGCGCATGGGCCTAGGCCCTACTTCTAAATGTCGAAATTTGCCTAAATAATTTAAGTAACACAATTAGTATTGGGTCCATTGTTAAAGTTAATCGTTTAATGAAAAAAGTGCTGCAGATTTTCGCAGTATTTTGACAATATCATTTGTAATACATTATTTGTAATTTGACTGGATTTGGTAATTGTTTGGCAGAACACACAGTGCACAGTCTGTCACCCTGCCATGGCTTGCATACCCCATTGGTGGTGTTGAACTGTGTTGCCGGATTGTGTAATGCAACATATTTTTTTACAACAGTTGTATGATTTTACATGCTTGTGTGCATAAGCGTCGGGAGGATTTTTTTCCAGGGGGGAGGGCACTAGTATATTTTTCCAAACGTTTCTCTAGTGGGGTGCTAAAAGTGGCGAAATTTGTTTTTTTACCACTCGAAACTAAGAAGACAACCTTTTTTGCTGAAATTTTTGAATTCCTACCCCCTTCCGACACGCGTGCTTGTGTGCAGAGCCCATGAGAGGGGGCCAGCAGGTACTATGTTCCGGGGCCCGGCAGCTACGGAGGAGTCCGACACTGAAGGAAAATTTGAGTGTATTTTACGAAAAAACAAGTCATATTGCAGCGAAATATTCTGGTGATAAAACTGGTTTGGCCTAAAGGATTTTGTAAGCTAGTGTGATATATTTTGATGTGAATTGCTGGCGGTGCATTTTCCTGATGTGATGCACTGATAATTATTAGCAGTAATTATTTTTGTTGAAGCTTAATGTTTGCCTACTTATTTAAGACATTTAAGATATTCACGATTACTGTCCCAGTCTGTCCAATGAACTGAATTTTCCTATGCGTCTTTCATTTTTAAACATTTTCAAACAAATCTATAGAAACTTTCTCCAATAAACCAGAGTTTTAAACTAAGGGATACTTCCAGTAAAATTTGTTTGGAAACATTCCAGTTGACAATAAAATGTAATCTAATAACAGTAGCCTTCGAACGTTGCGCATATGTGTAACATGACTCAAATGTTTGAAAGTAACAAGTAACTGCAGTGCAGGATGCACATGCTTATAGTACTCCGTGGCGGTGTGCTGTGCATTTTGCTGATTGTTAACCCTACGCCGCAAGCAGACAAGCCTCCAACTAACCGAATTTGAGTTTAGGATTAGCGGACAGNCCCAGAAATCTAAAAATTCGAAACCATACAGGAGAAACCAACCAATTACAGTATTTCGACAGAATGCGACAAAAAACAGTGGCCGCCAGCCTCTGGCCCGTGTGGCTTGTGTGAATTATTCGAAATGCTTGTATTAGCTTGCGAATATTCCTGACCATTCCAGCTACAGTAGCATCTGCTGAAAGATCTTTCAGCTGAAAGAAAACTCGACACAAACTCGACTTGTTGACGGAGCAAGATTAAGCATTGAGTGTAGCATTGCTAGACAAGCTGATTTTGATAGTGTCATCAGACATTATGCAAATAAGAGATGCAGAAAAGCGCTTGCATAATAGTTAAATGATTTCTTTCTAATTTCTTCCTTGATAAGATTTTACTATGAACATTTAAAAGTCATGAAAAATGGTAATATTGTCACATACTTAAATACAGGTATGTTTTAACATAATGTTTCATATGATCAATAAACGAGCACTCCTTGTTCTTGTTGAAGTTACATAAATTAGCCTCAATTTTTGTTTATTCATTTCAAAACAATTTTGCAAGTGTTAGGGGCCCTAAACCGGTTGTGTTCCGCCTAAAAAATTTCTCTTAGAAGCCCTGCTTGGGTGGAGGAAATATTCGTGCCACACTATTAAAAACTGGTGTAATTTCAAGCGGTTTAACACCATTCTAAATAGTGGAATATTGCTGATTCTTATACGCAAAATGCAATATTTGACAGATAAATTTCAATTGTTTTTTTAATTTAGCATTGGCAATACTAAAACAGCTATATTTAATTTCTGCATTGACAACACAATTTGCATCCTTATAGACAACTTGTTAGTTGCTACATACGCTTTGTCTTGTCTTTGCATTCCGGCATCTAATGCGGTTGTAGAATGCGTATTCAGTTATGGTACTTCTGTGTTCAAGATGTGGAAAAGTTGTGATTTTGAATGTGTGTAAGACAGGTATCAATGCTGTGTCATTTTCGCCTGTTTGCTGTGTTTTGGTGTTTTTAACAGCCCATTTGTCCAACTTCACTAAGTTGTTAATTCGGGCTCTTCTTTGGCTCTGTCACTGTTCATATATTTCGTTCCATGTCTGGCTTCTAGTGTTCATGTTGCAGCAGGGGCGTAATGAGGGGGGACAAGGGGGTCACAATTAGCCTGGCGCCGAATCACTATGAGGGCGCCAACTCACTGCGGGGGGCTCCGAATTACTGTGGGGGGCCCGAAAAGTCTAAACAATGTCACAAGTACTTTCTTCAGTACAATACATTTGCTTCCGAAAGGCTTCAGGTTCGAGCATGGGAGCACAAAACTAGCTTGCCCCGGGCGCCATCTAACCTTGGTACGCACCTGTGTTGCATGTGACCTGAACAAAACAATATCGTTCGTAGTAGACGTTCTCACGACTTCGTTCGCTCGCGCTTTACACGGGCTCATCAATTTGAGACCGAGCTGCCCTATGCAATTAAGTATTTTTTGAAATATAATTCATATCTGACTGAATGTTTCTTGAAGTAATGGATTTGTATAATTTCAAGCGAACAATAAATTACCCAGTAACTCGGGCTAATATGAATGAGCTTAGTAAGCAGAGGACTTACTGGCGTTATCATTGCTTTGTGTCGTGCGTTACTGAACAATGGAGAAGTTTTCACGAGAACTTCTCATTTGCTGTTACGTAACTAACGTCACAGAGCAACGATAATGCCAGTCAAAATGAGAGCAAATGGAAATTTCAGTGACGCAAGCCTCAAACGGTTTTATTCAGTCAGAATAAATCGTATTATGAGCCCGAGTGACGCTGTTGACCTGGGTCGCCCCTGTAACAGCCTATTTGAATTTCAGATGGTTCATAGTTTCGTTTTCATAGTGGCGTACCTTTTGTCTGAAATAGTGTAATTTAGACCTCCATAGGTGTATAGATAATGGCGTCATATTTCAATGCTTGTGACGTCACAATTGCCAATCCGAACCACAACAAGTTTCTACAGTTTTTTGACGTGCACTTGTGCCCACACTTTGAAAAATGTTCCGCCACCCATGGTTACAAGGTGTTTCACTTCCTGCAGATTCTTAAGTTTGGGTTCGGGAAGTGATTACACAATGTTTCAGCACAATCTCGGAATTGCTTCGATAGATGCACGTTATACTTATGACACAGTAAGTAAACTGCTTTTGCATTTTTTAAAACAAACATTTCTGCAAAAAAGACGAAGATTTGCAATCTTCTTCTTGTTTATTTTTAAGCAGTCTTTTAAGTGTCGATTTGCTAGGTGGTGCAGTGTGTTGAGCATACGTCCTTGAAGGCAGTGTTGCATTTTGGGCTCAGCTTCGGGTGAATTTGCACCTTGAGCTTGAGCAAAGGTAATTGGGGCCTGTCTAGATTTGTGCTCGGCACTGAATGGGTAACTGCAAAGGAAGTTTTTACTCGCGGAGTGTTATTTTTATTGTGTAGTCAATGCTGAAGCTTTTTACATCTTTCCCGTACAAAGCCTGTTAATAGAACTTCGCAAATTCTGGTCGAAAAAAACTACTGCTCGCTTATGGTACGTTCCTGTAAGTATGACACAACCGTTTTGCTATTGCTTGCACTCGTGTTGTTAATGCCCATCGTTTTTTCTCTTTTTCCAGAGAATAGGAATTAGGTCGTATCCCGTTTATCACTCAGTTTACGAAACATTTCAATTGGTGAAGAAGTTCGTGGATCCAAATTTTGCTTATCATCTTGCTGTGGCACAAACAGTTGGTGAAATTGTAAGAAAACTAGCTGATTCACTAATTCTCCCGTTTGACTTTCGGAAGTATGCGAAAGATTTGAGTAGAAAAAAAGAAGATTTGCTAAACGATTTCGGTGAAACTATGACGTCACATGGAATTAAATTAAGTAAGTGCATTTTAAAATAGATATTTTTGGTGTGTTCAGTTAAAAAGCGCGCTTTCTTTATCAGTCTTGTGAGGTTTCATATAAGAAAGTGGCTGTTGCGTACGTTTGGAAGAAACCTAAAATTTGAAAGAGTTTCTGATAGTTTTTCTAATTTCTAAACTGATGCGAAACTACAAGATTTGAACACAAATCTATTGAACTGCTACTTTTCACTCAGTTTTTTAGTTTTGCATAGAAGAAACAAGAGGGTATGCGAAAAACACGGGAAAGTGTGAAAAAATAGAAAATAGAATGTAAATCCAAATATGCCTATGTTCACAAACATCGTGAGCACGAATTTTTTTCAATATTTCTTTGCCTGCCGACAACATGCAATTGATTTGCAATGAAAAAAGTACGTTTCATCTGCAAAGAGATTGATGAAAACAGGAAATTAAAGAAAAATAACATGTGAGTGGATTGTGACGTTCACGAAGCCCGGATTCATTTTGTGAAAACAAAAAAAAACTAATTTTTTTTTTAACTATCAAGTGTCCATAATATTATTTTTTTCTTTTACATTAACAGTACCGCAAAGAGGTCTCAGTATAGGGCGTTCTTGCAAACTGTGTCCTTCGGTCTGGACAGAGGTGTACTCACAGTCTTACATTAGTCGGATGTTGCTAAGCCATTTTTACTATCTTCGCTTTCAAAGCAGCGTGGATTCAACATTTGTAGGTCACGGACCCCCAGTATATACTAAAAAGTTACGGACCCCTTAAGAGGAAATGTTGCAACAAACATCACAAATTAGGTTTTGATTATCCTAGCAGTAATCACAAATGTCAGGATAAAGCTTGTTATCCCTTTAAATCACATTCATGGACACGTTTAATGACCTCATGGGCCCGTTTGAAGGTTCAAGAATCCCAGGTTATGTACCGTGCTTTAAAGCGACCGACACCTCTACATAGCCGGTTTAGTTGCATTCCAAGCTCTTCCCGGCGTAGTGACAACCAGCTGGGATTCAAGTCAGTTCGTTAATGTATTGTATGGTTTCAGGGCGGTGGTACCAGGGAAGAAAAATATCTTCTCTTTAAAGATGCTCCAAATGCTTTTTGATTGTTTGAAATAACAGTTGTACTTCTCACGAATGTACAATGGTAACAGAATTTAAAATAATTTTTATAAATTTCACAGAAATTCTGAACAATAGCAACATTTTGCTCACTCGATATTCATGGACCTTTTTTTGAAGTTCTTTATCAGATATTGCATTGATATTTATTTCGAGAATATAAAAAAATGTCCGTTTTCACAGAAGCGTGCTTCAACAAACGGCTCTAAAAATCATCTCTGCTCTCAATAGTGAGAGAACTGCTTTTTCATAAAAGTCTCAACTGCTTTTTTTATTGGAGTTACAGTACGTTGCTTAGTGTTTTGATACATTAGGACAGATGTTTTTTTACTTATTGGAAGTTGACGCAATATCTTCCTTAAGCGATACAGCTAACATTGAAAACGTTCGTAATGTTCATTGGAGCGACTAGTACAATACCTTAATGATTTTCTGTTTCCAGCGGCAAAACCGCAAAAATGTGTTGGTTGCTGCACATATAACGTTCATGCGTTTGAGCCGAAGTAAAATGTCAGGACGTTTATTTATGGCTATTTAGGTTTAACATCATTGAAATCTTAATTGTAAATGCAAGTTAAAGTGGAAGCTAATTTTTGCATTAGTTCTTTTTTATTCATGCAGATCAGCTAAATCAAGCCATCTCGACATTTGCTGCTGCGGCTGATGAGTTTCACAACAGAGTTGATTCCCTTGACCGTGATGAGTACGTCTTATGCATGTTTAGAACCTTCAAGGACCGCAAAGCCACAATACAAGCCCAAACTTTGGCCAGTCATAACTTGCTGACCAACACTCTACGGATTCGGCAAGTCTTTGACTTGAGATCGAAAAAAAATTTTTTCGGCTTGGATTTTTGGTTCTCTGTGTGTTACGTCACAATGAGAGCATGTTTGTGCATTTTTGGCTCCTTTGCCTGGCCCTGGGCGCCAGCCCAATGGGAACTTTTTTCGCTCAATGTTTTTTTGGATTTGTGACTCGAAAACAAGTCTCTACAGCCCTTGATTTACTTGCTAGCACATCGGCAGACAAAATTATGGCTCAAAAACCCAGTTTTTGCCAAAAATTTGAAATTAAAAAAAAGTGACATTGGCCACTTCTGTCCAACTTTGGCCACTCGTGGTTGGCAGCCAGATTGAGCTAGAAGGCTATTCAAACCCTCTAAAGACTAGTGAAGTCTTCTATGTTAGATAAGAAAAATACTTTCAGAATTTTTTTGGCCTTTTTGGTCCATGGCCCCATGATTGGAGGATATTTTGCGAATATTCTCATGATGTTACCTGCGGATCCAACGCGCGGATATTGTGGCTCAAAGTTTTATTGGATCCCGGACTCGAATAGGACTTTTTGGAGCCCTTGATCGACTTTCTAGCATCTCTGGTTACAAAGTTAGGCCAGAAAAAGCCAAAATACTTTACCGATCTGCTAGGCCATTTCTGGGGATTCCCCTAATTAACCTACCATGCATTGGCCCTAATTTGGGGTCCAGGAACGCTACAAAATAAATAAATCCCCCAAAAAACTCAAAGCACGGCCTAAAATCGAAAAAAACTTTGTGTCAAAAAAGTGGCTCTGCGGGTCAGGGTGTCTTGATGACGTCATCACAGAATATGAAAATATGCATAAACATCCTCTCATTATGTATACATCAACAGAAAACCCGAAATCCAAAATCAGAATGTTTTTTTTATTGCGAACTCCATGACTTCACGAGTTTTTAGAGGGTTTGAACGGCTCTCTAGCTCATACTGACGGTGAGTTATTGCCAGCTACAGTCAGGGATGGAATTCACCCCAGATTAGCGTTTGCGGGAGGAAACTTTTGACCGTATTTTGGTTTATGAGCCATAATTTCAGAACCAGATATGCTAGCAATCAATCAAGGACTCTAAAAATTCGTTTTCGTGTCATGAATCCAAAAAAACATTGAGCGAAAAAGTTTCGCATTGGCCTGTGGCCCAGGGCCAGGCAAAATCGGCCTAAAATTGCCCAAACATGCTCTTATTGTGACGTAACACACAAAGAACCCAAAATCCAAGACAAAAATTTTTTTTTGATCTCACGTCGAAGACTTGCCTAATCCGTAGAGGGTTTGATCAACTCTCTAGCTCTATTGGTCGGCAAGTTATGACTGGACAAAATTTGGGCCACTTATGTGGCTTTGCGGTCCTAGGGTTTTAGGCATTCTTTTACTTAAACGTTGCAGGTAAGCAGCTTTTCCTTTAACAAAGGCTTTGCATATTTTCGCAGTGCATCAAGCGTTCGAACTGTCAATGATCAGATGATGCAGTTGGAGAGGGCTTTCATAGATCAAAATCCACTGCCAGGAAGAGTTTCGTACAGGTGATGATTCTCAATTTTTTCTTGGTTTGAATTTCACGTTACAATTCAGCAAGCAATGCCATACGTCATGGTCGTCCGCAGGGGGGGAAGCGGGCGTTTTCCCCCTGGAAATTGGGACTATATAATCAAAATTTTCTAGAAAACCTAAAGTCAGAAATTTATTCCGATTAATTGATTTGATTCTTGCACTGATATTCTATTTGCCAGTATGATACTCACACTCCACAAGAGCCAGGTTCACTATTCTGGTTTCGTGCAATGGTGAGCTTGCAGTTCAACAATAGCATGGCAACAAATCTTCAAAGGTTTACCAAATAATGGTGGAAGGCGCTTTGCAACATATGGCTGTTGAACGCAGACACTTGGCAGGTAATGCAGCGAGACAGTGACTGCTGATAGCGGAAATGCACGTAGTTTTGTACTGTGTGAAAAAAGCGGTGAATTTGTAGCAACGTTTCCACAAGTCTGAAAAATCCATTGTTAGTGTGAAACTGAGTGTGAACAATGTGCCTGGACTTAGTGAATAGCTTCAAACTAATTTTATGCAGGCTTCTTTTCACCAGTGGTGTAACTACAGAGCAGGGGTGGGGAACCCGCGGGCCAAATGCAGCCCGTAAGAAAATTTTAATTACCAGAGTTATGAGTACAAAATCGCGCCAATACGAAGCTCCATGAGAAGCAGGTACTTAGAAAATAAGTCAAGAGAAATCATTCTTCCTCATAGTTAGATACAGGCAGAATTATAGGATAAAATTCATTGAGTTTGCGGCCCGCCAGCGATAATAAGCAATTCATGCGCCCCGTGATGATAAAAGGTTCCCCCTATAAAGGTTTGAGCCAGATGGGCGAAACTAGCTAAAAGGGGCCCAAATGCCACTCTAGGAGGCCCACTAGCCAACACTCAGATCACTTGAGAAGTGATGGTGAATCCGGATGTGGATGGATATACTAAAACGCTACATCACTGAAAAATACTCAGACAAACGCAAAAACACAACAACCTACTAAAAAACAAAAGAATACTAAAACCGAAAAACAAGCTAAGTGGGAGCCCAGTTTTTGCATTGAACTTGCCAGGGGGCAATTCACCCCCCGCCTTTCACACAATATAAAACTACGTGGCTTGTTAGAATACGTCTTAATCGTTGATGTTTAATTCTGATTTCTGAGTGCAACACTACATTTGTTGTGGCGACTTTTCATAATCAATTGCTCAAAATTTTGAAATCCTGCATGATATTCTAACTTTAGTGAGTTGTCTGATAGTCGTGTCAACATAGTCTTTTTGTTGGGCTTATGTTTGATGAGCGTTCCTCGTAAAATATCAGCAACGACAAGCACGGTTTCATAGAAGGTTGGTTGATCGCTTTGGACGAGATCTTATACGTTTGCAGCTCTTGTTGCTAAGTGACGCTGGCAAGTCGTGCTGGGCAAAAGGATCCATATTTTATGGTTTTACTATAGACTATGGCACTACTTCTGTGAAAAGAAGTACCTGCTTTGAAAATCTGCAGATTGCCTATCGTGAAAAGTAAAAGTACCTGGATATGGCTGCCAATGAAGCGCATTTTTTGTGACTGTTGTTGCAACATGGGGCATTTTCCTTGTGGTGTACTCGTGAAGAAAGGGTAAAGTGTTTCGTGAACGGACATTGCATTGCATCGTCAGTATCCTGACAAGAATTAGCAGTAGGGCGACGTTGCCCCCACCCCTGGAAAAATTTCTGCGGACGCCCATGCCGTACGTATATATGGAGATCTGCTGACGGCGAATGAAAGAATTGGTCAATTGACTGTGCTTAATGCGCATTCGGATAACACTGTGGAAAACTAGATTTAATTGCGATTTGTCGGAAATGACTTCGAAAATCGCAAATGAATAAGTTCTGTGCAAACAGTAAGGCAACCAAAGAAGTCACCAAGTCAAGCCGATAAATTTGCAAAGCTATCAAATTTTTGACCTAGGATCATAAGGAATTTTGCCTTTCAAAACAAATTCTACTATGCACTTGGAAAAAAACAGAAAAAGTATTTAGTATGATGTCACCACCCTATCGAAGGCATCAATGTCACTACGGAATTATTATCCTACTTCAACATTATTTCATTTGGCAAAGTTTTGTGTTTATTCACAGTAAACCCAGAAATATCTTGCCATTAGTAAAAAAATTAACAGAAAAAGCAATACAATATATTTATTTTAATGCAAATCAGTATATACAGTAATTATCTCCTTTACAAAAATATTTTTGGAAAGTTCTTTCGATGTTGCACAATCAGGAATATTTGCAAAACATTTCAAAACTACCACTGCTTGATTGTTCAAAGTTAAATCTGAGATTTACGAAACACATCGATTGCTAGGGTTACATCTCAAAACATATTCACAAAGTTTGAAGATAAAGACAGTAGTTAATAAAGATGAAGTAAGATAAGAATTTTTATTGAAAGGTTTGCACGAAAGTCTGAGGAATATTGTGCATTATGTGCATGATATTTTCATTGCTTGAAAATAAAACGTCCTTTTATGAACAAACTAAAACTTTTTCAAATGTTTGAGACCCTATCAACAGCAGTGCATAATTTATCACCAATTTCAATCTTTCTGAATGAATTTTTTTACAAGCATTATAGGCTCAAACTTAAAACCACTGCTTTTTTTAATCTAGACACGTCATATCTGCTCCAAGTCTGCACAACAACTATGGCAACACGGCATTCCCTGGTCTTGTTGACGCCATGTTTGACATCGCAGATGATGACGAAGAGAGATGGGATGAAGTGAAACGGCAATATTCTATAGTTGTTTTCCACATTCTCTCTGCTGCTTCCTCGCTTAAGCCTGTCGTGCCATAATTTGAAGCAATACTTTATATGAAATATGTCGCATAATTTATTGCGGAATGTGCTCTAAAACGCGTATTCAAACTATCCCCACTAATGAGTTTTGCTGAGATGCAGAGTGCTTAATAAAATTATTCTAATAATCACACTTTCTCATCTCGATGTACATATGCAGTAAAACAGTTTTCGATTCATTTTTTGTCTCTAAGGTTGTTTCGTCACTGCTTTCCCATTGCACCACATTGATGTTAAACTTCGTGCTAATATCTAATGATTCTAGACTGATCTCCTGCGAGCAATATCGTGTTTGTTAAAGTCGCACACATTTTGAACATTGTTATTTTGTGTTTTGTCTGGAAGGACGAATATTATCGCAAACGTAGAGCTATACATTACATGACGCTCTGCGACTCATATCTTAAGCGATAGTTGATGACTGATTCACAAGAGTAGTGAAACGCGTACCTGTAGCAAGCTATCCGGTAACAAATAAATCTTTCCTTAGATTTACCGATCTGAACTACAAAAAAAGTATTTGAAAAAATGTACCAAAGACTTTGGAAGAAACTAAAGCCAATATCGAAGAAGAAGTGAGATTGATTAAATAATATGCGCAATGACAAAAAATTTGCTGCACGGTTTTTATATCGGAATTCATTATTAAGAGCTAAAATCTTAACGGTTGTTTGGGTTGATTTATTTCCCGCGTTATCTTCGTGCAGCAGTCAATATCTGAGAAGAATGAACAGCGAACTCTGCTTTAAAACCCTTTAAGTCACGCAAGGGCCACTTTTTTGACTCGACTTTTCAAATTTTTGCAACTCCATAACTCGCCAGCCCATTGAGCTAGAGGGCTGTTCAAAGCATCTACGGATTCAGCAGGTCTTCTAGTTGAGATTAAAAAAAGAATATTTTTCGTTTTGGGTTTGGGATTTTGTGGAGATGACGTCAAACTAAGGGCATGTTTTCGAGACCTTTGGGCCAACTTTACCTGGCCCTGGGCCCCAACCCAATAAGCCATGTTTTTGGATCAAGTTTTTGTGAAAACTAGGCTGTGATCCGCGTCTTTAGGGCCCTTTAATGGCTGTCTAGCATATCTGGAGCCAAAATTATGAGCCAAAAAACAACAACTGGTACAAATTTCTACACCTACAAACGCTAACCTGGGATGGATTACACCCATATTATAAATGGCCATCACTCGCCAGCAGATTGAACTAGAAAGCTGTTAAAACCCTCTAAAAACTCGTGAAGTCTTGTAGTTTAGACTGAAAAAAATTTTCAGTGTTGGTTTTCGGCATTTTTGGCCATGTTTACATAACCACTGGATGTTTTGACAGGTCTGTCAAAACATTGGATGACGTCAACATCCCGTGGGAGTTCAACAATCAAGTCGATTTCGTGGTGCGAAATTTCACTGGGTTTAATTGGATTTTAGGCTACAGTACGAGTCTTTAGAGGGTTTGATGGACATTCTAGCGTTTCTGGCTGAAAAGTTATGGCAAAAATGATATAATATTAATTAACGAAATCTCCTAAATCCGCTAGGGAATTCCTGAAATATTTGGAAGTTTTTTGGCATAACTTTTGGACGAGAAACTCTAGAAACACGATCAAGGGCTCTAAAGACTTGGCATTCTAGCCTAGAATCCACAAAGACACTTTGAACCACAATATTGGCTTTTTGGATCGAATGATGACGTTATCAAAATAATCGCAAAGCATACCCCATTCATGATTCCATGGACCCAAAACCCCAAACCCAAATCTTAAAAAGTTTTTTTAATTCTAAACTACAAGACGTCAGGAGTCTTTAGACGGTTTGAACAGCTCTCTAGCTCAATCTGCTGTCAAGTTATGGTCGGCCAAAATTTGCCCTGAGAGGGCAAATTATACTTTTTGTGAAACTTTTTGAATTTTTTCAAAAACTGGGTTTTTGTGCCAAAATTTTGGCTCCAGATATCCCAGCAATTCAATCAAGGGCTTCAAAGGCGCGGATTTTTGCCTAGTTGCCAAAAAAACTTGAGCCAAAAACATGGCTCAATGGATTGGCGCCCAGGGCTGGGCAAACTCAGCCAAAAATGCGAAAGCGTGCCCTCATTGTGACGTCACCACCAGAAAACTGCAAACCCAAAACGAAACTTTTTTTTTCCAATTTGAACTAGAAGACTTGCTGAACCCGCAGAGGGTTTGAACAGCTCTGTAGCTCAATCGGCTATCGAGTTACAGCGTTGCAAACTTTGCAAAAAAAGTGGCGCACGCGGGACAGAAAGGTCGCATAAACCTTCAATATGTTCTACAGCAGCAATGTTGTTATGAGAGAAAGCGTGGTGTGAAGCAACTATTTCTTGCAAAGTTGTTATTTGTTCGATGCACGTGCGCAGTTCGAACACTTTTGTGAAATGCACGAAGGTCAGGATAGTTTCTATATTGCATTTTTTTACTACCATTTGTCAAAAAAATCATCTTTTGAAAACTTTTCAGTTATGCCTTATTTTGCCCCGTATCTGGGACAACGAGGAGCACTCGTCAGTACGACATTAAAATATGTTTATATTTTTGAGTAAAATGAATAAAATGTGTAAGTTAATTTACCTCAGCAAACAATCTGTTGTGCAGCTAGCGATTTGTTGGTAAATAATCATTTCCACAAATCTGGTAGAATGTGGCTTGCAATGAATGTTTTTGCACAACAATTTTGTTCAGATCTTCGATTGTGTAAAAACTCTTTTTTACTTTTTATGACTTTCGAAAGATCAAGGGTATGTTTATAATTAAAATTTGGGAGAGCAGAGTTGTCGGACGACTGAAGGATGCAGAACGTTAAAAACTGCAATGGTACTACTGTAAGAAACGTGGTCACGCGCACGCCGACGGATGCATGTTGGGCTGCACGGCTTGATTTTTCTCATTTCATGGTGGTAGCTGTTCTGATTATACTGTTGGGCAAACCAGTGCGCCATTTACACAGCAGCCATTGCAATATCACGGACTACTACGGGATGATGTTGCTGTGGGCACACTTGTGCAGAGGAGGCCTTGCACTCAGTTTACTGCAAACGCAGTCATTCGCCAAACATTACACCTGGAGTCAGGGCCGGATTATTTGAACGCGAGGCCCCGAGTAAAGTGGTGACCGCGTGGACCCCTAAACGCCATACGCAACTGCGCAGCGTTTCACATGCCCTCGTTTCAATTTTGCAGAAGCACCGGTCAAAAACGTCAAAACCAATAGAAAACCTGAAGTTAGTAGCTGAGTTCCGATTAATTCACCTAATTGTTGTAACGACAATTTATTTGCCGGTATGACACTGACACTGCACAAGAACCAGGTTCACTGTTCTGGTGTCAAGCAGCGATGAGATTCAGTGGTGTAACTAGTCCAAAATTTTTTTGAGGGGCCACATCGTGTGACTCAGCGAGCAACAGTATTTTGCAAGCAGATTAAGTTCGTTCTTCTGGCGATTTTTTAAAATTTTAGTCGACGTTTCGCCCATTTATTCAAGTAGTTTTTCCTAAGGGAGATGTTTTAATTGAACACATAACAGGCAGTTCACTAATAACAAGAAACAATGAGCAGTATGTCGTACAAAGAAAAAAAACGCAAAACCGACCGTTGCAGTAGACGATGAGTCACAATATGCGACAGTGAACGCGGAAGTTAAGAACCGTGAAATGAAAACACCGGAAGGTGACATGGTTTAACAACGCAAAAATAGCGTAAAACCTGCACAGACTAATCCACAAAACGTTAATCTGTGAAGTAAAGCAATAAATAGTGTGAATGCATGCGGTACATAGGGATCAATAATGGGATAATCTGAGTGGTGAGCTGGCATATCAACAGGTGCTAAATAAGATGACAAACTCTAGGAAGTCACGTAAGGGATAAATTTCACTCATGTTTTAAGACATTATGATGAATAGCAGGGACGTTTGCAGTTTTATCATTCGTAGTGGTAGTTTTTAAACTGATATGCAATGAATCCAAAAAAATGCGCTTATGGCTGCTATCTACGTGCTGTAAAACGTGGGCGCAATCCCAGTGGAAACCATGGCCACTTAAGGTTACATTTTTGGTTGAAGCTGTTTCATCGGGATTATTAAGACTTCTTAGGCAAAGTGTCCTGCTGTGGTGTTCTTTGTGCCCATGCTTCATTTCGTTTCTCCAACGTAGTTGTGTACACATTCCTCGAATGGAAATTTATAGACAACGTGTTTGCTTGCGGGTACGATATTTTTCCTGAAGATAGGTTGTGCTTGGTTTAAAAGTTAATTTGAAGATAGATCGCATATGGTGTTTCTCCAGAAATCGTTTTAAGGTCTCTCCCAAGTCAGTTGTGCAAGCTAAAATAATATTAGATATAAACTCACAAAATCCGTTGTATTGTTTCTTCTTTTTGGTTTGGATGTGGCCCTTTGGCGTAGCCAGTAAGCTTGAGAGTCCGTTTCACATGCTTAATTTCGTTGTCAGGGCAAGAATCGTGGAGGAAAGCTTTTTAGCCGGTTCGAAAATAGTGTTAACCACTGATTACTTATGTTGTATAAGATGTTCTGATCTAAATTTGAGGTATCTATCTGAGTGGTTTGGCTTACGATAAGACTGCTGACATAATTGGCGAATTGACGAGCGTTTGATCAATAAGCCCAAAACGGAAGATATTCCTCTTTTTCTTGTTGCATAGTGAATTGGATGAAGCTCTCTATTGTGTTCAGATGGGTAAAAACTCGGACAACTTTGATTTCTTTATGATCACAAAAGCGTCTTCTACACATCTTTTCCACAAACGTGAAAGGTCTGGAAAAGTTTTCAAAGCGCGTTTTTCACGTCTTCCAAGACTACGTTTGCAACTATTGATGAAACGGGAGAACCCATCGCTGTTCCAAAAACTTGTTTGTATATATTGTTTTCCACGAAAAGTTTAAATTTGTTAAATTTAAGCAAATTTCAAAGCCTTTTAATTAGGTGGGCAAGATGACAAACGTATAGGTTGACTCAGTTCAGAATCGGACTGTAGACGTTGCTTGGCCATGTTGCCAATTGAATTGAAACTTTTGCAAATGAGGATACAACACCGAATGAGACCAGTATTTCATCCGTTTGGAGTAATTAATGAGCAATGGATGATGCGAAGTCTGACGAGTTTCTTACGTGATGTTTTGTTTTTCCAATAAGTGTTTTCAGTAGTGAAGATAATTCTTTGACTAAGCCGAAGGTAGGTGAATCCTTGAAAGAAACTATAGCTGGTAGGGGAATGTTTTCTTTGTGTATTTTCGATAGTCCGTGCAGCGGGGGCGTCGTGGCATCTGAGGTTTTCAGTCTAAAGCTTGTTTCTTTTATGTTTTCTTGGTTTCGAGCAAGTACAAATTTATTGACATCTTCGGTTGTGGATGCGGTTGGGTTGGATGTTTTTACGTTTCTTCACCATCCAGCATCTTCTCAATACCACTCTTTGTCTAAGACTGTGGTGATGCTACCTTTGTCAGCCTTGGTGATTATTATCAGGACCGGCCTTAAGCAGATGCAACCAATGCAGCTGCATTGGGCCCCGCGCCATTGTGTTTGGGTAGATTGTTCATTTTTTCCAGATACAACTTGCGCTTGAGAATTCAGTAGAAACGCCATATAAATTTCATTGTTAACGAAGACCCCTCTCGTCAGAACTAGCAAATTTCCTCTAACGTTAACAAACGTGCTCAATTCTCGTGTTAGTGCTGCACTGTATATCAGCGCTCTACCACGATCGTACCACGGTTGACTGAACACGATGTCGTCATAAAATCACTGCTCAGAAGTGCCCCGCGCCTAGGTCTTGCATTGAGCCCCGCATCTTCTAGGGCCGATCCTGATTATTATACTTGAATATGTGTTCATTCCTCGTCAAAACTGATCTGCTTCGTTTTTTGTTTCGTGTGATTGAAATCACTTTCCCACGAATTAGGTCACCCTCCCAGGGGGAAATGCCTCATAAACCGTCTTCACCTGAGGCAAGGATATTTTTTATTGGTACAAAGCAATACCCAAATTCTAGGCCGAAACTGATGCTTTTTATTTCTCATGGACGATAACCGAAGCCGAACACAACAATTACTTTTGCTTAGTCATGCAATTCTTCAAGTTTGAAGAAAAATGTTTTTTCGTGCTGCACCGCCTTAGTTTTGTATTTCTATCACCAACAAACCATGAAGGAAATGGGTAACCGCAAAACTGAAGTTCAACATGCAAAAGTTTATCAACTTCATGGCTTTTTGCACTAATGGAACGCCTGCCTCTTTATTGTGAACAACAATGGAAAATGTCACTCATGCTATTGTCTTCTTGTTCAAGTAACCAGATGATGAGTTCAAAGAGCTAAAACGACTTGATCAAGTGCCCATCTTCAAAACTTTTATTTTGATTGGCTTGATATATTCTTCGAAGTCTTTATTGACAATCGAATAGGCAATGTTGAAGGTTGTTTCAAAGCTTCTTCTGTATTAATTGTTGGAATTGGTTGCATTCCAATTTTCATTTCAATATTCTAGCACTTCGTGTAAGTTTGTCCTCAGTGCACACCTTGGAACTTTGTCTGGCTTCCAGTCAGATCACTTGGCAAAATTTGATCCACTTTGTTGATAAATTACATTTATTCAAAGTAAAAAAGATCCATCCATTTTTTCATGTTTCATGTTACATCCAAAGTTACAGTCGTAACCAAAACACTTAAAAATTATTTTTCTATGCACAACCGTCAAAACATGTGCAGTACCAACTGTCAAACGTTGACGATTTACATTGAAGTCATTTTGGTGATGTGCAAGGATGACAATTGAACCAGAAATACTTTTGCAGCAATTCATACTGGTGGATTCATAGGTGTAGAAGCAGGCACAATTTTGGGGAGATTTTTGCCGGAATTTCCCCAAACTTGCCCAAAAAGTTTTCGAGCAGCTTTTGTGTGAATATATCCTCCCACGTAGATCATGAACACCTTCCCTCCAAAGACGAGATTTTCATGTGATTTTGCACACGTTGTGCACCAATTTTTAAAAATCAAACAACGTTGGGCGTTATTTTTGCCCGTATTTTCAGGTAGTTTTCCACGTTTTCAGGTATGTTACGAACGTTTTCATTGATTTTGCCCAGGATTTTCGACTAATCAAATTTTTTGGGGTGCGCTTGCACCCCTGCACCCCCTGCCTCCTACACCACTGCGTGAAATTACCGTTTTGGCATCCCCATCGTTTAGTTTGTAACAGCAAAAAAGAGTTGCAGGTATATAAAAAGTAGGGGAAGGTCAGCACCTGTGATCATAGCGGGACCCTTGAACCACCCGTTGTTTTTGAAAACTACACAGGCTTAGCGCCACCTATCAATACTAGATATTTCTCATGCTTATTTTTCCCGTGTTAACGGAATGCAAGCAAGTACACCGTTAAGGTTTTTGTCACTGGTTATAACTTTTCTGGTGGTTGAAGTAAAATTATTGGGCCTTGAACTTTTTGTTTTAAAGCTGTTGTTTCTAAGTTGTTTCCGGCATCTTTTATTTGGTTAACTTAGTGCAACATGATATGGATTTTAGCAGGAGAAAAAAAGCATCGACCGCCGGGTTCAACTGAGGACGTGATTTTGATTCAAAGTGGCGTAGAAGTGACCCATGAGTCACAACATGTGGGGTTCAATGAACAGTGGCTCAGTGGTCCCGCCTAACTTATTAGATATACAGGAGCTTGAGAAAAAGCATGATTGCTATACTTAGTAATTCTATTAGTTATTTCGTAGTATGTTTGTGAAAGGGCTTAAGCTACTAGCATAAATGCCGCGGGTACAGCTGCTTAAATTTCAAGAGGGTGGTTTCCAACCTCAGATTAAATCTGTGACTTGCCTGCTTCAACTCTTTCCGTAGATTTAGCGTATTCCATCCAACATTGTGGCTGGTTTTGAAGAAAAACGAAAATACTCCCGTTTGATTAACATATGCAGTTTTTTCAGACGACGTTTGTCCGTCACGTTTCGTGGCGGACCATCCTAAACTCTTTCAGAAAAGGAATTTGATCAGGATGGTGATGAAAATGTTTAAGCATATTCTGAAAATGTAGCATCCTCCAGCTATAATATAACTCTTCAAGAAATATAAACATGTGCCAAAAGTCACGGTATCACAAAAATACGAACCAGGAAGAGGGACAAGTCTTTCCATTATCACCGACCAACCCTGTTGAAGCAAAAGCTTGGAAAAAATATTTGTGTTCATGGAAAAGTTACAGATATAAGTAAACATTCCGAAGCAGTAGCACAGCCAATAATTTTATTTGGACAGTCAATGACATCGTCAGTCAGTGACGACATCTTAGGTCCAACTGTTCCATCCTTCAGTTTGCAACAGTTGAAAATTCATAGAAAACCGCCTGTAAAATCTCAGCAAGTTTGTTTCCGTGGCCCATGGCTTTTTCGACCTCATTCTGACTGCGATACTGTTTTGAAGCCTCCTTAGAACCAGACCTAGGACCCTTGAACTAATGATAGTAGCAGCGCAGAAGTCAGCAAATCATCTCATTAAGGCAGCGATGCTGTAGCAGCAGGCCTGCAACCAGCTTGGGATACCAGGATGATGCGAAGATTTTTCTGAGGGGGACCAATTAGATGTACAATAGTTTTACACTATGTCCAGCACTCTTTTCCAGGGAAGGCAACATTTTTTTCAAGGTGACTTTTGCCCCAATAGTTACGGTCCTGTTCAGTAGAACCAAAAAAAGAGCTGTGTGCTTCTGCAATCGGTTGCAAATCAAAAGTTTTTTTATATATTGGGCAGGTGCTGAAAAAAGTATGAATATAGCTATTTAGGGGAAAAGTTTTTGAAAAAGCTTCTCAGCAGTGTTGAATGTAGTTTTATTGAGCCGAACATAAAACATATTCATGTGGTCCCCTATCTCTCTCTTGTCACATCAAGTTCAATTAAAAGAGCTTTGGTATTAAAAAGTTTGCTGTTAACCTTCACTGGATATATACATTGATGATTTATTTTCTTTAGATGTATGAAAACATACCTTGGTGTAGTATTGTTCAATTTTCAGGATTGATCTTTGAAATAACATTTCGTTTTGGTTCACCTTCAAATATTTAAACCGAAGATCTACGTTTCATAAATTGGTAATAGACAGTGATAATAAACACTTTAATTTGTTTCAATTAGCTGCGAGTAGCTCCTTTATTTCGATTTTTAATTGAAAGAATGGTACATATCAACTGTGCAGCAAAGGGCCAACAGTTTCGTACAGTTTTAAGCGTGGTTCATTGGTCCCTCAAGCAGGTTCATGGGTCCCGACACATAGGGACCCTTGATGCACTTCTGTAACGAATGAAATACTCCATGTAACTTTTGAGGTTGCAGGAATTTTAGGAATTTTGCTCCGTAAATTCCCACAAAGGATGCCACAACCCTAACACACTTACTGGAAAATTTTAAGCAAAAATTATTGCACCGTGTTGTAGCTACGCTCGATATCATAAAAAGTGGCTCGTAGGTGCTGACTTTACCTACTTGTCACATTTTCGGAGAAGCCAGGACTGTCATGTTACAATTATTGAACTTAAAAAAACGTTTTGTTTTCATAAAGAGCACAAAACCGCATTTACACTACTCTGCCTTCGAAGCATGTTTACGAAATTTACCACCTTTTTTCCATGCTACTGGTTTGCCTGTGGGTCTAACCAAGTCAAACAGAAACACACTCAGCATTCAGCAGTCTTATGCACTAGCCCTATTACTTTGACAGTTGCTTCTTCACCTAAGTCCTACCCAAAATCTTATAATTGCAATGCATAGTTGTGTTATAAATACAATAATTTTATCTATCACCATTAAGCTAACCCATCTTTAACCAAAGTAGCCGTAAACTACACTGCACATGATCCCCTACAATAACAACCTGCTTTTTTCAAACACCTTATCAAAAGACCAAAACTGACCGAAAGCTTTCACGAAGAACGAGATGGCAACTTTAATTTCTTAGCCTGCGTGACTGGCAAATCTCAAAGTCAAAGCAGATATGCATAGTAAAAAAACTGAACAACTATCACTTCCAGTCATGTTAAGCAAGGGTCTTGTGCAGAATAGGCTGCTCTGGTGCTAAAGAGCACATGTTACAGTAGGCACATGCCCCAGTGAGGTTGTTTTACAAATATAGAGTGGCTGCATAGGTGTATTAGAGTCCATTGTTTGGGGATGCAAAATTTTTTGCCCAATACTGATCTTGTTTTTCCAAAATAACATGTAAACAGCAAGTTTTAAAGTGAAAATTAAAACGTACCGTTGTAAACAAATCGAGGTGCTTGCATGTCTAATTACCAATCGTCAAATATCAGTAACAAATCAAATTGTACGTGAATCGCGTTCCTGAAATTCTTCATGTACAATTATGTTCAAGACGGCAATGTATTGCTATGGAAGTTCGTCGATGTGGTTATCTCCATATCATTGATACATTGCAATCTGGCAGATTTCCAAGTCTTCAAATTCAACTTACTGTTGTTTATACACCTCTTCATTACCAAATCATATAAATAACGAGGAAAATAAACGCAATCCAGAAAAGAGTGTGTCACTATGGGGATCAAAGCCTTATGCCATCAACTAGCAATCAATATTCACCACGTCTGGAAGGTGTTGTTCAGTGTCTTAATTTTCAATTTTTATATAC
>JGI24159J19872_10002530_pt1 | contig 21908 bp, 10 predicted proteins | sample Ectturendosymbi4_FD_19872 | JGI IMG/M metagenome (IMG submission 19872) | reverse complement strand
CATCCTGCAAATTGAACCCACTTGGTCACCCTGCGAATGTTGCCAAAGACGTAGGTGAACCAAAGTATTTGGATGAAATGCAACCCACTGCCTAAAAATTCATGGTTTTGGCTCCCGCAAAGAAATAAACCAGTGTCCATGCATGCTTTCAATTTGCTTCAAACGAAATAATGTATATGGTTTGCTCATCTTTTGAGCCGTTTATTTTAGATGGCCTCAACAATTCATGGGGCTACCACATCTTATGCCTATTTTTGCTGGTAATGCTTCATTGTACAGTAGTTGTATGCTTTAGCTCAGTCATTTTTGTTTGGTCATATAAAGTCATACTTTCTGAAAAACAAATTACCAAGTTTTTAAGTCATAAAACCAGCCCTAGCCATCAGGAGCTAAAAATGGCAAAATTTCTGAGGAGAACAAGCGCAAGAATCTGGCAGTGCTAGCTAAAACGCCGTGACGGAAACGTTTTTTTTCAGCAAAGCTTTTACGCAGCAATGTTAATAGAGTGGCGTTAACCAGAGCACCTGAAACTGTAGGTGAAAATCACAACATACGTTTCGAAGCACCTTTGACACTCAGACTCACTTGTGCAGTAGGCAGGGGAAGCAAGTGGACCCCCAAAACATCCGGGGCAAATCACTTAAAATCCAGGCAAAATCTGTGGAAATTTGGGCAAAACGCCTAAATACCTTCGCAAAATCGCTGTAAATGCTCTGATTTTACAAAAAACTGCAGACCTTTGTTTTTATTGGAGGTCATGTTTTTATTTAGTTCTTTTCGGGGAAATTTGAGCAAGTTTGGGAGTATTTGGGCAAAAATGATGCTTCAAAAGCTTTGATTTGAAAAAATACGCCCAACATGAAAGGAAATGCAGTTGTTTGTTTTTATTTCAATTTGTTTTTTTGGAGGTCATTTTCTTTGGAGTATTTTTCAAGCACGTTTGTGGAAATTAGGGCAAAAATTGTTTGTACCCACAAGAATTTGCCTGCTCCTGCACCTATGATCGGACTGGCTGGCCACATTGACACGTTATTTTTCTGGTGTTTTCGTTTGTAATCTCTGGCTTCTGCTTATTGTTCGGGTTAATGTTATTTCTTGCCGAGTCACTCTCTAGCCTGTGGAAATATTTTTTCTTTGTGAGATACACTGTAGTGTTTATATCATAAACTCTCTTCTCGCAGCTAACTATATGTGCAGTTGAGCACCGTATTTATTCGATTACAAGCCGCGGTTTATAAAGTTTTTTTCATCATTTCATGCGGCTTACAATCATGGGCGGCTTACATTTTTTATTCTTTTGTTTTATCGCAAGTTATGGATGACGCTCAGTCTTTTCTTGGCTACGTTTTGTCGACCAAATTATTCTTTCGCATTCGATTTTCTTCAGCATCACGTGCACATCCGTCACAGGAGGGGTTATGTGACTTCATTTTGGATTGTTTGTGTACATATTTTTGCTTTTTGTAACTTAATTTACTGACACGTTCCCTGTACATACCTTGTATTTCAATTTGTGCATTTTTGTGGATTCTTTGACCCTGTTTATTTTAAGACTACTATTAACCATAAGAATTCTTGTTGTAGTGGTGCAAGCATCAATGATACAGGAAACGCACGAGTACGCGAACGTCGCGAATGCATCTCAGAGGCTTCGGTAACCTATGTTCAAGTACGGTTTACAGTCAAAGGCAGCTTACATTAATTTTCAACACCATTTTGGGCAGTTTACAATCAAAGGCGGCTAACAATCAAGTTAATAAGGCAGGCACATAATCGACTATTGGAAAAAGAAAACAAGAACGTTGTGTATCAGCAAAAACATAAATTATACAAATGATGACATCATGAAATACATCATAGGGGCCCTCTTGTAAAAATTGCCCCGGACCCCCTACCCTTTAATCCGGCTCTGGTTTAGTGAGCAGGACTTGCCTCACCAACCTTTTGTGGAGCATTCTGGATACATGGCCGAACTAATGTAGTAGTTGTGTTCTCTCAATTCGGAGAAGTGTTTCGACATCCAAGGCTCTGCGAATTTCACTTCTGCACAATTTGTCGCGAAGTGTCAAACCAGTGGCGTAATGAGGGCGGCACAATGCCTGGGCGGCGAATCACTGGGGGGCGCCAAAAATGTCCAGCAATGTCGCAAGTTTTTTCTTCAATGCAATACATTTACTTCCAAAAGATCTTAGGTTCAAATATGGAGGTGCCAAACTTGTTTCTTGCCCTGGGCACAATCTAACCTTCGTAAGCCCCTTTGTCACACCGTGGACTCTTGGCAAAAATCCCATTTTTGGCGCTTGCACCTGAGTTGGTATTCTTTCGGTCATTATCCAGGATTCATGACCATAGGTAAGGATCGGAACACAGACCGATTTGAAAACTGACAGCTTTGCAGTGTAAAGTGTTTGAAAGCTCCCGTTTTGTGACTACAGAGCAATAAAACTCACAGAGAACTGGGTTAGCTTTACCAACCCGTGTATCAACCTCCTCGCTCCGCCTTCCGCCACTCGTAAATACCACCCCTTGGTACTTGAACTTCTCCACCTGCTACAGTATATTGCCGCTCACTTGCCGCATACACTGCCTTGGGTTTGTAGTAGAGAGACATAGTAGCCTACCTCGGTATTTTTCGCACGCAGCAGAAAACCGATCGAGTGCATGCTGAAGAATGTTGAACATGCAACCAGTACCAAATCGTATGCAAAAAGTGAACTGTTGATCCTGCACCTCCTCACTGTGACAACCTCGTCAACTCGGCTGTGACTGTCTTTCCAATTCGGTTCCAATTCGCATTCGGTTCTGAGGAACAGGGGTGAAATTTCATTTTACTACTGCAACCGCTCGGTAGGCGCAGTGCTGAATGCGTGATGCACCACGATCAAGATGTGCATTTAGAATAGCACCTATATGAAAGTGGCGCGATGAAGTAGATAGAGTTATCTCTATTGTTGCTTACTGTCACAGTGTGAAGCTTTGCGCGCTTGGCGCTCGAGCTTTCCGATTGCAACAAAATGATGCTGTGACCAGGATGTGAAGGCAGTGGCGTAACTGACAGGTGGGCAAGGGGGCGATTGGCCCGCTGGAAAACCAAATGTGAAAACTGGGCCCCCTCTAGTTGACATTTTTTGCGTTTTTCGGGGTGTTTTCGTTTGTTTTAGCTAGTATACACATTCACGACATCCAGAAATTCATTATAATTTTTTTACTTTTTTTCTGAGTTTTGTCTAGTGGGCCCTACGGTGACCAGTGCCCCCCTTCAGCTAAGCTTTGCATCCCCCCTGGCTCAAACCTCTTGTTACGCCACTGTGTGAAGGTCGTGCCATGTGAAGCCTTCACAAAAAGAACATGCGTTCGGTCCGGTTCGTTGCAAAAAGGAGGGATGTTGTTGCAGACGCTCGGTACAAGGCGCAGTGTTGAATGCGCGATGTACCACGAGCCGGATGTGCGCTAAGAACAGCAATTGTATGTTTGTGGCGCGAACAGGCAATAATAGAATGATCTAGTTAGGTGATCTCTACTGTTGCTTGCTGCCACAGTTTGATGCTTTACGCGCTTGCCACTCGATCCCTGCGATTGCAACATTACCAACTAGAAACTGCAAGAAAAACATTCTTTTGTTGAAACGTTAATTGAAAAATATCAAACTCCGAAATCCAGGGGCGACAAAGACTCCCCTGCCCCATTCCAGTGCCCATGTTTACAACCGGGTGAGCAAAAAGTGACGCTGTTCCTTGTTGCAGATTCTCATAATCCACTGCCCCGAAATTTGATGGTGTAGCAAACTACTAAAAACTTTGCAGTGAGGTGTAATACACAAAGTCCTGATTACACGCAATGCTGATTTTATTAATGAATTGCAAAGATGCAGTTTTATTCGGAGAAGTGAATCAACCGGATTTGCAACTAATTACAAGGTACGACATTTCGTCTTTGCCTTATGCCCTTTTCCGCAACAGCTTTAATTAACGCCATCTGTAGGTACTCCACCTCAGCGTGAGAGTTACCCCACTTACATTGGTTTTCAAAAAGGTATTTCCGTTGTGGAATGGAAGTAGAAATTAACAGATCGTGTTGAGTTTTGATTGTTGCAGATCATTTTTGTGCGCAGTACCATTGTTAAGGATTCCATTTTTATCAAGTGAAAAAGATAAAAAGGTACAAGCTTATAACAATAATTAGTCTTGGCAAAGGTCAAGTGCTGGTGGGCGTTGGAATCAACCAGCAAACTTTTTATTAGGAAATCCATTTCATTTGAGTGTAAGTGTTAGTGTACCATCCTGAGTCCTGAAATGTTACTCAAATAGAAAGCCCATGACAGATAGCTAAAAGCGTGTGTGGTTGCATACATTTTGCAGCAAGGTTTAGCCTAGCATTTAAGTCAAAGTGGCAATTTTTGTTTGGAAAGCTAACATCCTAAATCATTAACACTCCATATGGTGTACATTGCTGGACTCACTTTGTGGTGAATGTAATCAAATGTGCTGGGATAGGTCTCTTAACAATCAGGTTGTGACTGATTGCCATTGAGTCATAACACTGACATCAATCAAGATAAACTTGTCATCAGCAATTGTCAGCTGCTGCCGCAAGTCACGAGGTTAATTTTAATGTCATTCAACATTAATAGAAGTCTGGAAGATCAAACTTCCACCAGCAATTGATGCCATTGGCTGGTGCATTTAATTTGTCCACAAATGATATAGCTTGTTTAAGATCATTAAAAATATCACCAAAATTACTAAGCTCACAATCATCAATAAGAACATATCATTATTAAGAGTTTGCCTGTAAAAGGCGGAGCTCCATAAGTAGCAGAGCTTGGTTTACCAGTTGAGAGGTAGCTCCAGCTCCGTGTCCCTTCGTAGATACTAATGACTTTGCCAAATAGACTTACGTATGTATTTTATATAGCACATTGGTGAATGCAGTTGTCATGAGTTATGATACCAGACTGCAACAATGGATCTGCAATCTTTTACTGTCTCTTTGGTTTAAAATCGCTAAGGTTGTGACATCGTAGCTGGCAGTGTGATATTACATTTTGAACAATGGTTCTCAAACACTATCCTAAGAGCTGCATGCAGCTCCCAAGCATCCCTTGTGTGGCTTTTAGTAATCTTTTTGTAACAAATTCTATTTCAGTTAAAGCTGATGATGCCTATTTCGTAGGCGAAATATATACTCTGTAAGAGCTTAGTGTCTGAGTTTTTGCTGGGAAAGCTGTTTTCTTACTCTAATCTCTAGCATTGAACTGAGTTTTTTCAGAATCTGCCTGACCACCAGAAGGCTCAATTGTACATGCTGTGGCGATGATTTCTTAACATCAAAATGTTACACTTGAAGGCTCACAGAAGTCTTCCACAAAAATCTGGCCAGAGTTCATTAAAACAGCAACATTAATTTTGCTCAAATGAGCATCGTCATATCCTCAAAATAAAAGTTCAAAACATAAAATCTGCAAGGCAATGAGTTAAAAGAGTAAGTCACTAAAAAATTGAAGAGTTACAAGTCAGCATGCTATCATCCAAAGTGTTCTAAGTATTAGAACACTAAGTTGGAGCCATGAAAAAAGTGAGCTGTAGAGCTGGAGCCCAGAGCCACACTTAGAGCTCCAGACCTGGAGCCAAGTTCATGAAAAAAAGAGCTCCAGCGCTGGACCTGTGTCATTTTTACGATGGCTTCGCAGCCCTGAAATAATCCACCCTGTAGCCGGGCACATAGACAATCCAGAGTAAAAATTCAACAGATAAATTGCTTTAGCAACAACCTCCAATGATTATAATAAATTAAAATTTGCAAGAAATGAACAAGCCATAAAGGTAGGCTACTCAAGTTAACTCAATGATTGATTATAGTCGTTGAGCATTTCCTTCTCCTTCGTGTTGTTTTGCCTCCCTATCGACCCCTTTGGTTGTTTCGCCTCCTTGCCCATCAAAATTGTCCCCAAGAGGGCCGCCCACTTTGAGAAACACTGATCTAATGAATGACGTATATAACAGCAATAACATTTTTGAACATGTCTGTTCACAATGCTCACGCAATTATTTTTAGGTTTCGCTTTTCAATACATGCACTCTTTAAAACTGCATGTTTTTAATGCAAAACATGCTGTTTTTTTAAGGTAGCCAATGTGAAGATAAAATCAAGTGGCAATAGATCAGATTACATCTTATAAAACACACAATTTTTAAATAAAAATCTATCATATGGAGCGGTGGTTCCAATCTTTTTTCTATGGAGGTGGTTATAGGTCTGGCGGTGGATCTTCATTATTTAAAAATTATTCGTTTGCCGCCCATCACATCACACAGTTTGAATAAAATGCTGAGTTCATCACACTAACAACACCTTGAATGTACTTGAGGATAAGTGTGTACGTCTGTTGTGCAAGTGGTTGTCAGTTTGGCTCTCACCATTGTGGATTTCACTTTGGTAACAGTGGTGACACTTTTGATAGGACTGATTTTTATCCCTTGGGGTTTGTGTTTACAGTTTGGGTTTAGGATTTAGGTTTAGAGTTTGGATTTAGATTTTAGGGTTAAGGTTAAGTATGTTATTAGCAAGCGTAGTATAGTCTTGCTCATGTTTGTCGTGGACGTATACATATGTTAGTGTCACATGATAGGCGGCAGGTGAATAACAACAAAAAAATGAAGTTCTGCTGGTGGACCATAGCCACATTTGCAGAAAAAAGATTGGAACCACCAGTTTGTATGATATATTTTTATTAAAAAATGGTGTGTTTTATGATGTGTACTCTGATCTATTGGCACATGATTTTTAACATTAAGTAATGGTCCTTTGTTTCAAGCAAGTTTTAATAGCAAATGTACTTATTATTAAATTAATTGATCAAACATTCCATGTCATAAAATGTGTAAGAGTTCGAGCACTTGTGGGGAGGCGTGCGCCCTCTTAAGAACCACTGATTTAAACATTTACGTTAAGTAAATGACGCATGACTGTTGCTTTCTACATTTACTTCAAACCTCACAAATCAATAAACTTCTGATATGACATGTTTTTTTTTATATCGTGTTGATTCGCATTGCTTAGATTGTGTTCTTTAATTTCAGTTACAGAATTGATTTATCTTAATAGTGAAAGCTTTTCGTTACAATGAAATTTCCATAAAGCAAGAACACATTAGCATGTTGGGAAAATTGATACAGTTTGCAAACTGTGATTGTTGCAATCAAAATAATCATAGTAATGTTATCAATCTTAAAGATCTTAGGAGTCCTAGTGATCTTAGTGATTTTGGTAATGTTGTGGTATTTGCAAGTGTCCCAATTTTAATAGGTCAAGTGTTTGCTTATTAACAACAGTTTTGCTATGGTTTAATCTGAAATTTTATTATGAAAGAGTACTACTAATGCAAAGGTAACTGTGTTGAGTGACACTCCATGCCCTAAGCGAGATACTCTTGTCAAACAATTTGCATCCTAGGCAAGATACTCTTGTTAAGCAGTTTGGAAAGTTTGTCATGTACAAGTTTAAAATTTTATGCAACATAGTGATATCAGACAGCATTTCAACATTGGGGTAGTTGAAGTTTTGTGGTATTGTAAGTGCAAATTCCATCCAGATGTTTATTTAAGAAATAGTTATCTTAAACTTCGAAGTGTTGAATCAAGAAAGGTTTTGTCCTTGATGTCCATTATAATATGATTATGGTTGCATGAGTTCAAGCATTGATGTTTGCTTTGTTTAAGCCAGCTATGTCCAACCCGCGGCCCCTGGGCTGCATGCGGCCCAGTTGAAGGTTTTGTGTGGCCCAGTTTAGGTTTTTGCTGTAGTGAAAGCATCCTACATACTGACAACTTGTCCTTATTTTGATAATATTTAATCTGACATTTTAGATGCAGGTTGTTCTCAGTGCCATTTTATCACGTCTGTTGCCATTGCAGTTAAGATTCAAACAAGTTCAGAATATTAGTTTAAGCTAAATTTAATTTCATAAGATCAAGGGTAGTCATTCAATGTGCGGCCCTTGTTAATATGTCATTCATTGTGTGGCCCTGGTTGAGATAGTGACATGATTTTTGGCTCAGTAAGCCATTTGGGTTGGACATGGCTGGTTTAAGCATTTTACATCAAGTTTTCTGCAGTGTTCTGTCAAGTGCACACACCTTGTTGCATCAGATTTTATGGTGTATTTCATACATATCTTGATAGTTTTACTTGCACAAGGCGTCTGATTTGTCACACCTAAGTGTTAAACCTGAGAATATTACTGATTATCAAGAATTATCAAACTTACAATATTTTTTTAGACAAAACATTTTGATGGCTTTTTCAAAGTTTTGTTATATCACTACATTGTAAACTACAAAGGTATATGGAACTTAAAGATATGGCCTCGGCATTTTTTACTTTTTGTTCATTGTTTTGTTATGCATATGATGAAATGCATTTTTGTTACTTAATCACCTGTGTTTTCACCAAGAATGCAGAATGCGACTTTGCAGATTTTTGTATGGATGTACATTGGTCTGGAATGAAGAAAAGAAACATTAAAAATTAAGTTTTTTCCAAATGACTTTAAACCTTTTTTAGTCTTTTTGTTGTTAATTACAAGTGCCACACCTTTTCAAAAGAATACAGGGTTGGTGGATATATTATGCTCCATCAATAAGACCATAAAAATTAAAATGATGATCATCTAAAGAAAAAAATCACAATCTGGTTATGGTGGATAGAAAGTTGACCATGGCAAGCTTGTTACAATTGCCAGATTAGTTAACCAACACAAAAATAAAATAACTGCAACTGTGGCTTTGCTTTATGTTTACTGAAAGATCACCAAGGTCAAAAATGTGATTGCTTTGAAATTTCAAGATTGCTTGAAAAGCAAATAACATCGGTCAATTTTTAGCTCAGCACCAAATTGGAAAATGTTGTCAAAAACATCTAGGCTATTCATTGACATGCACTGACAATGAATTTAAGCACGAAACCTGTAGGATATCAGTGTTTAAAAAGTTACACACAATAAAAAAAATGTCACCTGCTACAAGGTAGACCTACCTCCAGCAACTATGCACAGCTACAACAACATGGCAGCGCAACGCTTGGAGATTAAGAACTGCTGAGTCCTTATGGCTGGTAATCGGTCACGCACAAATGGCTGGCAACAACAAACAATATATGACAGAGTTTGACAAGATCTGGGGTACTGGAGTCTACTCTGGAAGGAATGTGTGTTTTTCTTTCAGATCCGGAGTCAAAATTTCATGGTTAAACAGACCCGGTGTTCTAAACCGTATCCTTTCAACCATATCCCTATCCCTAAACCCTAATCCTATCTCTAACCCATATCCCCCTATCCCTAACCTCCAACACTAAACCTAAACCCTTACATAAACTTATCACTAACCCCAACCCCTACACTTAACTCCTAACCTAATCCTAAAGCCCTGACCCAGTTATAAAAATTTTACCCCAAATGCGGGTCTGAAATAATAACTTAGAATGTATACGACCGGTTACCAGCCATAGTGAATTTGCAGTACTCAGGAGTGTTGCCATGTTTTGGCTCTGCATAGTTCGTGAAAGTAGGTCTACTTTAGTAGCTTGTATCAGGTGACATTTTCATTGCGCATAACTCTGTAAATACCCATCTCCAACGGGTTTTGTGCATAAATTTGTTTTCAGTGCATGGTGATGAGTGCACCAACGTGTTTATTATCATTATTTTCTGATTTGGTGTTCAGCTAAAAATTGACCATAAAATCTGCTCTAGAGTTGAAAATGTTTTGACAAGTTTTCAAACTTCTTGTACTCATAAACTCCCATGTGCATTAAATTATTTTTGGGGACCCTAATCACCAAACTATTGCATTTAAAACCCAAGTGATTTTATTCTGGATAGATTCTCACTTAGCTAGAATAATAATACCCCAAAAATTATTGAAATTGCAAAGTTTTAGCTTTTGTATTATTTTGGCTTATCTGTAATTTTTATTTCTTTTTTAATCAGACTAATTCAGATTGTTCACATTACTATTCAAGAGAATTGGTGAAAAAAATTTGTGAAAGTACAAGTGAATGAAATATAAAAACAAGCTATATTGGCATTTTATGATGCATTCCAGGTTTTGAAATACAGATGTTCTTATAGTTGCTTTGTTTTTACTGTTAGATTTTTGTGCACAAAAAAATTTTTTACTGATTAATAATTTCGTTGGTTTCATGCTAAACTGACATACAAGGTTTACTCTTTATCTTATGCAATCGATGACAGATGAGCCAGCTGAGACTGTATCCTGAGTTACCTGTGCACATTGTGGAATGTCATAATGAGGTTAAGTGAATGCTTTTGTTGATCATAACATACTATCACAATTGATTCCAACAAATATTAAAAGTAAATTTCCCTTGTTGAAGTATAGCTTTTTTTATAAACCTTTATAACTACAACATTGCCTTTGTAAGTTTTTTATAATTTGTATTTAGTTCAGGAGATGCAAAGGTAGATAAATCTGCATTAATTCAAGATGCTCCGATATTAAAGTTTTTGCAACTTTTTCTTATCTAAATGCTATCATTAACAATTTCTAAATATTGAAACTATACATTTCGAAATATCAGTACGAAAAGTCTTCTGCAAACATCAGACCTTAGTGCAAGATCAAGTCAACAACTAAGAAAATGATTTGACTATCATGGTGAAAAAGAACGCAGTATTTGAAGCTTTTTATTTGTTCGATTTTTTTTTAAATTATAAAGACACTTGTCTTCCTTTTTATTTTTGTTGGAATTAAGACAATAGGATTGCCTAATGATTCAAAGTAGAATAGTAATGAACAAATGTGTAGGGAGTGAACTTTTGACGAATACGAATAAAAAATGGGCGATCAACATTTATCACCAGATGTGTATATAATTAGTATGGCTAAATGAATCTGCTTCTATAAAAAGTTTTAAAAACAGGCATGGCAAATAAGTTTCAAACAATATTTTGAAGTATACGATTCTTCACAAATTGAATGAAGGGTGCCTCTGCCTCTGCTAACTGTGTTTGAGTAAACAAGTATAAAACATCAATTTCATGCCTGTCCAAAAAAACTTATCTTATATATTTGGCAAACAGTTTAAATTCTTCAAATATGTATGAATGTTGGTTGTTTTTATTTGTTATTTTCATCCAAACCTTGGCTTTGATATTAAGATCTCATAGGATAAGTGCTACATATTGTATTGTCCCACCAATGACATAATAATTTTTATCATGCCTCCAGATAATAGAGGGTTCTAAATTGCTTTCTTGGTAGTGTGTGCGGTCAGCAGTAATGGGTTCAACTTCAAAAGCATTGGAAATATTTGGCTCATTAATGTACAAACTATTCATGGAGAGAATCAGCAAATTTTTGTATGATAAAAGGCTTGGTAAAACTCAAAATGTTAGTGTCATTTGCAAGTTTCCTGGCTAACTATACCTACCTGCATGATGCAATAAAAAGTGGTCGATAATGCTCAACCACTTTAGAAAAATTTCCACCTATTGGCCAAACCTTTCCATAACAAAGATGGGCAACTCTGAAAGCAGTGTTGTGTGAGTATAATTGTTTAAGCTGAAAACAGATTGTGATAACCGAAATAGTCTGAATGGTTTCATTATTTATCATTAGAATCAAAAAGATGATAATACAACAAGCTGTTGCTTATCTAAACTCTGTAATACATTACTATCATGTTGCTTAGGTGTCAATGGTAAAACATCTCATCTTTTGAACTTTCCACTATCTTTAAACAGGCGTTAAGGTTCATCTATCGTGCAATTGGATCAAAGCACATACCATTTGAAAATACAGCTATTGTTCACTTTGATTCTCATCCTGATTTAGGAATCCCACCTGACATTACTGGTCCTGATGTTTTTGACAAGGAGTTACTTTTTTCGTAAGTATCAGATATGTTCAAAGTTTTGATAGTCATATTTTATTTGCAATTGTTAGAACATGCTTGCAAGTTTTTTTTATTATTGAATAAGAGTAGTTTATACTTTAATCCAATGATTCCCAACCAGGGAAGAATTCTTTCCCAGGGAGGAATTTCATGAGTTCAGGAGAGGTATGTCCACTATATAGTTAAGTTACCATTCACCATTCATTGTAAGTTTTGTACTTTTCTAACACATTGGCTGCCGGTTTACGAATATATCGTACTTGGAAATCGGGCAAAACCAGGAATATTTCAGTTGACTCAACAACTGCATAGCTCCGTAACCCATTGTGCTAGAGTGCTGTTTAAACCCTCAAAAGACTTAGCAAGTCTGCAATTAAAAATGTTTTTTGTTTTGGATTGGCATCAATCAGGCCTCTGCCTGCTGCCAATTGTCTTTAAATAAATTTGTCGCATTGCATGTGAACCAGTCAAAACTATCAAAAGACTTGGATTTTAGCCTAGTTTCTAACAAAAACTTGAGCGAAATACTACCACCTAGTGGTTTGGGCCTAGGGCCAGATGAAGTGGGCCAATAAGGCCTAAAACAACTCCACTTAAGACGTCACTCACAAAAAACCCAAAATGAAAAAAATTTTTTTCACTGCAGACGTGAAGACTTACCGAATTTTTGAGGGTTTGAACAGGTCTTTAGCACAATCGTCGGTGGAGATATTCCTGCCCAAAAACATGTGCAAACTGCTGGATTTCTGCATTACCCACCAGAACAGAAGGTGTTAAGTTGACATTGGCTCTTTCAATTAGTTATATCACTTCATATTTATAAGTCATTTCATAGATTATCACAGGTTTTTGTTGACATGCTTAAGTGACATCATTTGACAATAAATAGTTTTTGTCCCACTTTTATTAATCAAGTTATTGCCATCAATAAATACCATTGTTCCAATCGTAGTTTTACTAGCCTACAAACCCAAACAGGGAGTAATGAAAGTTCCATAGGGGAGGAATGAAAAGTTCCAAAATGAGCAAAGGGAAGAATGCATCAAAAAGGTTGGGAACCACTGTTTTAATCCATCCATGCAAAGAGTGATATTAGGTAATCTGGAATAAGGTCTAGAATAAGAATAAGGTGATCCAACCCAAGTCGAAAGCACCCTTCCACAACACTGATAATTAGCATGTCAACGAAAATCATCTACCAGTTACTGGTAAAATAATTCAATGAAATCAGTAAGCTGTTGACTAATGACTAGGGCAGATTTTTTCAATAAAGTCAATTTTTTGGAAGAAAGCTTGAATGACATGATTTTTTGCAAGAACTCTGGATAAAAAGAGAAAGTTTCATATTATTAATTTCATAGTAAATATTTCTATTATAGGGCAATAAAGTCAATTTTTTATAATTATCAGTTATTAGTCAAAATTTATTTTTAGTATTGGTGAGAAAAAGTGATAATTTTGATATGCCTGATAAAGCTTACACATTATTAAATTTGTTTTGCAATGTCGGCCAATTTTTGAAAAAGAGAATGCAAAACAATGACATTTCTAAGATAATAAACATGGAAAGACAAGATATTTCACCGGCTGTTTAAAGTTTACTTCAAAATTCTCAGCCCACAACTGCTTGTGTAGAAAGAAACTTTTCCATGCTGAAAAAAACTGTTGGCCAAGGACAGAAACTTTAAAAGCTGAAATGTACAACATTACACAATTTTACACTTTAATTTGTCCACCTGGTGATTGGCTTGCAGTGTTATGTCGCAAGACTTAGACTGATTTTTCAATAGCGTGTAGAATTGTGTTGCAAGTTTCGTTGAGAATTTATGTGTTTTCGTTTAATAAATGTTTGTTTTAAAATATAATCTCAAGAAATTCTCAAGAAATATTATTTATTCAGTCTAAATTTTGTTAGGTCAATAAAGTCAGTTTTTTTGAATTTTTAAGTCAATTTTTAAAAGTTTTTATTGACATAAAAATGGCTGTACTGTGGTCTTTCACATGTGGAGCTGTAATACTCGCATTGTTATAAGAAAATGGCCTTTCCAACAGTATACCACACAGGGTAAAATGTCAGACAAAAGCCATTAACCATCTTTCACAGTCACTAGAAAATTGAAAAATGCTCAACACTTTGAGAGCCCGCATACGATATATTGGTACCTAGATTTCGGCCTAAAACCAGCAGTTTTCAGTTGCCTTACCAACGACATAGCTCTTCCGCCGATTGCGCTAGAGAGCTGTTCAAGGGCTCAAACAGATCGGCCAGTCTTCTAGTATGCACTAGAAAAATTTTTTTTTGGTCAGGGGTTGTGGATTTTTTGTGAGTGACGTCATTAGTGAAGTAGTTTTTGAGGCCATTTTGGCTCATGTTACCTGACCTAGGGCCCAACTGCTAGGCCAAAGTATTTCGGTGAAGTTTTCATTGGAAACTAGGCTCGCGTTCGAGTCTTTTGAGCCTTTGATCAACTTTCTAGTATTTCTGGTTCAAAAGTTATGATCTAAAATAAACAAAATTAATTTATTAGCTAATTAGTCAATTATTTTTATTAATTTAGATCATAACTTTTGAACCTGAAACCCCAGCAGGTCATCCAAAGTATCAAAAGACTTGGATTGTAGCCTTGTTTCCAGTAAAAACTTCAGTGAAATACTAACATATAACGGTTTGAGCCCAGGGCCAGGTGAAGTGGACCTACGTGGCCAAAAAGCCCTCCATTTATGACATCACTTACAAAAAATCTGCACCCCCAAACCAAAAAATTTTTTTTCGAGTTCAAGCTACAAGACTTGCCATGTCTTTTAAGCTTTTGATCAGGTCAGTAGCACTGACCGATAAGTTATTTTGATAAGTTATTGAATAAACTGCTTTCTTGATAATGTTTAAATTTGTTGGAATGCAGATCAATATCGATAGAAAGTTGGATTTTACCTGCAGTTTATGCAGGTCACATAGACACAGTTGTGTGGATAAAACCACCATGGGCAGATCAGTTTGATGAAGGAGTTTATGAAATTGGAGTAGGAAAAGATTCAGAAAAAGAAAACTTAAGGTGTGTACATTAAATTTTTGGCTTATCCAATTTGCAGAGGTGAATTTTTAGAAACAGAATTTTATGATCAACTGTTATCATGAAAACTCAATGAGTAGTTGTGTTTATGTTTTGAGTTACAACTCACATGTTCCACAGTTACAGATACTTATATGAAGCAGATATGCCACAATAAAATCCCCTAATCAAAATTGCCTCACAAAGTGTCTGGCTAGAATTTGGAAGTAAACTTTTATATTTTGTCATATTCATTTCAAAACTGTGAGGTGTAGTGAATCACGGCTATCCACAGTGGTGCTCAATGGCTTCAGTTGTAAACTGTCTTCATGAAAAGAGCTTTGGTCCTTTGAAGCACTGATTAATTTCGTTTTTGTGTAACAGGCAATCACATTTGTTTCCTAATTTAATTTAAAGTGTAACTGGCAAACACAAGTGTTTCTCACAGACATCATTGTTTGTAGAGTTACCTTTCCTCATGCATATTTTGTTGATGATGCTGTTTACCAGAGTGAACACATGTTGGGTGACATAAAATACTTTACGTTGCATGTTGCATCAATCAACACCGTGTATCAGAAGTCCAGGTAAGTCATGCATGCCACAAATTTAAGTTCTTTCATCTAGAAGGTCAAAACAGATAAAGGCCAATGTAGCTAGATATTTATCATTCCACATGACACTTTTTTCTAACAATATAATATCATTTCTATAAACTGATTCAATAACTGCTTGAAATATTTTATTTGAAGTATTTTTAACCAGTGCTTTTTAGGACTTGAACTAGATTCCAATTACTGGCAAGAAAGCAAAGTCTTGGCAAATCAACAATAGTTTCCCAGACTGGCAAAACACTGAAGGCTAGGAATGCTGAACGTTGTGATGAAATCTGACCTAAAATGCTTAAAGCTTTGAACAGTGGCAACTCGTGTGTGTCGAGTAGTTTGCTGTTCTGCAAAGGTTTTGAAAAATTGGAAAGCTTGGGCTATCATCCCCATATGGAAGAAGGGACACAGGAAGCATTGCACTAACTATCAGGCATGTCCCTCCTTAGCCTCCATGGAGAAGTACATGCCAAGTGCTTTAAAGATGACGTGAGATAACTGCTGTGCTAAGCTGCAGGATACCAAGTGTGGCTTTAGTCATGACTGTAGCACTTCAGACCAGATTTTCACTCACCAAATTTTCGAAAAATCTTGGTAGTATACCAAAGATGTCTGAACATGTTTTGTCGATTTCGAAAAGCATATGGCCAGGTCCTTCAGCAAAGTATTGGAGAGGTTTGCAGGATAGATAGACAGTCACAGTGAGGGTGTCACTGCTGGAAGCTGTTGGATCAACAGTTTGCTTTTCACAGACAATTTGGTGCTGCTTGCATCTTCTGAAACAGGTTTTCAAAATGCATTTGATTGATTTGCAGCAACGTGCAATCAAACTGGAATAAAAAAAGCACTGAAAATACTGAGGCACTGTGTGTTTACAGAAATCCAAGTCAGTACCTACTGCTAGTAAGCAGAAATACATTGCAGCAGGTCTAGAAGTTCAAGCACGTGGGGGTGATATTCACACAGTATTGCTTGAGCTTCATCTTTCATGGTCACAAAACGGGAGCTCACAGACAGTAATGAGATTTCAGTTTTTAAATCGGTCTTTGTTTCGATCTTCACCTACGGTCAGGCCTGTAAATAGGGGGGAGAAGCCTTTCTAGAAAAAATTTTGCCCCTCTGGAAAAATGTGTTGGACACAGTTTGAAATTATTGGCATCAACGTTGTAGTGTAGCAGATATGTTTAAAGTCTGATGTGTCAAAGGTTTTGGGTTCGACTCCTACCTTGTCGATTTTCCTTTTCGTAGTAGTGGTTGCACGTTTCAATTCATAGGACCACTTTTTACTTTTTCAAAACTTTCCAAAGTTTAGGTTTGGGGGTTGGGGTTAGCGTAAGGGCTATAGTTAGGTTTGGGTTTTAGGTTCACCTTTTTGTGTTTAGTACGTTTCTACCAAGTCTGACTGCACTCTCCTCGTGTGTTACTGTCACGTTACAGGTGGCGTATTATTAAGGTTTCAAATATCAAGATCCACAGGCGCACCTGTAGCCACTACCTTAAAAAAGTTGGGCTCCTCTCAAAAAACTTTTGCCCCTCCTGGTGTCCCAAGCTGGTTACGGGCCTGCCTATGGTCAAGAATCATGGCTCACGTCCGGAAGAGTGAACTCCCATCTTTGCTGCTTGTAGCTCAAGGACTGTAAGAGTGGCAAAAGCAAAGATGTGAGTTTTGCAGAGTTGACGATGTGACACTTTGCAACGAAGTGCGCAATCGTGAATTTCGTGAAGCTGTTAATTTGGAGCCACTTCTCCAAATAGAGAAATTGCAGTCATGATGGTACGTACGGCCTCATGAAGGTACGTACGGCCTCGTGACCAGAACGCCCAAAGAAATGTTGACTAGGCGAGTTGGGAAAGCTATCCAGAGGTCGGCCAAGGAGCAGGTGGTGTGGGTGTGATTATATATCTTAAGTGGTTTGGCTCTACCGTGATGTGGAGCTAACAGAACTATCAGGAGGTTTCTGAAATCCATGGTGTTCAGTGACCTCTTAGGGCTGCTATCCCCGGGGCTCTCCCGAGAGGAAAAGTGTGTATGCAAGTTCCATTGGAATATACGCAGGTCCTTAACATCATTTCTGAGACCACACCAGCATTATATACTGGATATTGATCTTGACTTCTTTTCCACTCACAATCCGTTTTTGGAAATGTTCTCTAATGATGACCTGTCAGAGTTGACCAACCTGTACCACTTCAAACGACCTCAGTGTGATGCAGTAAGTCTCACTGTTGTTTTTGCATTGCTATGCTAACTTTTTTCGTAAATGATATTCTAAGAGTAGCAGTCTTAATTCGACAGCCTTCTTTGCGTTGATACATATTATGTCGATTTATGCGACTGACTGAAGACTTGGATCTTTGTTGTTACACCTTAGTCAAACTTCAGTATGTGGACTTAACCAGGCATTGCGTTACTTGTTAAATTAGGTAGCTTGCCTAAATTGTAGCCTCAACATCCCTTTAGCCTTCAACAAAACGTCATTTCATTCGTGCGCCGGACATTCCACGCACTTTTGCAAATATAATGGTGTTATTGTTTCTGTGATTACACCATCGTTCATTTTTCATTGTCGCCTGCTTGTCACTGACAAGGCTGCAGTAATAATATCTAGCAATCGCTCACTAAAATAATGAGTTCAGAGATACGAAATTTGATTTGGTACTAGCACGAGCAACGCTAACAAAGTCATTGATTTTCGCCGGCAATGAAAATATTGTCAAAACGCATCTCTAATTGAATCTGTGGTTTTAGCGTTGTTGTTTCTAATACGAATTTGCATGACTTCACTAATTTGCTCTGTTCCAAATCGTTCAGTTTCACTGTACTTGCTTTGTGCTCCACCTTGGGTGTTATGAGCTTTCATCGGCGCCCGTCATCGCTTACTTGTTCCCGGGTGCCACGCGGCTACGCCCGTAGTGAGTGTTGCATTGGTGGTAAGCCAATGGCAGCATTGCACGTGGACTTTTTTCCTTGCACCCACCCATTAGGGTCGCAAACAACACCCATTTTCATGCATTCGGTATGACCCGACCGGAAATCGTAACTTCCCCACCCACAAAATAATCTAAAAATCGATTAGACAGATAACAACGTGATTTGTGTGACTTCAAAATTATTTAGACGAGCCAAGAACTTCCATCATCTCAGGTTAAGCGAAAACAACAACTGGACCAGCTGCAAGGCTGGCTTTTTCAAATTCAAAAGCGAAATTACCGTCACAGCCAGGACGGAAGGTAAGTTCGCTATTTGACGTATACGTTTCTGTAAAAAAATTAACACCAGTCAGGTGTTCAATTTAGCCACAGATGGTCGGGAAGATCCCGTATAATTGGCCAAGTCAGACTTTCCAAAATAGCCAGCGCTTGAATGATTTTTTCGTGTTGTGCTCTGGGCTATTTTTGGCCAATTCTGATAGCAGGCGGCAAGCTTGGTTTGTTTGCGGTGAATGGAAAAGTGTTTTGATTAAGAGTAAACCTTTCAGTGTAGGGCCGTATTCAGAAAGTCGCACTAAAGGAACCGCAAACTACATCTGACAAAATGAATGTCATTCGAAATAGTTAAGTTGCGTTTTTTGTTGTTTTAGTTAGTTAATGTGTTTGGCTGAAATCCTGAGACGTAGCCCATTAAAGGGTAGGTGTTACGGTCGATCAATTGCTCACCCGCTCAAACCACGGCGCTTAATCAGTTAATCAAGCGCATTCCCTGGAATGCCGGGAGTGGAGCATCGTTGCCCTATTCGTTTGCTCGCAACGCCATGTTCAGTTCTTTGTTCGCCGTGTTAGAGTTAGGTGCCCGTTGTGCTACTTCGTCAAGTTGAAGTAACAGTGATCATTGCAGTGAGGGTAGTGAACTCGACTGTCAGTATCAGCTTAGCTTGTGTTAAACTGTCTTGTTTGTTGTATTTGCTGCATCTATGTGGTTGCCAGGGATAACTATTGTTGTTATATCTGCGCAGGTGTATTAGCTTTGAACTCCCTGGTGCCGTGAATGTTTGTAAAACACCACGACCTTCTCTCTAGACGTGCCACAATATTACACGGTGCTCTTGCGAGTGTAATTTGTGACATTCTGCAACTCTGATCATCGTGGATCGTTTCTCGCAATTGTCTCTGCGAAGCTTTGAACGAACTCGTGTTGAATGAACTCTAGTACAAGTGTACCGTACTGGACTGTTGTATTGAGAGTAGGTTGTGTGCTTTCGCAAGTCATTGCGGCCAGCGGCCAGCGGTGACTTACCTTTGAAGTTGAGCCTTACACCTTAACATAATTGTACAAACAACGGTTTGTCACTACCAGCAGGTGTTACTTGTTACGCGAAGGCAATACTGAAGCGGAACAAACACAAAAACAACGCATCGGTAACTACTGCATTCGGCCATAGTCATACAGAAGCGTTACAAAGTGCGAGAAAAAATTAAGATTTGTGAAAAGCATCAGACGTTTGAGACGAAATCGTTAGTTTGATGCTGGCGAACTTACATTGCTAAGAACGTAATGCACAAGTCAAAAGGGATATTGATGTCTTTCATAAACTTGCTTGAAATTGCTTTGCAAAGATGATGTCTTCTTAGGCTTTGTTGTTGTATCTAACTAACGCTTTACCAGATCAGTTGCCTTTTTTGCAGTTTATGCCTTGACAAATTGGGGTAAACGTTGACTTGCTCTTGACAAATTGGTCTCAACGTTGGCGTGCTTGGTTTTGAAAAGTCTCTCTCAAAATATATTCCTAAAACACAGCAAGTGACAGAACAAACCAGTAATGTAGTCTCGAAGGACGCAATACTCGGCCTCAAGCGTTGCTCGACACTTGCAACGCTTATTTAGGCAGTATCTATCCAAAGGAATTGTTCCTCAACAATGGATGGATCAGATACTAACGTTTATCGAGTATATATTTGGCATCTCCTTCCAGCTTCTATTCAGATCTAACTAGATGATTGAGGCATTACATTTTGCTGAAAAGACCATTGTCAACTTGTTTAGAAAAGCGGCTGTTTGAATGTAGCTCATTTTGCTTGATGTTGAGAAGATCAATTGTGAATAAGCATGGTTGAACAAAAACAAAGTTTTCATGTTGAATGTTTTTCGCACGATAACACAAAAATCACTAAATATGTTTCTGAAGCACTAGAAGTGGAGGCGAGTGTCACGTTCGAATACCAGCCAACAAATTTCCAAGTCTGTCTTAAAGCTTCAGATTTCGGTCTCGTCTCGGCTTTTTTCACAGTCTCGATCTCGAAGCTACCAATTTTTCGTCTTCACTACGCTGGATCAAATGTTATGTAGACAAAAACTATCAATCCACTGTATGTTAAGGCATGGCATCCGTTTCACATGTGGTAGAAGCTCGTCATGCAGGAGATTGTATGTAGGCCATTGAAATTACGACGACACAAATCACGACGGCAAAACGTCCGCACAGCGCGTTTTAACTTTAATTCACTGAGATGATAGAATCATGGCTAAAGGGGACCAAAGACGCCTTGTCAAATATATTATCTGTCTACAAACGAAGGACATCTCGGCGGGTCGCACGAAAGCCTTTGGCGGTGTGTAGTTTGCTCCTCCCGTGGTGTAAGTAATGTTCATTTCTGTGTGTGTGTGTTGGCAATATTATGTGACTGTGGGCGTTGAAAGTTCTGGAAGGTTTTACGTTACGAAATTACGTCCATCATATGTTAAAATCTCTGCTTGCAGATTTAAAAGGTTGTTGAAGATCGCCAAAAACTACGAAAAAAGTATCGGCTCACGACTAAATGAAGATGACGTGGAAATTGTAAGGTTCTTGAGTTTTGTAACATATTTGTTCAATTTTCGCTAAAAAACGAAAAGTACTTAGTTATTTTATTTGTAACTACTGCGCGAACAGGTTAAACCGGGCGAGTTCAGACTACGCTACTATACGCCAAACGCAGGGTTATACTTCGCAGAAATTTCGTATCATCAATTCTGCTTGGTCACGCAGCAGATGGAACCTCACTCATGTTTCACAATTTGCATCTAGCTGAAGTATCGAACTTCACTGGTGTTACACATATGGGTACCGGAGTGCGTATTTTTGGGGATGCAAAAAATTTTTGCCCAAATTTCATTTTGTTATTCCGAACTAACGTATAAACAACAAATCGTAATGTTGAGACTAAAACGTACAGCTGTAAACAATTTAAGGTGTCTGCATGCCTAATTGCCATTCGTCAAATATCAGTAACAAATCAATTTATGCGTGAGTCGCGCTTCTGTAATTCTTCATGTACAAATTAAATTCATGGAGGCAACGCATTGCCATGCAAGTTCGTTGCTGTGGGTAGCTCCATCTCGTTGATGAATTGCAAACTGACAGAC
>JGI24159J19872_10002528_pt1 | contig 21908 bp, 18 predicted proteins | sample Ectturendosymbi4_FD_19872 | JGI IMG/M metagenome (IMG submission 19872) | reverse complement strand
GAACTCAAAATTTACCAAAAATGTGACAGAGTATTAATGGATTGATTGATCAAAGGACACCAAAGGGTTTAGAAGTGTTCTGCTAAGTTTAGGCAATGTGGTGTACTTGGATAATGATGAAGAGAGTTTGTACGCCTGTTGCTGCACACAGAAGGTGACTGTCAAAGGGTGTCATAGATACAGTATCTTGGCTGTCACAGTCCATAGAAATCTTCACGAAGTTCAATGAAATTAATTTGCAATGGCAGGGGAATGGTGTTAATCTCATTAAAGCCAAATCAGCAATCTTCACCTTCTTGTCCAACTTTAATGCTGTTCAAACAAAATCTTCATGAACTCTTAACAGTTTCCAAATCATTAACTCTACCAGTTTCCAACTGCTAAATGAATTAATTACTAAATTAAGTGTTATGGTGAAATGCATCTTTGCGCTCATTCTTGTTTTAATCATTTTCAAACATCCCAAATATACAATACGAAAAAATTTTGTTCATAAGTGTGCTAGGGATGGTAGGGGGCGATAGAAATTTGTTTGTCAGAAAAGGGGGTGCTAGCCAAAAAAAGATGGGGAAACACTGCTCTAGACAGCATGAAGCTAAATCTCGTGTTTATTGTCATTGCTTAAATTGTTAATTTGGTGAGGGTTGCTAGAAAGCACTTGCAGTGCCAGCTTTGTCGTCAACTAAAGAAAAAGTTTCTGACTGTGAAAATGTTTTGAAAGTTAAATTACACTCTTGGGTGTAATGTAGGTAATGATGAATATATAGCATATCTGTAGTGTAAGACTATGAGTCTAAATGGGGGCAATCGTTATGTTGTGATAACAGTGTTTGATGTCATTTAAGTTTATTTGCTGTGGTATACTACACAAAAGCATATTATTTCATGTGGTAAATCTTCATTGGTAATTGTTTTGAAAGGTACAGTATTACCCAAGTTGCAGTATGTCAGGTAGTAATTGAACTTACGGTTGATAGTAGATTGTTTTTCTGTGAGGTCTGAACCAATTTTAGTCTTGCTTGTGTGCCTTTTTGTAAAGAGTTCAAAAAGGTACAGCTTTGGTAGCAAGATTATCAAAGTTGCTTATTTGGGCAAGCTAAAAGTGTTGAAACAGGGTAGTTTAGGTGACCGTTTTTTTTCAAACTTTATATATCAGGTGGTTTGTCTATAAAAATGCACTGGTTGCAGGACTTTTGTCACAATTATGAAAATTGGCCACAAACATTCCTCACTCCCATAATCTGCTTTTTTCCTTGACAGTCTATATGCGTAGATCAATGTACTTCAATAGAAAAAAATACTGGCCAGTACTCAGACCAAAATGTTTATAGTCCAGGAACATTGACCTATGTGGAATGGTAATTTTGGTGTAATTAGCCAACCATGTGATACGATAATGAAAGTGTGAATGAAATGATCATTTCCAACTTAGTTTCTGTAGGACCCAACATCATTTTTATCATTCAGATTATAGTGTAAAAAGTTAAAGGTTTTGGAGATATAGCAAAAATGGTTGGAATGAGCATTTTACTTTTAAGATCTGCATATAAAACCTTCACAAGAGTAATTATCTTCTTTTTTTCTGGAAAGCTGAAGTTTTGTATGTATGAATTTTGCGTTTGTGTTGGATTGTTCTGCTTAGAAACTTCAAACAGAGGTGGTGTTTGGGGAGCTGTAGGTATTTTTTTATAAGTTTTTATCTTTACGTGTCTTCCAAAGCAAGCTTTATGTGTACTTAAACACAGTGTTGTGGAACAAGTCTTGCTTCATGCTAGTTTGGGATGTTGTATTGGCATATAGAGCAACAAAAACAACCCACTGAAATGTTTTTGTACATTTATTGTTTATGATTATGGCACATTGTTAGTCATGTGAAAGATCCATTTACCTGCAGTAAACAGTTTTTTTTGCCACTTTATTAATTTTTGCTTGCTTTTGTTTTGATACTAACGTAGTAAAATTTAGTTTTAGATAAATCAGATGTAGTGGAAAACTTTCCCAGCACTTAATTTACTTTGTTGTTTGGCAATGACTGCATGTAAATTACAAGTTTTTTTCTGTTTGTCTAAGAATTGCAGAATTTTTTATAATTTAGAGTGTGATTATGGATTCTGATGATGACTGTTACTATGAAGGAGAAGATGATGACTATGATGATGAATTGATTGACTGTGATAATATTGAGGTTGATGAAGGTTTCCTGGGGGATGGGGATGACCATGACACTTCTAGGCAGAGAACAAGTCACGACGATGATGTTTATCCATTTGAATGCCTTCCTTTGGATAACGTAGTTGATTTGATGACTGAGATGCTCAATGAAGTGAAAGACATAATCACTGTAAGCTATTGTTTATGTATATATTTGGTGGTAAATTCATTGCAAAGCCTTTCTTGCTTTTGTGCTGACAATTTTGTGAATTTGAAATGAGTAAGATAAAATGCTGTCCAGCAGATACTTTTTAATTTTAGTTGAATGTTTAATGTTGTAAGAACTCAAAATTATTAAAAGCTTTTGTCAGGGAAGAAGTAATGTTATCTGGTGGTTCAGACTTGCACTGTGGTGTATGGTTAGTAACAAGCAGTGGTCTTGTGCTATGCGATTCACAATTTTGTATAATGTTCCATTTCTTCAATTTTTTCTGTGTGTGTGTCTCTAATTGCATTTTTCTCCACTGCATCATTTGATCCATGGGTATTATAATGTTGAAAATGAGGCACTTGACTTTATGAATTTTAGTGTAGACCAGTGTTTCCCAAACTTTTTTATTCCATCGCCCCCTTTTCACTCTCTGCACGTCGTTTTTTCCCCCCACGCCTGATAAAGCAAACAATAGGGAGTAAATTTAAAGAATTTCATGTACACGAAGTGTTAAATAGCTGAACCAAGCCATTCAAAAGCTGAACTAAGGATTTGTTTTATAACGCTAATATCACGTTCAGAATTATTGTGAAAACAATCAAGGGCTGCGAAGCAGGAATCCCGGAGCTGGGCATTTTGCCTGGAGCCGGAGCTCAGTTTGAAATTTAGGGCCGGAGCCAGAGGTATGGCCATTCGAGAGGTAGCTCTGGGTTCCTTCCTAGATACTAACGGTTTTGCCAAATAGACTTACGTGTGCTCTTTATAGTACACCAAGCGCCATTGCTACGAGTTATGACACCAGACTGCAACATTGAATCTGAAATCCTTTGATGTGTCTTTGGAAAGGCTGTGACATCGCAATCGCTAAGGCTGTTATATCCTAGCTGGCAGGTGTGGTGTTACTTGAACGATGGTTCTCAAAAACTGTTCTAAGAGCCCCATGCAGCTACAAAGTATTCTTTGTGCCGCTTTTAGCAATCTTTCTGTAACAGATTCTATTTCAACGGTGCACAATCTGCAACCACATGCAGCCTTCAACAATGAAATTTGCAGCCGTCCACATGTAATTTAAAATGTAAGATTTGGCAGCCGTGCTGGCGTATATTGAAGCAAAACAAACGCGAAGTGAGAAAATCAGTCTACACGATGCGTAATAATCTGGATGGTGATGTCACAAAGAGTTATAGAATCAATATGCAATTTGTTTGAATGTGTTCTGTGTCGGTTGGCACTTGGCAGTAACCTCTCATAAATATAACTCGAACTCATTGGCAGCCGTACTTCATATGAATAAAAGCAATTCGGCCGCCAATAGCAAAAGGTTGTACACCCGTGTTCTATTTGAATAAGATCTGATGATGCCTACTTCGTAGGCGAAATTTATTTTTACTAGGAAGGTTTACTAGATTATACATCACGTTTACAAGCAGTAGCATAACATGGAAGTTTTGGTAGTGAATTAGCATTGCAATGCATAGCAGTACAATATCAGGAGGGTATAAAAATCAGTGTAAACAAATGTGGACTTTTCTTGAAGCTTTCATCTGTGGAAAAAATGTATGTTTTCAGCATTGTAACCAGTCTTTTTTTCTCTTAAGCTTTGCGTGTTAAATTGTGGTTTACTCTGTGATTCATCACTGCTTATTATGAGTGAAAATGATAAGAAATCAGAAGTTTTTAGCTATTTTTGAAAAGTCAAATGTGAATTTCTTGCTAGAGCTCATACGATTTCGTTGAACAAAGGGCTTTCAAACACATATTCGCATTTGTGTTAATGCAAATGTGTGCGTGTTTGAAAGAACACAGAAATGTGTGCGTGTTTGAAAAACACAGAGTCGACTGTTTTGTGCTCTTTACACTGTTTGCCTGGGCAGCGCTGTTAGCTGGAATCGTCAAGACTGCAACAGGCAAGGCATGCAACAAGTGCAAAACACTTGGTCAACTGGGACTGGTCTGTGTTTGAATACTCTGACACAAATCTAGTTTTCCAGACAGCAATTTTCTTGATTCTGGTTGTAAGAAATTACAAACTGTCCTCAGGCATTAATGGCAAACCAGTGACTACCTTTCCAGAAATTGGTTGTATTATTGACATCTTGAGTTACGTTTCTGCTAGTAGCTATTCTCTGAATTGTTTGAACCTGTGATTGTTGTTTTTTTTGCTGATTTCCTCATGGTAAGAGTACTGGTTGTAAAAAAACTACCAGATTAAATTACTCAAAAAGATTTGGTATATTCTCTTGGTTTTGTGCACATGATTTAATTCATTTTCCATTTAACCTGAGGCACACCAAAACAATTAAAATATTAATGTGTGAAAACTCCCAGAAGCCGGAGCTGGAGTCAAGATAAAAGAGAGCTCCGGAGCCACACTCATGAAAACCAAGACCCCCTGAGCTGGTCATTTTTCCGATGGCTCAGCAGCCCTGACATGGTCCACACTATAGCCGAGCACATTACTGACAATCAAGAGTAAAAATTCAACGGACAAATAGCTTTAGCAACAACCTCCAACGATTATCATACTAAATAAAATTTTGCAAGAAACTAACCAGTGATAATAGTTGGCTACTGAAGTTAACTCAGTGATTAATTAGTGGTTAGCATTTTCGCCCCCTGTTTTCCCCTTTGTTTTTTTTGCCCCCTTGCCCATCACAATCGCCCCAAGGGGGCGATTTCACCCACTTTGAGAAAACACTGGTGTAGACCATGTGAAATTTTCCAGAAAAAGAATTTTAATTTTAGGTTTTTCATGCATTTTATTGTGCCACTAATGGCGTGCTAAAAATCCAATGAATGCCAATTTTGAACTAATCCTCAACAATGTTCTCATTTTCAGGTTTGCTAATTAAAAGTTAGGCACTGCTTTTATTCATCACACTCTCTCTACCCTCAATGCAATGTTGTTACCAACCAGTGAATTTATTTTACTTGACGACCAGATTTCTCTTTGTGGGATCAACAAATATCTTGCTAAAACCATAAATCACTTTGCTTGAACCTTACCTATAAGGTTAGATTCCATTTACCCATTTGTTGTGGATGCCATTTACCCAGTTACAATGGGTGGATTATTGCTAGACCTGCTTCTGACAATACACTTATACATATTGGTATTCAAATTCTTTACATTACGTGTTAAAATACGTGTAGATCCCACTTACAACCTTAAGAATCTTGCTTGCTCATTTCAAATGGGACAAAGAACTACTTTTGGAAAAGTTTTACGAATATGAAGGAAACCAGGAAAGAATTTTTCAAGAAGCACATGTTGTCAATCCTGCTTGTGTGATAGCAAAGAAACAAAGGGTAGGCTTCACCTTTATGATGTTCTAATATAGATCCTAAGTTATTTCTAAATACTTTGTGTATTTTACCAGCGACACATAAATATTGTTCATTGCAATTTGCGATTACAGCAGACTCGATATTTTCGTTGCTGAATCAGCCTGTTACGAAGTATTTTTAATGAAAAAGTACAATGACTCATTTTTACAAGCGTTTGTGACATGACGTAAATGTACTCTTCTGTTTTGCATTATCATAGCTAGAGCTGGACTGATAAAACTTTTTTCTGCCGATAGCGATGTTTTTCTTCATGCACTGCCGATAACTGATACTTTTTGTATTACTTAAGCCCCGTTCAAAAGGCAATATAATGCAATTCACAAGAAAATACGAATAACTCCCTGAAAAAACACCGGGAAATTTTTGCAAAATAATGATTTAACAATAAAATCCAACAATTTTATTCTACCGTGATGAGCCGTACAGCGCCGAATTCCGCACAGACGTAGATGTCTGGAACTGTCAAACACCGCACAGCGCAAGTGCGGCGGTTTGCTCACTGTCAATCATCTGCTTACAGCACGAAAACTAACCACGAGCGCTTGTTACGTCACAAACCGGTTTGTATTGAGACAGTTATATGCCGGTCTGCACATTAGTCACTACTTCAAGTGATCGGAGGGTTGTGGGCCGTAAGGAATACGACAGGAGAATCGGCAATAATAACTCAGAAATGAATTAGCAAATTGGGCGCCTGAACACTCGATAGCGTAATGTCTTTAATGAGCAAATAGTGGCGACGGAACATGGTTCATCGAGATCATCGCTATATCGGTACGCTGATGTATTGGTCGAACTTCAAGTCTTTTCTGAAACACATTTCCTCTATGAAATAGTTAGCAATATTTAATGTTTATTTTCAGGTGTCTTCTCGTCGTATGCCCGCAAGTGTTTCGTGTGAAATCTGCTGTTGTTCCTACCCACCATCTGTAAGTGGATCGTTAGGATTTTTGTTGGACTGACCGTAAACATGTGTTTGTGAAAAAAAAAAAGAAAACATGCGCATTACTGAAAATCACTGAGCTGTGATCACTAATCATTCATTCCTAACTTTGTCAATGGCTGTAATGTTTTCTACAGTTGTGTGCTATGGCACAATGTGTAGTGCGTTATGATGAAGGACATACCGTGTGAAGGTGTTGTGGTTGTTTAAGAAATTTTTCAATTAAGCGATGAACAGGGGACCTTGTGATGGTAATCTTCAAGGTATATAGTGGCGTGTACACGGTAGTTTTAATGACGGCCATACCTATCCATAGTAGAAGCAAGATTCATGTGTTTTAACAAAATGCCGTGACTGCAAACACGTAATTGATAAGGTTCAACTGTAAATGACAGTTTATTTGGTGTTTTTACCAGGTGAGTAGTGTAGTGTCATCAGATGCATATTGCTATATGCCAAAGTATCTTTGTAGCAGCTGTGGCTGAATTGAGCTATTTTTTGTATACTTCTAATTTCGCAATAGAGAAGTAACTTCCACCTGATATCATTTCAGTGTTTCGGTTTTAACATACACAGTTTTGTTTTACATCGTCGAATGCTTTGCATATTTTTTACAAATGTTGCTATTAAACCAAATGCTTACAAAGATGTGGCAAATTGTTTGCAAGTTTTAATTCATTACAAAAATAAAACCATTCAACTTTGCCTAGAGACATTACACAAACATTGAATATCAGCTTGAATGTCAGGTCTTTGGAAGCTGACTGAAGGAATTCCACTACGTGCTCCTTGATGGTAGCTTTCTGCTCTTTGTTTATTTAAAGCCACAAGTACCTTTTCACATAATGTTTTTTAAGCGTTTTTAGTGATTTAATCATACGGTGTCTGAAAAATATATAGCACTAAGTATTAACAGATCTCATGATATCATTTGTTTTAATATTGCAAAAACAAGATGGTTTGGCTTTGCTGATAAAAAAGAAGTTTACTCAAATCTTGCAAACGTAGTTTGATACTGTTTGTATAACCATTCTCAGTAGAGAAGAACATGAGTGTGAACTGATTTAAGTCAATTATGTTTCATTTTTTGCATATTGACAGTTTTCACCTCAAGAGCGCTAAATTTTGCTGTGTCTGAGAAAATTCGAAGTGCGATAAACAAATCACAAAGTAGATTTGGACAGAGAGTAGGCGCGATTTTAAGTTGGATTTTGTATTTATTCGATTTTAAGCCGCGGCGTATAAAGTTTCTTTTCATCACTTCATGCGGCTTATAATCAAGGGCGGCTTACATATTTTGTTGCTTAACCCTAACCCTATCGAAAAGTACAGATGACGCTCAGTCATTCCTTGGCTACGTTTTGTCGACCAAGCTCTCTTTGTTTTCACCTTGTATTCTCTTCAGCATCACGTGCACATCCGTCACAGGAGGGATTATGATGAACGGAAGGTAGTTGAAGTGATGTAACAATCATTACAGGGTTGCCAATTAACGCGAGACTTTCTAGTACCCGAAAGTATCTCAGAGACGTAGGTAGTCTACGTTAAAGGGCGGCTTACGTTAATTTTTAACACCATTTCGTGCGGCTAACAATCAAGTAAATACGGCATTGCTCCTCATTGCACCGCCAAGTTCATTGTTGGGATAAAAACAACAGCGTTTGTGCGTAACAACTAAAATGAAGAACTTGGCGAAACTGGAGTTCCGCTTCATTGAGCAATGGCTTGTCCAATTAAACAAGTACTGTAGTTAGCTGTGAAGTTCAACGATTTGTAGCTGGACACTCGGTGCTTTATTTGAACCTAAATACATACCTTGCTTCATTTGACGACGAAACAAGTCAAACATGTAGGTCCATGCAAAACATAGCATTATTGCACATTTTTCTCTGCATTGTTTCGTGTGTTCTGATTTTTACGAAATTCATAGTTAACTATGCCTTTGGATAAACAACCTCAGTTTTGTTGGCGATGTTTCCAAGGCAACCAAAACTAAAAAAGCGAAAGTTCTGCTCATGAAATGACATAAATGGCAACGCAATTCGTCTTTTTTTTTCAAGGAAATGAGCGGTGTGGATTGTGGGCATGTGTTCTGCATAAATTGTTGGTCTCAATATCTCAAAACAAAGATCGTCGACGAGGGCATGTCCCAGACAATTTCTTGTCCTGCTTATGATTGCGACATCATTGTAGACGACGCTGTGGTAATGTAAGTAACCGTTAATGAGCTTCTTGCTTGTACTGTGTTAAGTTGGAGAAAGTGGACACCGGCAATCGATTGAAGTAACAAAAATGCTGAGAAATGTCGCAGTAGTCTGTTTTTTTTTTCGATCATATACCGAAATGTTTTTGAAATGACCGAAAAAAATTAAGTCATTTCGGTCAGAATGCCTGAAAATATAGGCTAATGAACACTGTTATGGCGAGTTTTAATACAACTATGAGACAAGTGACCAAAATATCGCAGCAAAAATGACCGATATGTCTCAGCGAAAAATAAACCCAGAGTGTAGTTCTTGATGCGTAACGCTACGAATAAACGAAAACAATTGGCCCTCGCCAATGGATTTGTTGTTTCATACACGTTGTTAATGGATTTACCCGCGATAAAGGTTTATGCGACAAGTACAACGGACAATCCCAGACTGCGGCATGGTTATCTTTAATACAATCCGCATTTTTCAGCGTTAGGTCGAATGTTATAAATGTTTGAAAGTTTGAAGGAGTTGAAAAAAATCGTTTGAATCCATTCGCTCTGTTGCGCGGCTTCAGGCTGAGCGACGAACTCGTTTCTTGTCAGAGTTTGTAGTTCTTTGTATTTATGGTTTGCGGCACGAAATTGATTTGAAAGAAAACATATCAAAAAGTCTTTTGCAAAGTACGAAAAAGCTGTGTGCATTTCATTTACTGGATGGCCAGGTATTATTGTGTTGTTTTATCATCAGGCAGCTTATTACTGACAAAGTAATACAGAAGAAATATCAGCACCTGATGACCAACAGCTTTGTCGAGGTAAGCGACGCCGCGGCGGGATGAGGCAAGGAAGCGCGGAAAAGATCATTTATCGCATTTAACTCGTTATTTATCGAGTTTATCTCGTTATTTATTGAGTTTAACTCGTTATTTATCGTGTTTAACTCGGCATTTATCGAGTCTAACCCGTCATATATCGAGTCTAACTGGGTCATTTATCGAATTTTACTCGTCACTTATCGCGTTTAACTCGTTGCAGTGTCATTCCTTGCTCAAGTGGTGTCCTGCTCCCGACTGTCACCACGTGATCAAACTGGAATATAAAGACGCGCGTCCAGTGACGTGCGACTGCGGCCGAGAGTTCTGCGCCGAGTGTGGCGAGTCCTGGCACGACCCCGTGCATTGCGGCGTGAGTAGCAACTCGCTAGTTTTGTTGCTTCGGCGTTTGTAGCCTTTTTGACATTTTGGTCAAATGCCCCATGATAGTATTAAAACTCGCCATAACAATGTTCGTTATTCGATATTTTCGGGCATTATGACCGAATTAACGTAATTTTTTTCAGGCATTTGAAAAGATCGGTCTATGACCGAAAAATTACTAGGGCCTGTGGCGTAGCTGGAGGTTTGAGCCAAGGGGGAGGCAAAACTTAGCTGAAGAGGGCCACAAGGCAACACTCAGAAAAAAAAGTTACGAACGAAATGACAGTGAATCTGGATGTGGATATTCATACCAGTAAGAAAAACGAAAACACCCCGAAAAACGCAAAAAAACAACAACATATTGAGAACCAAAAGAAGGCTAAATATCAAAATTTAAGCTAAGCGGGTGCCCAGGTTTTCACATTAGCTTGCCAAGGGGGCGGCTCGCCATAAGCGTAGCCATGGGGCTGTGTCCTCCAAATTTTTAGCATATCTAGTGTTTTGTGCTTTGAGAGGCCTTATCCCAAACAAAATAGTGTTGCTCGCCTAAAATCAAAAATTTTGGACCCCCTCAAATTTTGCTCTGGTTACGACACTGCGGCTCGCCCTACTGCTCCCGTCGGTTACCCCACTGCTTTGGACTGAAGCCGAACCGCGCGATTAGCAGTTGGTGTGCGTTGGCAGTCCAAGATTGACTCTCGGTGTTTTTCACGCGTTGATTGATGCAGCATTTGCGCAAATGGCTGAAGAAGTGTGACGACGACAGCGAGACGTCAAACTGGATCTCGGCGAATACCAAGGAATGCCCCAAGTGTTCGGCCACCATCGAAAAGGACGGCGGCTGCAATCACATGATCTGTCGGAACCAGTCGTGTAAGGTACAGGCTCCCCTGTTTCATTACTTAGCAACACCAAGGGATCCCAGAATCTTGATGCTAACCACAGAAAGAGCATAACGAGATTACTAACTGGCGTTACTCAAGCGTTAACAGCAAGCTTAGAGAGAAGATAATTAAAAATCAACGCATCATGACTTTAGGAAGTTCGTGAAATGCAATATGTGGTAATGTTGCTAAAAATGCTTTTGTGTGAATTGCCTGTGCACAACATGCTGCATTGGCTGCCCGTGTTTCCTCTAAACCAATCTTTCTCTGAATTTTTTATGGGTGGAAACCAACTGGCGAACATTAAGTTAATATTTTCTTTTTGAGCACTGATTTCGTGGTCTTTTTTGCCATTAATCGCGTCTTGATTGATGATAAGTGGTCCGCATCCATTGTGATGGAGCTACGATGAAGGCTTGTTTGTAGGTTGTCAGACAGAAAACTTCGCTTTCAATTTTGCCTCGATATCAATTCAGTGCTTTTCCTCGATTGGGTACCGCGTTATGGGCTCAGCTGCTGTAAACTATCGAGATTGCAGGTTTTACTTGGTCGTTAAAGACACTCTTAAGCATGTTGAAGCTCTCAGTTGTCTGAACACAGTACCGTCTCGTACACACGGTTGTACGAGGACTGTTATGTCGCGTATATTTGCTGAGTATTACCCGTGTACTTTGCAACTAGGGCAAGATTTTATGTTTCGCATGCGCCAACGCTGAACTTGTGTCGTTTGTGTGGACTAGTGCTTACAGTTCGCTGTTTTGTATACTGCTTCATGGGCTGGATTTTGAAATTGATATTTTCCTATTAAATTTTTAGCGAAAACGTTGTTTTCTTAGTTTCGAGTGGGCAAAAAAATTTCACGTTTTGGCCCCCCCTGGAAAAGTCCACTATTGCCCCCCTGCAATATATCTTTCTGACGCCCATGTACCCCTTGCTGTCACCCAGTGGCGTAGCCAGCCCAAAATTTTGGAGGGGACCAAAATGTTTGACTTCAGGCAAAACAGTAATTTTGTTTGTGTCGCCGCTTCTCAAAACATAAAATGATTAAATATGCCAAAAACTGAGGGGACACGGCCCCGTGGCTGCGCCTGTGCTGTCACCTGGCTGCTGGTGATTTCCACAACGAAAGATACAAACTTACGCAGATTTGTGGGAAGTAGCAGTCCCGTTGCCGGTGCCCAGTGTTGCGACACGAAGCAAAACAATTACCGGATCTGTTTTGCGACAAGCCTTAATGCAGCCAGCACAATGGGGCCTATATTATATGTCAACCCAGCTTATTTTCGTGCAAGTCCTTTTTCTCATGCGCTGTACAGCAATCCGCAGTTAGTCAGAATGTGCACAAATCCGCTGTTTCATAATTTACAAAGCTCGCCCGCAACAAAGCTTGCCTGCCTTTCGATCGACTAAGTCTGGTATTGCTGCAGTGGTTCTCAACGTCTTTTGTTATTTTTGGAACTTTACATTCCCCCACTCCTCATATATAAAAAACAAAAGAAAAAACAACAACTATAGAATACACCGATTCAAATATAAATTTGCAGTACTTAAACCTTCAAATCAATGTTATACTTGTTCTTAGGGTTTCTTAAGGTTTGACCTTGGTGACCTGTAAGACATTGTGAGGGACAGCAACTATATATCATCTATATAAATGCCGAGATGGTAAATCGAGGTTTTAATGTATTTCGGTGGTGGTTATGCGGCGAGATTACACTGTATGTCGAGAGACCGTTGGAAAATTTGAGAGACCAAAGAGCGACCGTTTCGGTCTCCTAAAACACGTTCAGAAAAACACCGCTTATTCCCGTTTGTTATCTGAAATCAGCTGAATGCGAGCTACGGGCTGTGGCATTGCATACAATGCGCGTGACGCTTCGGCCAGCGGGCTCCGTGCATTCGTTCAGGAATCGTCCGTTTATTGCGTAGCGATAAAAAGAAACGTTGGTTCGCTCTCACAATCGCTCCGCCATTGTGCGTCATAAATCCGCAGAAGGAAAGGTTGCCAACCACGAAAACCTAGTTTCTCTTACACGGGAAAGCTGGAAGTTGGGTGGTCTGATTGACTCTGCGAGTACCGGCGAATGGCTCATATAGTGGTAAGCGGCTAGATTTTCCGTCCCTTGACTCAGAGCCGTAGTAGCCATCGGATCTTATTACAGCTGATTTGTCAAACAGCTGGTCTGCGGAAAGAAGAAAAAATGAAAAATTCTGAGTGCGAATGATAGAAGTTACGCAATCAGTAGTCAAAACGTTTATGAGATAACAATACAATTGTTGGACAACAAGGGTTAATGTGTGACGCAACACGAAAATATACAGTTAAGCACCTCAACTGAAATTCCTCTTCTGTTGGAAAGCACTGGTTTAGAGACAGCGCTTACGTAACAACCGCCGTGAAAAAATCAAGCGAAGTATTGTTTTGTTACGTAACAATCGCCGTGAAAAAATCATGCGAAGTATTGTATTCCGGGAAAGATGGGTTTGCTCATTGCTGGAGCTGTGGCCACAGGAAGTGGCGAAACACAATTCGCGAAGAACTGTTTTGCTTTGAAACCGTCGCTCAGAAAATTATCCAGTGGTTTTCCGCCTTTTCGCATTCTCTTCTGTCTTGCCGACTTTTTTTGCCGGACTTAGTACCTTCTCAAGGCAAACCGTTTGCCAGTTTAGTCAGGCTGAATTGCTGAGACCCAAGATAATATGATTTTGGAATGTTCCAAGCCCCGACTTCCTAATGGGGGAATATGGTCTGGCGGTTGTAGACGATTTGCTCAGTACAAGCCATTAAGCTGTTTTTTCGCTGATACATTCCGTTTTTTTTTCGAAATAGCTTACAAACTTTGTCATTTTTTCGTTTCAGGACATTTTTGTTTGACTGAAAAAAGGATTATGAGCGAATTGACGTACTTTTTTTCGGTCATTTCAGAAAAAAATTCGGTTCATGACCAAAAAATCACCGAAAAAAACAACAACTGAATTCTAACTTGCCTCAGTGATTTGAGAACAAAGATCGACCCGAAACAACCCGACGACCGGGATGCTTTATTACACATGTTCCTCAATCTGCTTCTCAACCAGGCATGCTTGGTACCCAGACACTTTCGTCATTTCGCTGCCATGCGTTGCCTGCTTAGTGGGAAACAACAGCGACATGACATTTTGTGAACTGCCACGCAGCGACGGAAATGACCGCGCAACGCCTTGATAACGCGATTGTGATGCAATAGCTCAGCGCGTCTGCTGTATTTGTTACTGGATAAACAGCTTTGTTCTTGGTGGTGCCTGCAACAATGCGGTGGCAGTTGGCCAATGCCATAGCCAGTGTTCTTAAAGGCGTTTTGAAAGGACCGTAACGGTCTCTCAATTTTTCAGCGGCCTCGCAGCATACAATAGAACCCCTCGGCATAACCACCACCGAAATGCACTAAACCTCTACGATTATCTCAGTATCAGATGAAATACTGCAGTTGCAGTCTCTCCAAATGTCTTAAATGGTCACCAAGGTCAAAACTTAAAAATGTCCGGCCTTAGCAACGCATTCGCCAAAGTCCATTTACCCTGTTTTTCTTCTTAACCTCTTTTTTATTCCCGAGGAGGAGGTTTTTCAAATCGCACTTTTTTAATTCGGAACCACAAACGGAGGATTAGTTTTGAACCTGTAGTGCGTACGGCGACAATCCGATGTGAAAATGCGGAATTGTTTCGTTTATAACTGGAGTTCGAGCCGTATTTTACCTTCACCCTTATCCAAGAACTGCCTTCTTGGCGGTGTACGTGTTTTCGGTCGGTCTCCAGGCAATGTCGCTGTTGATCTGCGCAGCCAATTCGTTTGTTGCCCTGACAACGGCTCTTTGTTTGTCTCCCTGACAACGGCCTGCTTTTTTTCACAGCACGAGTTCTGCTGGGTTTGTTTGGGCGCCTGGGACCCTCACGGCGCGTCATGGTACAACTGCAACAGATACAACGCCGACGACGCCAAGAAGGCCAGAGATATCCAAGAGGTGAGACGACTTGCTTGTGAAGTTGGGCGCCGCTTCCAAATGAACTGCGATCATTTAATTGTTTTTTTTTTTTACGATCAGAGATCCCGCGAGTTGCTGCAAAGGTATTTGTTTTATTGCAACCGGTACATGAACCACCTGCAGAGCCTGCGCTTTGAAAACAAGGTAAGTTGCGTCTATCGTTTTTTCATTCTGTATTTCACAGGGGTTTCGCGTGTTGCATACGCTGCTATATGTCTCTCGCTGAGATATCTGGAAAGCGTGACAGGTTTGCAAAAAACTGGAAAAATCCGCCCAAACTGCGCCGTTCAGCAACGTGTTTTGTCTTGAGCGTAGAGTGCGTTTTGAATGTTCATCTTTTGGTGAAAGATTTTTACTGAAGCTGTGTACGACTGACGTGAAACAGATTCATGAATTCCCAGATCATTTTTTAACTTATCGCTGACGTAACTAGCTCATTGTTCACGTAATTTGCGTGTTCCCATGACATCACATAAGAATTAAGTCCTATTTTTATGGCGACTTCTCTCTTTCCCTTTTTTCAGGACAGTTATTTTTTCACCATTTTTGTCTCTTCATTTTAACGAGAGCTTCAACTTCTTAAAACTTTTGTTTCTTCCACGGCAGCTTTACACCAGAGTCAAGCGGAAAATGGAGGAGATGCAGGCGCTGAACATGACGTGGATAGAAGTCCAGTTCCTCAAGAAAGCCGTCGACGTCCTGTGCCAGTGCCGGCAGACACTCATGTATACATACGTTTTCGCATTCTTCCTGAAGCGAAACAACCAATCGATTATTTTNGAAGTAAGTCAGCAGGGCAAGGTCAGAGGTCATCGGTTGCAGTCGCGCACCAATCGGTTTCAAACGCTGATGGTCACGTGAGAGATTCNTGAGCGTCGGCTATTTCTTAATTTAAATTNCGGCGTTTCTTCAGCATTTTTAGGTCACGGACCCCTCCCCTTAGTATATCCTGATAAACGCTACGGACGCCTCAAGAAAAAACGTTGCAAAAATATTNGAAATTTGGTTTTAATCATCATAGTAGTAAACCATTCGTAGTAGTAGTAGTAGTAANCTTATTAATAGTAGTAAGTAGTAGTAGTAAGCCTATTAATAGTATCGTCATAGTAAGCCTGTTAACCCCTTAAATCACATTTATGGNCCCCAGGCCAACAAACCGTGATCTAAGTGAATCCGTGAATTGCAACTGAAAAACCCTGTCCTTTGGAACTAAAGTTGCGAGTGTATTTTTCAATCGCTTCGTGGAGAAACATGCGCCATTCTTGAAGCGGCGACACAATCGAACTTTCTAAAATGATGACGCAACCAGTGTTCGTTCGAGGGAAAGACGCGCATGGGCGTCGGAGGTTTTTTTCGCAGGGGGTGGGGGGAGACAGTGGTGAAATTTTCTTTCACGAACTCGAAACTAGGAGAAAAAGATTTTTTCTCCTGAAAAGTTAACAGGAAAATACCAAATTCCAAAATTGAGGGCGGCCAAGGCCCCCCTGTCCCCCCCTTCCGACGCCAATGGAAAGGCGTATTACGAAAGTTTACGTCACTGCGTCACGGGCTCTTTATCGCTGAGATCGAAATTTCTGTCGTGACGTTTCGTGACGGTTGATTGGGTTTTATCGATGACGCGATCGAACTTCCTTGTGCGTTCCGCGCCGATGGTTTTTCTTTGTTCTTCGCCATTCAACCGTGCCTTCGTCCATTGTCACGCAGCAAAACCAGGCCGATGTGGAAAGGGCGACGGAAAAGTTGAGCGAATATTTGGAACGAGACATCACTACCGCGTCGATCGTCGAAATAAAGCAACAGGTCCAGGACAAGTACAGGTGGGTGGCGGCATTTCTGTGCGGCGGGCTGACCACCAACCAGCTTGGGATACCAGTGGGGGGCGAAGACTTCGCTGAGACGAGCCCGAAGTTTTAAGCTATGTCCAACAGTTTCGAACCGTAACTGAAAAGTTTTAAGCTATGTCCAATAGTTTCGAACCGTAACTGAATCGCTCGAACCGTAACTGAATTCACCAGGCTCTTCCGCATCCGCAACAAGAGCGGATTGACACCAAGGGTTCAGCCACCAATGGAACCAGGGGGAGCAGGATCAGGGTTCCAGTTCCGAGGAACCCGGCCCAAGAAGCGCTCAGCCTTTAATTAAAGCGGGGGGTGGAGGGTGTTGAAGTCGTCGCCATAACTTGAAATGACTATTGAGTGTCAAAGTCATGATAAGGCGCGAAAATGAAAAACTTCTCTGGCGGCTGCATTGGAGGTCAACGACATCGTGTCACCCTCGTCCGTCCCCCGTTTCAGGTAAAGGGTCAGCGATGTCGTTGACCTCCAATGGACTTTTAAACGGTCCATAGCCCCCCATTTGTGGATGTTTCTTTTTCGCGGGCCCCAATCTCCTGTCGCATCAACTTTTCCGCCCAACTAGCGTGGAAGGATAATATTGCAAAACAAAAAGAAAAAAAAACACTGAATGATGTTTAATTGTGCTAAACTGATACCAACGGGGCGGATGGGATTGCTTCCCCCTCGCTACATACACCAATTCTCGGAGCTGTTTCCGGCAACTCGTAAGCCAGTGTTAACTGCAAGTCTAGACCTGTATAAATGTCGACCTGGGTTGAAACATGTCATGTTTGCTTCAGGATTTTTGTTGCATCACTTGCCCGAATAAACATTACCGTTGTGTAACACAACGATGAAAACTTCTGTTGCAGGAGCCACTTTTACTCAAAAACTATATGAGATCCCGTTGGTAAGGTTTTACTCAAAAACTATATGAGCTACTTTTACTCAAAAGCTACACGAGATCCTGTTGGTGAGGTTGTGCCCGTTGGTGTTAATAAACAAACTTATTGCGCTGAGACACTTTGGTCGTTTTCTTTGCAGAGAAATTTCGATCATTTGTCTCATAATTGCATTAAAACTCACCGTAACGGTGTTCGTTAGCCTGTATTTTCAGACGTTCTGACCGAAATAACTTACAGGGTTCCCACGCGGTATTGAAAGTATTGAAAAAGTATTGAATTTCACAATCGGTTTGCAAGACCTTGAGAAAGTATTGAATTTTTGCCAAAATGTCTCTGCAAAAAAAAACGAAATTCCAAATGGAAAAGATCATAAGTGTAAAGTAATACTTCACCAGCTGCCCCAAGCTGGATTTGCTCAAAATCATGACCGTGGTATGATCTTGATCAGTTCGATAATTTTTTAATCTTGGCCCCAACTTCAAGTTTTATTTGAGTTGAGTTTACTGGTGCAAACATTGGACAATTGCATGCCATAAAGTTGAAGCGCTAGGACACCGACAAAAACCTATTGAACAGGTTGTCTCGTCGGGCACCCCTCAACAGTTTCATGATATTCTGTCGTGGTTTAAAGTTGAGGGCCGAATTATTGGGTAGTTAGTCAGGTCACATTTTTAAAGGGACTGTGGTTCGCTACATGTTCAACACAGTTCCGCAGGAGCGCTGGATTGCAACTGTTATCTATCGTGGTTTGCCCAGTGCCGCAAGGAGTCAAAGAGAGAGTGTAAACCCAGCTATCGCCCCGGCAGGGGCAAATTTCAGGCTTCGGCCTGCCGCTAACTGCCGTCACCAAAACTTCGAATTAAAAAAAAAAAACAGCTAAAATGAAACTTTTCCTGGGTTTCCGTAACTCCACTGCATCCAAGCAGACAATTGTTTCTGTTTAGAAATCATTTATTTTAAACATATGCATGGTGGCAACCAGAACCGTCCTCAGGAAGTCTTCAATAGCGCGAGGCTTCACGTTTGTGCAAGGGGTCTTGACGTTCTAAAATTTAATGAAAACCAATACTGATTTATAGTGTTTCATTTTTCAATTTTGGGGGGTGGAGCTTCAGTTGGGGGTCTAAGCCCACCAAAACACCCCCATGGGGAGGGGACTGGTGACAACTTCTGTAAATTCTGGTCTGTTGTGAAGCTCTTGCTGCCATCACGTGGAAGGCAACCGTTGCCCGAGGTTTCATTATGAACAAAAATATGTTTGGTGTAAATTCATGTGGTTTGCATCTAATTGCCAGGCGGCTGGTGAAGGACTACTGTACATTGCTAATTTGGGAGGATTAAAAAATGTCACGATTGGGAAGGAACTTCTGAAAACTGCACGTGGAGCCAGAAGTTGATACTTTGCACATCTGGCTGAAAACAAAGACGCCTAGGAAAAAGCCAGTGAAGAAGAAACTTTAGAAATAAATAAAAAATCCAGGGCTGTGGAAACCGGAGCCCAAGTAATTTTGGATGGCTGGGGCCGGAGCCTGAAATTTGGGTTCCAGTTCCACAGATATAAGTTGTGGAACAAGCGAATTATACAAATAATACAAGTTTTTTCTTGTTTTTTGGACCAAATTGTTCTGGAGCCGGAGCCAAAAATGTTAGATGCCCAGAGCCAGACTCTGAAATTTGAGTACTGGCTCCACAGGCCTGAAAAAAGCACAGAATGACAGAGAATGTCAAAGCTCTTCGCAAAGCAGCCAATGGATTGGGAGAAAAGCAGAAGATTTAAGTCACTTGACACCACTTACACAGTCAAACAATTTCTGAAAAACAGCAGGCGTCAAAGAAAAAGCTCTTGCCGATCTAGATGAACAACTGAAAGAAATGTTCGTGATTTGGGTAGTGCTGGGTAGATGCATCCAGCAGTGCTCGATGGTACGAAATATAGATCAGGGCCTCAAACTCAAATTGCTTCGAGGGCGAAATGACGGCTTACTAGGTAATCAGTAGGGCCGCATTAGTGACGCAACAATGGTGATACCTGGATTTTGGCAGAAACAGCTTTTACATCCTATTACCTGCTTAAGGTGTCATAGGTTATAGAACTCATTTCCAGCCATATCTACGTTCGTTTGAAAGGAAGTTGTTCACTCGCTGGCCGAGCACTTTTAAACACCGATGAATAAACGAAATAAGTTGAATGTTAATTATTTGAAAACTCCCAAAAAGTAGCACCAGCCGCATAAAATACCCGCGGGCTGCGTGTTTGAGACCCTGGGGTAGATGCAGTTTGCTACAGTGTTTTGTGCTGAGTTTCATTCAAGTATTTTTGGTATCTCTTGTTTGTGTTTAGACAAAGCAAAACAACTTAATTGCATTAGGTTTGTTGAGATTAATGCAGTATGTCTTCAGACACTGATTCTTTAAATCTTGTTCTTTGCCGGTTAGCACAGTTTTGTTAAAGGAAAAGCAGTTCATAATATTTGCGCAGTGTTGTGCAATGTGCAGCTTTGTGTTTCATTTTTAAGAATTTCAAAAAATGAAGGTAAGACATAGTATGGAACTTTTTTAATTTAGTACTGAAAAGGTATTGAAAAAGTATGGAAAATAATTTCTGAAAATGCATGGGAACCCTGAACTTAATTTTTTTTCGGTCTTTTCGAAAACATTTTGGTTTATGACCGAAAAAAAATACAGATCAAAACGTTATGTGTTCGACTCCTGCTCTTGGCACTCTAGCAAAGTTTCAGAGGTCAAACTTTTCTGCGAGATTTTCTTTGTTGACCCATAGGCTCATCATCCTGTACTTATCAAAGGTTGAACCAAAGTTGTAAGCTTCTGGCAGCAAATTGTAATTGTTGGCTTTGAGCGATTGAAGTCTTGATTTAAGCTTCAAACGAACTATGTTGATCCAGGTACTGCGACACCCGTCGTAAAGTCCTGCTTCGTCACGTTCACGAAGGCTACGAAAAAGACTGGTGGGAATACGAGGAATGACGTCAGTGTTACGCGATCCGTGTGACGTCAACGCTTCCTCTTTTGCATGCAATTTTTGAGACTGTACTCTCTTATTCTTCCGGACGGTCGAGAAAGGGTGATGATGAAAAAAGACATTGCACACGAGAAAAACGAGCTTCACACCGATGCAAAACTCTGTCTCGTTTAACCGCTGTTCCTAGCAGCATTGGTCCGCGTGAACAGACTCGCGCAGGATTTGCTGTCGTCCCACAAGCGACTTTATCTCAGCGTTCAGTTACTGGCAGTTTCCTTTGCACCCGACGGATTTGCTTACACGTACGCCTGCCTGCATGCATGCCTGCACCTGCACCTGCATGCATGCATGTGTGTGTGTGTGTGTGTGTGACACTGATTGCGACGTGATTTGCACCCCTTACCAGTCCAGCTCCATTTCCACAACAACGCAACTTTTCAGCGTTCTGCAACTCCGGGCGACGGCGACCAGCGCGTTTGGACAGTCGGTTTTGACGTAACAATCGCTTGTACTTAAGTATCGGCAGTTTGAGGGGCCGAATAGTTTAACTTCGAGCGAGCAACGGTACTTGGGTTGTGACATCCCCTTCTCGAAGCAAAAGACAATAAGATATGCTATAAATTTGGGGGCATGGGGCCCCTTCCCCCTTTCTGGTCGATTCCGGGGTGCTTGAACAGAAATAACTTGAAGTGCACGGAACACAAAAGATTAACTCGAGTGTTTTATAAGTTGGCGTCGACGCTGAAGAGAATTGAATCCTTTTAAACGGTTAAGTGTCGCACAACTCAGGTGGAGACCGCTTGAAAGAAGCGTCTGCGGAAGTTTGATGTCGCTGGCTTCGTTTCCTTCCATATGCCACTTGGTGGCGTGCCAGGCGATGATGGTTTTTACGTGTAAGCGAATCAAGATGGTGAGGATCTTCTGGCGGCGAATCGCTGTCGCGTTTAAAGTTAAGTGTTGTGAACCGCGCTCTTGCCAGAAGAGTGTAAAACTTTCCGGAAAAACAACAACCATCTACAGGTGCTTCGATTGTGCTTTCCCTTCCTTTTGGCTGCTGCTGAAGGAGCGCGGCTGGTACGCTGATAATCACAGTCGATCGCTGATCGTTACAAACAAGAAGACCGTTAATGTACTATCATCATCATCACGTTTCTATTCGCTTCTTGTGTTTGTTTTACTCTGCATAGTGAATTTGCATTGCTCGTGAAACGACGTCTTACTCAAATACTCATTAAA
>JGI24159J19872_10002527_pt1 | contig 21909 bp, 11 predicted proteins | sample Ectturendosymbi4_FD_19872 | JGI IMG/M metagenome (IMG submission 19872) | reverse complement strand
TCATTGTTGTGCAATTAAAGAACGTTATTGTTGCATCACAGTTATTCGATGTGGCCGAAGTACAGTTCACAGTATAGAAAGAAGGCCCCCCTTGAAGTTTTTCAGTTTATTCAAAAGTATAACCATGGGAACTCTGTTCCAAATATAGGTATAATGCTGGGATTTTCCTCACAATTGCCGTTAGTGTTGCTACCTGTGAGGGGAGTTTTTCGAAACTAAAACTGGTCAAGAATTACTTAAGATCTAATATGATATGAGCGCCTTGCGGTTAAGAAATCTTGCCTAACTGGCTATAGAACAACAATTGACAGATAAAATAAATTTTGACATTGCCATTGAAGAATTTGCCAGCAAAAAGCCAAGAAAAGTTAGTGTGTACAAAATTGTGGTTTTCGTTTCAGAAATAAAGATGGTCTTAATTTTTTACACTTTTTTACTATGTTTCCCTATATGTCATTTTTGCTTTTGTTTAACTGTTACTAAGAATGTTTGTGTTTTTGGTGTGCATTTAAAGCATACCATATTTGAGCATGTGAGAGCACTGTAATATTATAATGGTGCATAACTAGTTAATATATACAAAGCTTTACGAGCCAGCAATATGTATTTTTATGGGCTTGGGGGCGGCAAACTCAAGGACCGCCCCGGGCACCCCCCACACACTCTAGCTACCCAACTGGGTATGAATATATTAGACATCAACCAGTGGCTGATCACACTGTGCCCAACAACTCATCAACTTACTATACTGTTCACTGTTCAGCGTGAGTTTCAGTTCGTGCGTTCAGGAAATAAACTGCAGATTAGAAGTTCGATTGATTTAATACATCATTACACAACAAATGTCCATTCTCTGGGCTTGGAAAGTTAAATCGGGTAATTTTCACTTTCAGGAAGGGAAGCGTGCTTGTGAGAGTGCATATTGGAGCCATTCTGAATGTTTAAATATTCCGGAATGTGGTAACACACGCAAATTAGGCCAAAATTCGGCCTAATTTTCAAAAACACTCAAAAAAGGCCAAACGAATATTTGAAGCTAAACCACATTTGAAAAAGGCTAAATTTTCACAATTTGGGCGCAAAAAGGTCAAGTTCCCAAATCCTAACCCTGCTTCGAATTCTCTGGGGACCATTAGAAATTCTATGTTGATAACTGGCAGTCTACCTCAGCCTCGTTGAGAACCACTGGTCTATTGAATTTCATATTGCAACAAGCTCAACTTCAACTTTTAAGAATAACAACGTTCTCTTAAGATTTGTTTGTCACCACATTGCAAGACTTTGCAATAGAAATCGCTGTTGATTTAGGTTAATTAATTTGATTTGATGCAAACTGCCAAATGAAGATTTTTTTGTATATTGTTTAATTGTCCAACACAAAAATGCTTATTTTTCAGAGTGTTACCAATTTGCCGTGTCTGTCCGAGTCAATAAACGAGTTAATGATGTGGAAAACATAGACAATGCTCACACTGGTATGTTTGATGATATTTTACGGGTCAACCCTCGTCAGAGGTCAGTACGCCTTCTTGGAAATCGACCGCAGCAGCAAAACGTTGACGAACTGCACTTGCGAGCATGATTTTCTGCACTCGGGAAGTGAGATCGCGACGTGTTCGCAGTTGATGTTGGTCAGGTCGCTTCACCAAATCAGTCAAAACGACTGTCACTGCGCGACGAACTCGAGCAGTGAAATAGCCGATCAAGCGGCGGTCGAGGCCAACTCCACCTCGAGACCGTGGGGGCGCTTGAAAAAGCTTTATATCTGCTGCAACTCGCTTGATGACGATCAGTCCGCGGCGCTGCTCTACAACACGCTGAACTTTGCCCAAGTGGAGAGGCTGATCACGATTGATTGCCATCGATTCACCGCGGGACAGACGACATATATAACTCTGTACTCACTTCGACACATTGCCGCCAAAATCCACCCGTTGTTTTTGGCAGGTCCGGCAAGCAAGGTATTCGACCTTGAACTTGGACGTGGCGCTGGAAAGTTTAAGCAACATGAGGATCAGCACGTTGCGTTCCTGACAACTGACGTCATGAAGACTGGCTCCGATGTTGTGTCATTTAGTTTTCTGGCGTCGCTCGATGACCACGCGCTGACTGAGGAGCTTGCTGAAAGCATGCGCCGCGCACCGGTCTCGGTGATTAACTCGCCAAACAGAACCGTGATGTTCACGCCAATTTACGTTTAGCGTTGTTTAGCTCGCTCCGCAGGTGAGACCTGCCGACCTTCAAGGGCGCAACCTGCCTGGAAAGGTTGATTGCTTGCTGTACTGCTTTTTTTATCAGTTTCTTGCATTTTTGAAATTTGTTAACGATTTAATTAAGACTACAAGAAAAGGTATTTACGCAAGGCTAAGTTGCATTTAATTAAGGCATGTCAGTGGTGATCTGATGGTGAAAGGATGATCTAAGAGAAAATCAAACGATGCTTGTTTGCTCACTAGGAACGTATGGCAGCTGGTTTCAAAGAAAAACAGATCTTTTAACACCGGATACTGTTAGGCGGCAGTATTTGGAAGTGAACGACTGTAGTCAAGGACTATTTACACCCGGGTCGATCACCAGCTTTGAAATACGTCTGCTCACTGAACAGGTCATTATTTGATTTACAAAGGAAATTCCCTTGGGGATTAACTGATTAATTTGTCGTGTTTAGGTCATAACTTGCTAACCACAAACGCTAGAAGGCCAATCAAGGTCTCTAAAGCTGCGGATTTTCGTCAAGTTTTTTTTAAAAGCACCAAAAAATTCCCCTTGGATTTGGGGCCCAGGGTCCGTTGATGTGGGCCCAAAAAGCCTAAACCTACCCCTATTGTGACGTAATCCACAATTAAGCTAAAATAAAAAACTTCCCAATTTTAAAAATCGAATCTAGAAGACTTTCCGCATATTTAAAGGGTTTGAACAGCTCTCTAGATCAATCCGCTGACGGTTTATGGCTGGAAACGTCCTGAAAGATATATCGGCTTCTGCGGTCCCTAAATATCCGTGAACAGCCATATTGTAGCCTGCTAACAGAAGTGATGAACTACGCCACCTGCACATAAGCGAAAGGTTGTTTTTAGCAAAAACTTGAAAATGGTGCAGCGATTTTCATTCGTGCACAGATTTTGATTCTTAAAAATCCGGAACGAACGCTGAGAAATTTGAAGAACGATTTTTGTGGCTACTGCGACGAAAATAGACTTGCTCGCATTTTCTCGTCGTTAACACACACCATCTCCGACGTCTGATCTTAACGCTGTTCGGAAAATGTTTGAAGATAATTTCCTCGCCCACAAACAGCGGATGTTGTTCGGGGCGTGATTACTTACGTGAAGAAATTGAAAAGGAAATCGAAGAATGAAATGAAAAATGACGATAAGGAGTGCGAACAACTAAAATTTAAACGGCTGATGGCTTAAAAACGAAAAAAAACAGCAAAAGTTTGGAGGCGATTTTGGTCAAGTATAAGGCCGTTTTACCTTTTTTTACAGTGAAAGTTCGCAAAGTGTTCTTGAAATGAGACAGAAAAAAATTAAATTTTATTTAAGCTGCAGTTTCATTATCTCATAAACTTTTTTTCCACAAAACGAATTTGTTGGAAAAGTGGCGGTGTTTGTTCATTTCGAATCTAGTATTAATTGAGGAGTGGACTTACTGAGAAATACAGCGGAGTTTTACCTGATGGTAAGTAGGCCTACATCGCAATCAACTTTAACCAGAATCTCGTCAGGTTTGGAAAGAACTGAGCCTATGACGTCACAGTCGCGACGTTCATAGACAAGGGGTTCGAACCACCCACTGCCAACTTAATATTTACTTCGAAAAGTGTTGCAAGCTTGGTATAGGTGCATCCAGCCAAAAAGATTTGCTACCACGGCTCTAGACAGCACATAAGGAGCACCAGTGGTTATGCCACAAGCTAATGTTGTTTAAAGTCAAAGCAAGCCCTTGCACAGCCATGACTAATTTTCATACACAACTCTGGTTCAACATTCAGGGCAACCAAGAAGATAGGGTTGATTTTCACAAGGCCGAGGTCATTGGCAATGACAACAAATGGCGTAGGGTGCAGATTCTTGAGTCTTTGTTGATTCACGAGCACAAGCCAGAGCTTAACTTCGCATGGACGCCCCTGTGGATTTTTAACCAGTAACACAGCTTCGTACATCACCCATGACGTCACACGTCATCACCAACAGCACGTATCTCGCTGAATCACGTGACTTCAAATGATTCGCGCAATTACGTTACTACAGTCACATTTTATCGCGTTTTTCGTTCATTTTTTATTGCGCCGTTCTCATTATTTGCTACAAAAATCTTTGATCTCGCTGCAGTCCATATTTCATCGCACTGATGATGCTAGCAGTGTTTCCCGAAACGTCTTTGTTCTGTCTTTGATTTTATTCGATTTGGCCGATAAGTTTAACATTCTCACGATTAACTAATACTTACTGACGCCATTTAATGCCTGCCATTGCTCTTCTGTTAGACATAAAGCCGATGACGATCGTTAGGAGTGAAAAACAGATGATTATTTAATAATTCCGAAAAAAAGTTTTTCGTGGGCCTTCGCAACACATTCGTGCAGATTTAACCTAGTGCATTGGCGGAAATAAAATCGACACCTCTTTTCGTAAAGGTTATGGCTCAAAATTTTCAGGGCTCAAATTGCAACGCCCGGAAATACCAACGGAAAGGCGCACAAACTGGTACAAGTATTTTGTTTAGTAACGGGATTTTTTTGACGGACTTACCGGCAAAATGGCGCCGATGCTCCACACACCAATCGGCGGGGGAATGAAAACGATGGTAATCGCCTGGCGCCAAATAGATAACAACACAATGCAAGGCATTCACGTTGGGCGACTTCATAAGTCTGCGAGCGTAGCAGCAGTGAGAGAGGTTGTAATCTGCGGAAATCGAATTGGTCATCAGTCACGAAAATGAAATTTAAAGTTTAGTTCAGTTCAAACAAAAATCGAAAAAAACTTATTTTACGTCAATCGTCAATAAAAACGGTTTTACATAAAAAGTCAACTCCACGAAACTTTCTGGAAACGTTGACTCACTCATTTTGATGCATTAGTGCATTCAAATAGTTCAACTTCCACATTCTTTGAAAACTGATGGTAAACACTTGTAACTGATGCAAGATTAGTGGTTCCTACAAAACTGGCTTTAAAAGCGATCAAGCGCCAGAGGGTTTAGCATTCGATTTGAGCCACAGTTCACTCGAAAAAGCTCAGGAGGTAACTTGAAAAGTAACCGTAAGTGGTTTTCTCAAAGATCTTTAGAAGAAAACGGGATGCCTGCTCAAAGCGAAAAGGAAACTTGACCCAATCAAGGCCGTCATAACAGTGAAGAAAAATTGCTTCGTTTCATATTTGACCACAAGCGGAAACTTGCAGCGTGTCTTTGCATAAGCATGTTGCTTCAGCGGTTTTCCGATGCTGTGACAAGTGGTGTTTTTTGCCATTTTTCTTACGAAGTGGGCTTTTATGAATTTTAAACTGCCTACATGACAAACACTCATGAAAATAAAAGGAAAACGCTCGGTAAATGCAAACGCAGTAACTGCATTTACATGCAATGTTAGGATCGGATTAGAATTCTCTAGAAAATTTCATTTATTGCCTATATTGAAAAAAACACCTTCTGAAAAGGAATTTAGAGTGTTCAAATGTAAGACTTTTACCTTCGCAACTCTCTTAACTATTCACCATTTTGCATGTCTAGTGATGCGAAAATCATTAAACGGATTCGCATTTCATTGTTTGACCTCACTGATGCAGCTAACGTTAACATTTGCAAAACAGTATGGGGCCCTGTGATCGTAGACTCCTGAATATTGGGACAAGCGACTGTTTGGCCCATGCGCATGCGCGAAGGCGTCCTTGCCCATGACAGAGTAGTGCGGTTCAGTTTTATCTCCGAGTGTTAATTCCTCAACTGTACGGAACCTTTTAGTCGAAGCTAGCAAAAAAAAGTTGAACAACAAGGTTGTTACCTCAACCACAGCGACTTGAACGTATCTATGTTTGATATTGCATTGGTTCATAAACAGTGGTCTTGAGGCAAGCAAAGTTTTGTGGGACAGGAAGCGTCGAACTTCTTGGTTCATGCGATGAATTAACTCCACACAATAGTGACGTTTGCCTGTGGCGCTTTTACAACGAAGTAGCAACCGACCGACGTGCTTGACAAAACGGTAAAACATTGTTGAAGAAAGATGCAACGACCAATTAAGAGCTTTTAAAAAGTGAAAGACGTCTGCTGTTTACTATACAGCTGAGCAACCCGTTGACCGCTTGAAGTTGAACGAAATACGTGCCGACAGCGACTCTTGTACTCACATCTACAAACCAGAATTCCGTAGAAAGTTATGCGCATCTAGATGATGACTGACATGCGTTATGCGCAAAACCCATTGATGTGTTTTGGATCTATCAGTTGATTTAGCGATTTCAGTCAAAGCGGAAGAAGCATCTCTGACAGGCTAGGACGCCCAAAAAGGCCAGGACGAAAAAATCACGATTAGAATCACGCCACGCGAGTAGGTGGATTTGCAAGTATTGCGAAGTACTTGGCCATGCTTCCGCCTAGTAAACTCAGTTTGGTAAAAAGAAATTTTATCAAATAATTCGGAAAATAACGTTTTCATTGCACTCCCACTTCTTGATTATGAGGCAATAGATGATGTGTGCGCCGTAAAACAGTTGTCTGTTGCAATCTCTAATGTTCTTCAACTTTCAAAACAAAAGGTAAACTCTTCATTGCGTCTTTGGTTGTTGGACCACATGCCGCATTTTCAACATAACATCTCTGACCTTCTGCAGCAAGAGTTTAAAACCCATTGTTGCATATTTTTTTCTTACATGTGAAGAACCTCACTCGGAGAAACATTGTGACCATAGTCCTCGAATGTCCTTATTATCGTTTTTTTAATGCAAAGAGCACTTATTCCGCTGTAACTCAACATAAGTTGATGATTGCCTTTATGTAATGAGCGCAATATATTTCATTCCACCGACAGTGATTGGAATAAGCTACTACTTGCTTGGGAAGGTAAAAACAAAATATCCGAGTACACTAGATATCTAACTGGCAAGGCAGTCTAACGAAGCAGCTTTCAGCAAGGTACAGCTTTCTCCTTGCGAAATTTAGAGGATCAAAAAATTGGAGAAAATCAGGCCTGTCATGGCGTATACGTTTGCCATGCATAAATCTGACCTTGTAACAAAAACAACAGGATACGGACAAAAACCTCGCTGGGTGAAAACCTCACAAGACGAAAAATCCACTTCAAAAACAACTCAGGAATCTCTGCCTGTATTTGCCAGATGGGCGTAAGATGCTGCAGGAAATGCTTAAAGGCACAGGACGCGATATGCGACTGCAAGATAGCATCCTTATACACATCCTGCAAGATACGTTGACATTTCAACAAGTAAATGTTGCTAAGTTCTACAAGTACTTGTGAGTGCTTGCGATGTATGAGGAAGTATAAAAAAGGAAACCTGAGCCGTGAGAACCGCATGGAGAATTGACAAAACGTAACGGCAGACGGGATGAAGACGGTTTATTTGAAATCAGCGAAAAATGACTGCTTACAGTCAAGGTTGCAAACCGCCTACAACAAAGCATCGTTTTACTGTGGTTTTAACTGTGGTTAGAATTTATCCTGCTTGTACACAGAGTGCCCTGCAGTTAAAGATTACTACGCGCAGCTGCATTTTTGGCATTGTATTCACTGGTTGCTAGTCTAGTCTAGCAATTTTTCGGCGGAATTTTTTTCCGTTATCAACTGGTGGAGTTTGTGTCACAGACGCTTTTCGTCCGCTGGAGTTTTGTTCGCGTCCCAACAACACACGTATTTCCCACGCGGCATTCTGCAGAAAGTGCAGGACATCACAATTTACCTTGTTCAGGCAAAGGCCCCAAGAATTCCTTCAAGGAATAGTTCATTCCCTTCACTTGCTGAATCAAGCCGTCGGTGGCGCAACCAATGTATGTTACCCGGCCATCGGCAGGACTGACCACCTGGCAAAAGAAACAACGCTCGCTGATGACCTGAACGTAGATCGAATCGGTTCATTGACGAACTTCGCGCAAGCGTGACGCGCAACAGAAGCGTGCGAGTTCAGAAACAATTCGTTTTCGCCGCTTCTAATGTATTCTCAATTGTAAAATTTTTGCACTTTCTCACATCTGCAAAAATTGCGCGATTAGGTTGTCTGCACATCGCATGGCTGTTGTTGACTTCGACCAATACCGCAGTGTTCCCATTTGTTGTGTAAAAATGTAACTTAAGAACTCTCAAAACTAACGCTCTGGTTGATAATTATTTTATTAACCCCCCCTAATGAATCGCTAGGGGATTAGCTAACAAATTATTGTTTTTTTAGCCATAAATTGCCAAAGACTAACGGTAGAAGACCAATCAAGGGCTCTAAACGTATGGATTTTAGCCAAATTTTATTAAAAGAAAAAACAAAGAAATTGCCCCTTGAATTTTTTTTCAGGCTCTGATTACGTCATCCAAAAACCCTTGACCTTGCTCCACTCACAACATCACCCCCAAAAAAGTTCAAATCAAAAGTGCCCGGATTTTTTAAAATCGAAGCTAAAAGGCTTTCTGCTTTTTTAGGGGTTGAACAGCTCTCTAGCTCTAGCAAACGGCACGTTATGACTGAGCAAAGTCCAAGCCACTATGGTAGCTTTTCGGTCCCTTAAGTGTCAACTTTCAAACAAATGGACTCTTTTGGGGAGAAAGAGGTGCTGACATCGAATGCAAAGACGCCAGTGTTGTTTGCCTGGCAGTTTCTCATTGAACTTTTGCTTTAACAGTTTTTTCTCTTGTAGATGCAAAACTATTACCAGTTCTCAAGTGGGTATGCTAGAGTTGCTGTCAATCCTGTGCGAGTGGAAGAAGTATCCTCAAATACCAATTGTTGGCATTGGCACATTAACTAACACGTAAAGCAGGTGTGGATGAAATCGTATGTGCAAAATAGCAAAAAAAATTTATATTCGTCCCGAAAACGCGTTACACTACGCAGTTTATGTTTCCGTTCAGTAGAACAACAATGGCCGAAGCACTACAGGCATCGACCACAGAACACTGAAGCTGCAACACAAATTCCTGTTTCACCTAAACAAACTTAGTTCACGATGAACAAAATAAACCGAAGTTTTCTTTAACAACATGTTTGGGTCGATTTTGTATCACAGCATTAATTTTCCTGGATGTTTTTAGTTGGTATAAACCATGGTTTTCATTGCGAACCGCTTTGTTTTCCAAATAGCGTTTTGGGTGAACAAGAGTTTAAGGGGGCGATGAAAAGAATGAAGACTCACATTGCTCTGTGTAGCCTTCGGAAAAAAGCTAAAGCGCAATAATTTCAAAGTCCATATAGATAGGCAGTGTCACAATAAAACTTTCATCAGTCGTCACAGCAGAGGGTTCCATTACCACTGGGACGTTCGCACAGGTAAACACGCTTCTGCGTTGAAAGCAGACGTCAGTTACTGCTTTTCTGCTGGTGATCAAACTACTTGCTGTAAGTTCACAGAACAATGTGTCAGTGATGGTAAATGCAACTTCCGCAATAGACTCCGGAGAGTGTTTTTGTTTCTAACATGCAGAAGTTGAAGTAACGCTTTGAATCACGGGGATAACCAGCAGTTAAGATCTTTGACATAGATGCTGGTTTGCCAAACAATACGTTGGTTTGCTGAGAAGACCATATCGAACCATTTTAAGTGGATAGAGTGAATTTAGAGCAAACGCACCTCGGCCAAACCGTCGATTGGACGCAGATCTGATTGTATGGAACGACGAAAAAATTCACTGAGGCTTGAATAATGCTTCAAATCACGATGCACTGCTTCCTGCAAAGTCAATGATAACTTTAACTGAAAACGCAGCAGCAGAAAATGTTCAGTAAGCAGTTAAAAAAAAAGTTTTTTCGAACTGCAAAAGCGTGCAGTATGAATTTTCATCAGGGTTACNGTTAATTTCAACCCAATTTACAGGTAATAATCTGCTTATAGAGTGACTAATCAAAGAAACAGTGGGACATTAAACATTGCGATTAACAATAAACAATTCAACAAGTAAAACACACACTTACTTCGATTTTGACATTGTAAGCGCGTATGAAAAGTTTATAGACGAGGGATCGCAAACGTGGCGATAGTTTGACTTCACAAACTCGACCCCACAGTCTTGAGGTATAACGGAGCGGTAATGAATGCAGAAATAAAACCTGGAAGCAAAAAAGTAGCTGGTTATCATATCAATAACGAATGACATAAGTTAAGTATCACAGAGGCAAAATCATCAATTTCCCAGAAACAAGCCAAGCACACCTAAGGAATATACACGAACACCTTAGGTTTGCAGATGAAAAGCACGCTACCACTCTTGGCTATGCACAGGCACGTAGCCAGGTTTTAAGGTTTTGCGGGAGGAAATACATTTTTAGGGGGGCAGTATTTTTGTTTTCATTATATGTTTGAAACGAATTCTTATGGGTACAACCGAATACCCACGTGCCTACGAGCTTGGCTATGCATAGCAATAAAAAAAACAAGTTATTTTAAATTCTTCTGGTTTGTTCAGGTATTTTGTTGTAACAACCTAATCAAGCTAATAGCTTAACTGGATCAGCATAAGTCAGTTGCGTCGAGGCTTGTGGGCACGTTTGCCCCCCAACGCCATCAACGTTTATCAAACACAAGCAAAAGCGCAAATATCACTAGGAATATTTGTTAATGACACAATAATTTTCACCACGGCCAGGTATTTTTTGCACTATTATTAAGTCAAGGTTGCGATCGCAACAACCCCTAACACTAATACCACCAAACGTATTATTGAATTTTGTGCGAGTGACGCAACTTTGAGGGGAAAACTTCAAAATTCTATATGAAACTGGTTAAAAAAACAAACGTCTCACTTGCGAGTCGACCAGGCTACGAAGCAACTCGTTCTTAGCACTTTGACCCAATTCGTTCCAAAGGTAGAACGTGGCCAGCATCAAGAAGCAGTACCACGTGTAAGAGTCGGACGAATCGAACGATCTGGAAGTGATGCTGCCCACAAGCAAGACGATCATCAAAGCCAGAACCCCGCCGTGCCAGGAAATGTTCTTGGAGCGCAACTGCGAGAGGCGTGTCGCCGAGTTGTGGACATGGTTCAAATCCCACAGCCGCAGCACACCTCGAATGTGCTTCTTTTTGAGGTTCCTTTGAAATTCGCTGAAAGCAAGCCGAAAGTTTTGTCGTGTCATCGGAGTCTTTCCATTTATTGAACAATGTGCACCCGTTAGTTGTTAGAAGTTACGCTCATGGTTTTCTGAAAGCGCTTCATCACAGCTATAGGTTTATCTTAGTTGCTCTACGCGTGGAATTTATTTGATCTTTTGCAACATCTCGTATGTTTCTGTAGAAGCATAGTCGCTCTAGACAGGCATTTGGCATATTCTCAGCGGTGGAGGTAACAGATCACCGCTCTGCATGTGTACGGTCATTCAACTTGGGGATGAGCTTAGAACTTTGCACAAGAAAAACCTTAAGTGTAGATTTGCCAGTGATCTGCTGCAGATTTTATGCGTAACAGAATTTAGGTCCAAAAAGTACAACTTTCGCACCACATATGTAAAAAATCAATGTGATCGATAAGTGACGTAATAAACTGATGCATTAACGAAACACATACATGGTACAAAAACGGCTGCCAGCCCAACTCTCGTTCAGATTACGTTCTTTGAAAAAGGTAACATAATGATGAAATCAATTTAATTCTACAGTTTTTGTTAGAAAGATTTTTTTCGAGAAGTTCCTATGGTGAGCTGCTTCCACAAACTTGCGAAGACTTGCATTTTCATTTGTACGCATCTGACACGGTATTAGAGTCTTCAACACATGATTGCGTCACTCATCAAAAATGTGATCAAACTTTTCAAAGCCTCTGACCAGGCTTCATCAACGAGCGCCAGCATTCACTGTCATCATCAACTTCAATCGGGATTGCAGGGACTGGCCTCCCGGAGCAGCCAATTCTGCTTTCTCCCAACTTCTTTCTGCCATCATCAGTGGTACTGACTCTATCCATGTAGCCACTGACGGCTCCTTTGACCCTGCCACCAACAGAGCAGGGTGGGGTTTGGCATTTTCAGCAATGATGAACTTACCCAACAGGGAGCTGGAGCACACCTGGTGTTTACGAGCAGCACCAGGATGGAGTTGGAAGCTGTCAGGAATGCCTTGAAGGCAGTCAAGGATATGAAAGCTCCACCTACGATTATTGTTGCCACGGACTCCATGGCCATTCTTTGCAAGATCCAGTCAGGATGCCTTCCAGGAGAATGGTTCGACCTCCGTGACGCTCACCCAATCATAAAGGTGATATGGGTCTTTGTGCCAGGCCAGTCTGGTGTCACCTGCAATGAAACCGCTGACATGTTGGCCTCGAGCTGCTACAACTTCACTCCACTTGATTTGTTCTCTTCTGACTTGAAGGTGATGGGAACAAAGTCATGGAAAGATCAGCTCACCACATCCATCCAATCTGGGGAAGAAGGACGCCGCCTCATCATCCTTGGTATCTCACTCGGATCATCACTCTTCAGCACCAGGGCAGGAGATGCCAAAGCAATCTACAACCAACTGCTAACTGGCAACATCTCCTACTCCACTCTTTTGATGCTTTTGAGGGGGGCGTGCGGTTGGCGAGAGGATCAGTGCAGCAGCACATCCTCAGTGAACCCTCTTCGCCAAAGCAAAGCGCCAGCATTCGGGATCAAACATTGCTTAACGGGTTTATCAAAGAAACTTACGAATGCACGTAACGCAAAACACGCTAAATCGCAATTTGGAATGCGTTTCACATTATAACTTGGCTGAGATAGACCATTACCGCATCGCGTATCAAAGCAATCTAGTGCCATTGCTGGAAAAAAGTCTGGATAAGAAAATCGTTCCTTCTTGCGCTGTTTTGTTTCCATGATGTTGATCAAGCCTTTTAAGCTTCAAGTAGAACCGACCCGCAAAAGGTTCCGTTATTGAAAACGCTCATTCCACATTAAACAGAAGAGTACTAAGGTCAAAAATTTCCTCACGCAGCATCGACACCATTTATATCTAAAGTTTTGTTGGCGCACGTTCGATGCTTGAAAATCACCGAATACGTTTAACCCTGATCTGCACATTGATGACTGCGCACAATTAGAAATTCGCTGATATCATTGTCCATCTTTCACAAAGTCTGAAGGCAATCGAGAAGAAACGATCAGGCAAAACGAAGAAAAATAAAAAACTAAGGAGCTACCCGTCATCATCAGGTATCTTGAAGCCGTTTGCTTTTGTTACGTTGTTTTGATGATAGTGTCGCGCACAGAAAAGCGAGCTACAAATAACCAACTATCACATCCCATCGAAGTTGACTGTAGGGTTGACAATTTGGTGTGAAGCCAGATTTTGAAATTCTGTCTTTTTTAACGCACACAACTTTTTACCGTCCGAAAGGCTTGACCATGAAAAAGCATTGTCTGAGCTGCATATTCAATCTGACCAGAGTCTATGACAGCTGTGTCCAACTTAACTGGCTTACTGAGCCAAAAATTATGTCACCATCTTAACCAGGGCCGTACATTGAATGACGTATTAATGAGCGCCGCACATTGAATGGCTTGCTTTCTTCTTAGCAAACTAAATTTAGCTTAAGCTAATGCACTGAAAGCGTTCGAATCCTAAGTACAATGGTAACAGACATGATAAAGTGGCACTGAAGACCACGAGCATCAAAAATGTCAAATTCAAGGTTATCAAAATAAGTACAGGTTGTCAGTATGTGGGATACTTTCACTACAGCGAAAACCTAAACTGGGCCGCCCAAAGCCTTCCACGCGGGTTGGACATAGCTGGTTTATGACCATGCAGGGTCATATGTGGCGAAACCGGGGGGGCTGCATAGGCCTAGACCCGCCCACGTTTATTTCTGGGGGGCCTGGCCCCCACTTTTAAATTTCAAATTTTGCCTAAATAAGTTTAAGTAACACAATTAGTATTGGGTCCATTGCTAAAGTAAATCGTTTAATGAAAAAGTGTTGCAGAATTTTGGCAGTGTTTTGTCAATATTATTTGTAATTTAGCAGGATTTTGTAATTGTTTGGAAGAATACACCGTGCACAGTGTGTCACCCTACTATTGCTTGCTTACCGCATTGGTGTTGTTGAACAGTGTTACCAGATGATGTAAAAACAACACAATTTTTACAAAAATGGTGTAATTTCCATACTTGTGTGCATGGGCGTCGGATGGATTTTTTCCAGGGAGGGAACTAGTGGATTTTTCCAAACCTTTTTCTACGGGGGTGAGGAAATTTGTTTTTTTACCACTCGAAACTAAGAAAACGGCCTTTTTCGCTGAAAATTTCGAATTCCTTCCCTCTTTCCGACACCCATGCTTGTGTGTAGGAAAACGTTCGTGCCACAGCATTAAAATATTGGTGTAATTTCAAGCGTTTTAATACCATTGTAAATAGTAAAATTTTGCTGACCTTATACGCAAAATGAATTATTTGACAGATCAATTTCAATTGTGTTTTAGTTTTTGCATTGGCAACACTATATAGCTATATTTTATTTCTGCTTCGGCAACACAATCGACATCCTTATAGACAACTTGCTAATTGCTACATATGCTGCACCTTTTCTTTGCATTCCGGTATCTAATGCAACTGTAGAATGAGTATTCAGCCATGCTACTTCTGTGTTCAAGATGTGGAAAAGTTGTGGTTTTGAACGTGTTTGAGACAGGTATCAATGCGGCGTCATTTATGCCTATTTTTTAAGCTGTGTTATTGGTGGTTTCAAAGCCCAGTGGCAACTCCGGCACCCGGGCTCCTCGGGCTTAGCCCTAGTCTTCGCTTACGATTGTCATCGGAGAATGCAAGCTTGCTTGGTTTGTACATTTGTGCCACCACCACCCACGGTCCCACTTCATTAAATTGTTAACTTGGGTTCTTTTCTTTGGGCCTTGTCACTGATCATATATTTTCGTTCCATGTCTGGCCTTTCGTATTGATGTGGCAGGTGGTCCAGGGGCGGGTCCAGCCAGCAGCCAGTAAGTTAAGGGGAGCGATTTAAATGATATTTGGCAGTCAAATCTATCTATGGTTCATTACTGTAAGAGAGATAAAGTATACTTCACAACACTGCTGCGACAAAACAATGGACGGCAAAATGGCCTTATATCGCAAATGCTGTTTTACGAATTGTTCAAAATCATGGTGAAAAAAGTTACTTTTGTGGGTTTTATGGGGCCACCCTGGATCCGCCCCTGAGGCGACCTGAATAAAACAATTTCGTTCTTAGCAGGCGTTCTTTCGACTTCGTTCGCGCGTTACTTGGGCTTACCCATTACAGCCCGAGCTGACCTATGCAATTAAGCATTTTTTAAANCGTAAGTCATATAGGACTGAACGTTTTTTGAAGCAATGGATTTGTATAGAACATTGGCTTTAAAGTCCAATCCAATGGACAGTTCCCATTTCGAGAATAATTTCAAACGAACGATAAACTGTCCCGCAACTCGGGCTAGAATGAGCCTAGTAAGGAGAGGACTTACTGGCGTTATCATTGCTCTGTGACGTACGTTACTCAACAATGGAGAAGTTATCATGAGAACTTCTCATTTATTGTTACGGAGCAAACATAAAGCCAGCCAGACTGAAAGCAAATTGAAATTTCAGTGACGCAAGCGTTGAATGGCTTTATTCAGTCAGAATAAATCGTATGATGAGCCCGAATGACGCTGTTGACCTGGGTCGCCCCTAAAACGGCCTATTTGAATTTCGTTTTCATAGTGGTGTAATTTTGACTAAAATAAGGTAAGTAAGTTAGACCTTCATATGTTGTATAGGTAATGACGTCNTATTTCAACGCTTGCGACGTCGCAGTTGNCAATTNAAACCACAAAATTTTTCTATAGTTTTTTGACGAGCATTTGTGCCCCTCCCCACTCTGAAACAGATCCGCCACACATGTGCAGGGTGCAAACTTCCACCTTTCCGTGTAGACTTTGGTTCCGAGTTCCTGACTGAAACTTACTCATTTTTATCCAAAAGTCAAAACAGGGAAGCTGATAAAGGTAGTGTGTACGTGCAGACGTTGGAGAAAAGATGTTGAGTGATGTTAACGTATTAATGAGTCTAAAACAGGTTTCCCATGGTCATAAAAATACTCGGGGGTCTAAAACAAGTTTCCCAAGTCTAAAACAGGTTTCGCAAGTCTAAAACAGGTATTTTTCGTTAGTTTCTTCACCGTTGACTCTAGCGCAGCTATGTCCAACCCAAATGGCTTACTGGGCCAAAAATCATGTCGCGATCTTAACCAGGGCTGCGCATTTCATGACATATTAATGAGGGCCACACATTGAGTGATCTACTTAGATCTCAACAAACCAAATTTAGGTGAAGCTAGTATACTGAAAGCATTCGAATCCTAGTTGCAATGTTAACAGAAGTGATAAAGTGGCACTGAGGAGACCACCTGCATCAAGAACGTCAAATTCAAAGTTACCAAATTAAGGAAAGGTTGTCAGTATGTAGGATACTTTTACCACAGCGAAAACATAGCTGTGCCGCACAAAACCTTCGCCTGGGCCGCGGGTTGGACATAGCTGCTCTAACGAAAAGTGACGAGAGAAAAGAAAATGTCCATAACATAAAACTACCCTAGACTCTGCAATGAGATGCCACAAACACCTATTTCAGAGAAACGTCCACAAAAACAAAATTTGTGAAAAAGCAATGTGAATTGAAATGCTACTGTTCTGGAAACCGCATGCAAAGGTAATTAATTTTAAGATAAATTGAAGTATCCCATAAAAACGTGGAACTAGCCTAAAACCTTCAACTGCAGATTCTTGTTTCTTACATGATGATTTTTCAAAAAGATGGAACACGTTGAGTATAATAAGAGAAGCGGTTACCTTTTCTGGAAACGAGCACCCTGCTTTCTTGTATTTTCTCCACCTGCTGACAGCCCTTGAGACAACGGATCCCGAATCCACCGTAGTGTAGTGAAGCATTTGGGCAGTAGTAGCGATAACAGCAATGTCATGTACTTCAGCATTTTGATTAAAAATCCAATTCGCTTAAGCCACAGCAACAACGTACGTGTTTCTAGAAAAACTGTAACTGCTACCGCAACTGAAACGCATAGATCACGCAAAATCTCAGTGCATTTGGCATCAATTCATTTGCATACCCGTTCCTGCTCTGGGGAGGGCCGCGGGTGACAGCAGCCCTAGGGGGTCTCGAAATACCTCACGGTTAACAGCAATCCGATAGTTCTGTTGGCTCCACACCAAGATGGGACCAAGTAAGGTCGGAGATGTGGTCTCTCCACCTGGTCCTTGGACAACCTCTGAACCGCCTTCCCGTGGGGTAGCCAGAAGGACTTACCCTGCCAATCTTTCCTGGGACATTCTGGACATATGGCCCAATCAACTCAGCTGGTATCTCTCGATTCGGACGAGTAACTCGACATTCAGAGCTTTGCGAATTTCACAGCTGCGCACTTTGTCGCGAAGTGCCACACCGTGAACTCTGTAAAAATCCATCTCTGTCGCTTGTACTTGAGAGTACTCTTTCAGTCATTACCCAAGATTCATGACCATAGGTGAGATCAGAAAAAATAAAGATTTAAAAACTGACAGCTTTGCGTTGATTGAAAGCTCCCGTTTTGCCACCACAGAGCGATAAAGCTCAAGCGCAACTGCTTTTGCTTTACCAATCTGTGTAACAACCTCCTTGTTCCGTTAAGGGACCGCGTTTCAGGGGGAAGTTTGGACAAGGGGAGACACGATGTCTTTTGTCTCCCCAATATTTTGTGATAAAAAATAATGTACAGTAGTTGCACAAATTTCGTGGTTACATTACTGCTGAAAACACCCAGCATTAACCCGCAGAATAAGACAAATGAACATTATTAAGTGAATTATCCTGCCAAGATATCGCCAAGGAATTTGTGAGGTCCAATGAGGTAAGGTGCCGTGTGTTTAGCAAAATTTAAATACTATCCCGATGTACACGACAAACAACGGCATGGTTCTGGCGTACGCTTGGGTCATCGTAGTGCGCAGCCATGTCAGAAATCTCAGAGATAGATGTTTGTTAATTGGAATTGTATTATGTAACTGCCATTTCTTTGAATCTCAGAGATACATGTTCATAAATTCTACTTTTAATGGATTGTTTGTTTTTTAAAGAATAATTAAAGTGTTGTGTTTGTTTTATATACTTTTACAAAGAATACGTCAAGTGCTAATACTGGAGTTTTGTGTACTTAGCAAAGAAGCAAATACCTAGTAATCATTGTCAGGTTCTAGCACAGTACCATGCAACTGCCATAACACCATGTGCGCAGCCAGGGGGAACTTGGGCCATGGTCCCCAAAATATGAGTTCCATAATTTGCTTGCCATAGGGTTAAATTGTGTCTTATGCACAATAACATGCATATCACACAAAGTTTGTACCCCCAAAGTTTTCTAGCAAACTCGGTCCCTGGTTCCGTCACACGTGAATACCACCCCAAGATACGTGGACGTTCCCAACTGCTGCAGCGTATTTTTTAGGGTGGCAACACGATCTGCACGAAATGTAATTATCTGAGAAATGCACCTAAAAAACGCTAAAACTTACCGAAATTTAACCAAGAGAGCTTTTAAAATATACGAGAATATTATAAATCCCAAGAAAAGATCGCATTGGCATTTATTCTTGAGATGAAAGTAGGAAAGGCTTTTAATTCTGTCGAAAATCTAAAGCAGGGTTTCTCAACCTGTGGGCCACACAAGAACTTTTGACGGGTCACGACACGACCTGGTATTACTGAAATTGATTACGTTTTGCAAGATGACCCTCTGTTTGTTTATCTGTTGGGCCACATGGTTGAAAAGGTTGAGAACACCAGAGCAATCGTAGAACCAAAGTCAGCACCGCAGAATATAAATTTTTGAGGGCCATGAGATACAGTGGAGCATACTTTCCTGCTTTTAAGACAAGTGACGAAACAAAGGGCACACTTACGTGGCCCCCAAAATCTAAAATGGCCTAGGGTCCCGCGGTCCCCAAACACGTCCCTGCATGCACCAAAACAATCTGCTCAGCGCATGTGCACAAAAGGCATACGAAGCATCTTTAGGAGGGGAAGCAGAAACTGTTTAGCACACAATGTTTCGCTGTCCCAATCTATAATGCTACATGTGAGTAACTAATTATTCCTTCACAAAACGATGAGAAGCAAAAAACGTCATCCATTTTTAACTAGAATGTCACCGAAATACATCAGCTCACCGTGTCACATCCACTAGATGTGTACTTCCAGGGCCGGCCCTAGCAGGTGCGGGCCCCAATGCAAGACCTAGATGCGGGACCCTTCTGAGCAGCAGTTTTATGGCATCATCGTGTTCAATCAATCGTGCTTTGCGACAGACCCGTAACTAGAGGATAGCAGAGGGCGAACCCCCCCTGAAAAAATTTTCGCACCCCATAGATAAATGTGTTGCATATAGTTTAGAACTGTTGGAGATAGTTCAAAAATTTTGAGGCTCGCGCAGAAAACACTTCACTCCCTTAGTGTCTCGAGCTGGTTACGGGCCTGCTGTGCGACCATGGTAGAGCGCAGATATAAAGCCTTAGCATGACAACTGAGCACGTTTACTAACGTTCGATAATACAGGAAATTCATCACTAGTTCTAACGAGAGCGTTGTTTGCTAACAATGAGATTTATTTATAAGCCGTTTCTACTGAATTCTCGAGCGCAGGGGATATCTGGAAAAAATAAACAATCTACCTAAACACCACAGCGTGGGACCCCCAGAGGCGCGGGGCCCAATGCAGCTGCATCGGTTTAAGGCCGGCCCTGTATATTTCAATTCCGTTACAATTATGAATTTATTTTAGGCATTTCATTGTTTTACTGTGGCAGCTCAACTTACGACACAAGCATGCTATATTTCATGAATGTTAGTGCACCATTCATTTATTCGGGAAACAAACACATAAACAAAAAAATCACAAATAAATTAGACAAACTAAACAAGTAATTTCATAGAATAGAAATACTGTATAATCAAAATTATATTTGCATCTTCCCGGNGAACCTAATATAACCAGGTGGTTTTCTAGTTAAGTCCNCCACTAGCCTAATGGTAAGATAGTGTTATAATGAGGTTTAAGGTTTGTACCATAAGAAATGTTTATTANNATTATGAGGGATACTAAAGGTAGATAGCATATAATTGACACAGGTTAATATTGGTTTAGGAAGTATAATTTGCATTTCTTTTTGAAAATACAGAAAGGTTGTTCTTTTAAATTTTGATCCAAATATTCCCAGATCTTAACTCCTATATAAACAAGAGATACAAGCTTTCCTATTATAAGCAAAACTCCCATATAAGCACCAACAAGCAACTTCGTGCGTCAAAGCATGCAGTTGTGCTCTGCAGATGTGCACCTCGGTTTGCTGCTTTCTTGCAGTCCTAAGAGGCATCGAAGCAATGCCCCTTGACCGACTGACTGCAACATTGAAAGAGCAACAAGGCACTACGAAGCATAAAATACTGTACAACAGTGAAGCGGGCTTTGTTTCCTGTTGGGCCCAGTTTAATGAAGGGAACAACATTTCAGCTGTGTTGCCTAGGTTGTTATTTGTGCTTTTCAGAATTGCACAGATCTTCAGTTTTTATTAAAGATCATTTGCATTGTTGGTTAGTCCTTGTAAACAAGTGCAGTCAACTAGCCCTACAAGGTTTAGGCTACTACACAACAGACTTTAAAGTTAAAACTTGCCGAAACTGATCTTTGACGGCTGAAACGCTGGTGTAAATATCACTTGCAACATTATTTTTTGATTCTTGACGAGTGCACTAACCACAAAGCTTAAGAGTTTTTCTCAACAGACCTAAGCTACGCTGAAGTTCATTTCTTGCCCGACAAAAAACTAGCGTTCAACGCACTACTGCTGTCTGCAGCCTTTCACAGCTGCGCCGCTGTATCAGCAGGACATTGCTTTGGAAAACGCCCAACAACGCGTAGGTAGCCGCAACGTGCGCGAGTTGCGGCGCTTCGAAAATTTCATTCATTGACGCGGACGTAGAAGGGAGCGTTCAGACAATCACTCGTGCGTGACCAACTCAACTCGCATAACAATAGTAAGCGGCAGTCACCTTACAGTCCGAGTTACCTGAGTAGCAGCAACTCAGTAACCAAGGGCAGTCTCATTCATTGACAAACGTGAAACATCAGAACAACCTAGTGCTTAAACTGTAGGCTACTGGCAACTTTTCTTTCCAGCCTTGCTTTTCTTTCAAAATCTGATCTCCGTCATGCTATTGCATGACCTGCAGCAGCTTTCAAAATGAAGTTTACATAACAGATGCTATCCAATTAAACAATATCGGCCTTTTGAAAACACTGCTACGAGATAATCAGAGTTAATACCATTGATTGTTCGAAATTCACCTACTCACTTTATTCTCTGTTTTAAATCTAAGAACCTGAGCATCGTGTATCACTGCTAGAGAAGAACATTTACATTATTTGCCTACTGGAAACATTTAACGATTCATATTACAAAGAATTAAGTACAAAAATGTCTTGCAACGTCGTATAGGAAACAAAAGCGCAAAATCAGAGACTAGTTTCAGTTAAATCATTGTTTTTTCATTGCTATTTTGTATTGTAGTAACTACTCTTGCAAGGGTCTGTCTAAGAAGTAGCAATGAATATCTGCGAATTATTTGAAGGCAGGGCATGCAGCAAACAACAATAGCGTAATTCAGTGTTTTTCAACCGGGGTTCCGCGAGAGGTTGCCAGGGGTTCCATCAA
>JGI24159J19872_10002522_pt1 | contig 21916 bp, 13 predicted proteins | sample Ectturendosymbi4_FD_19872 | JGI IMG/M metagenome (IMG submission 19872) | reverse complement strand
CCCCCCCCCCCCTTAAACTTACAGGCTGGATCCGCCCCTGTTCACTCCTAATACGAGAAAGTAAAACTGCTTGGATGGGAAACAAAACTTTTGATATATGTTTGTGCAAGTAAAGCTAACCTATCGTGCTCATTATAGCGCGACGAATTAGAACATAACAAGGTAGTTGTTGCTAAAATGATGTGTGCTTCAGTTAAACTGTTACTTAATCATTGCTGTTAGGTGTTTTCTGTTATGTTTTCACATGATAAATACGAATCCCGTTGGAGCTTGTTCTCCAAAGATTTTAATGCAGTGATGAACTCTCAAATTCAGAACGGGCTTAGGCATTCTGCGAGGATTTCGTGGGTCCAGAAAGATGGGCAATCCACAGTGCGAAAACCATAGATACGATGTCATACGGGAAAAACGTCGTGCGCGATTAAAAACTACACACACATGCTCAAAACAAAGTATCATCAAATCGGTTTTCAGAATTTACATTTATTTTGATAGTTTTAGAGATGGGAGCAGAAAACAGAGATGGCACGACTCGAGTCAATGACTCGACTTTTTTAATGTCAATGACTTTTTTAATTTTTTTTTTTAAAAAAAAAACGACTTTTTTAATGTCAATGACTCGAGTCAATGACTCGACTTTTTTTTAACGATTTTTAATGACTCAACTGGATTCGAGTCACGTCAAGAAACGATGTTGGTAAGACTCGATTCGAGTCAAATTTTTTACCAAATGACTTGAGTCGTTTCATAACAACTGACTCGAGACTCGAGTCACTATGACTGTCTCGAAACTTGAGTCAGAGTCATTTTTACAAAATCTATTATTTTACTGACAAACACAGTCAGTTTGCACACAAAGAAATGAGCCTTTTTTGCTTCAGGGATGCATGGGTAATACTGGTACAAATTTTCTGTTGTGAAATTGTCTCCTAGTGGGGTTATGCTAGTGTCAGGATCAGGAGTTCTAGCTGACACTGAGATAGAGCTGAGACTTGCTTTTCACTGAGGGGCCAGCAGCGCAATAGAACCGAAACATTATTGTGAATTAGTGGAGTTTTTACACATCGTTATCGTGGCAGTCGGCCACATACTTCCACTTTGTGGTCTTTTGCTGAGGCAAGTGAAGGATGAGGTATATTTGTTGCAGCAGGGTTAGACTTATCGAATTTAATGAGAGTGAAGGAGAGAAGTTAAATAGCTAAAACATACAGAAAATGTTTAATTTTTATTTGACTCAACATTGGCTCAAGTTTGCAAACCACTGAATCGAAGTGACTCGACAATTTTCGCGACTCGACTCGATCAGGTCATGTCTCGATTCTGGCTCGAAAAAAATTTAGTTGACTCTGAATCGAAGGACTAGACTCGTGACAGGACAAATACGACTGGGCCACATCACTAGCAGAAAGTAAAGTTATTGACGGTTCTGGCTCACAACGGACAAGCCGCCCGCAAAGTTCGATTGTAAACAAAAATAGATGCTACACCGTAACAGCAGAAGTTTCCTAATTCTTCTACTTTTTATGAGACCGAGTAAGATTCATTGCTTCACAATATCTTCACAGTGCGTGCCAGGTATTTACATTAAGACTTTTTTCGTTTATCCGCTTAGTTTTCCTGGAAACGCAAAAGTTTTGAAAGCTATTTTGAATTTGAGCTGAGAGCCCTATCAATTGGTCTCAGTGTGCACAGTATACTTAAGCGTAATCCCACTTGCGCGTGGGCCCCTACATGGAGCACTCACTTTTCTGGAAAATTATTTCCACAACTAGATGGATCTTTAAACAAACTTTTCTCTCAAGGAATGCAAATTTTTGGAAAGAACTTGTTTATCTTATTCTGTCCATCCCTTCTTGAAGCATGCTGAATCAGCAATGGTGACATAAAAGGAAACTTCGATAAGCTGACAATCTATGCAAAGGATTTTAGTTTTCACTTACTTTGTCTCTTACTTCAGATGATGCACCATACTCTAACAAAATTTGAGCTACCGCCAGGTGCCCCCACATTGCAGCCGCATGCAGAGCGCTGTATCCACACTGCAAATGAGTAATTAAAAGTGTATAGGCCTGGATCATCAAAAGGAATAAATCGCATCTTGCATTATTGTACGACTGAAACGTCATTGACAGATTTTTGACTTGAAAATGCTCAGTGACTTTTGCAATAGCGGACATATTTAAAACGTATGCAAATTTAGCACAAATGTAATTGTGATAAAGATAACATATCTTATTTTCGTAATACGAAAATACATTACATTATAAAAGAATATTCAATGCAAAAAATTCGTACTGCGAAAGCACCTTTAATTCGGAAATGGTTGATAAAACATTTAAACTGCCAAAACAGCTCAATAGGTTTGCTGCCTTTAAAAATCAAAGTCATAAAATTAAATTCTCACAATTTTTTTCTAGCAAAATCAAACGGCTGGACATCCGGTATTCTTAACGATTTTTTAATCCTTCCTTGGATAACGCGGCTGTGCAAAGATAATCACAGTACAGCAGAAAAGTTTTTTTCGAAAGGTTCATAGTTGACCGTTTTTGGGGTAAACCTGGGTTGGTGAATTCGAAAATGCACTAGTTTTGCTGAATTGACCTCAGTTTTTCAGATATGAGTTTTCCCATTTGGGAAGGTCCCTCCAAATTGACACCCAAAATGTGTTCAGCTAATTCTTTGTACCCGGGATGTTGGCCTATTGTATGAAATAAAGCAGTGGTTGGTTAACTATTCATCAGTGATATCACAATTGATCAAAACCTGGGTTAGTTTTTCGGTCATACAGCGAATTTTTTTCAAGTGACCGACAAAAATAGTCAGCTCGGTCATAATGTCTGAAAATGTAGGCTAGTGAATACTTTTACGGAGGGTTTTAATACTGTTTGTTATGGGATAAATGACCGAAATGTCTAAGCCAGTGCTTTTCAACCTGTGCGACGGTACGCACTGGTGCGGATGAGAAAACCCTGTTGTGCGGATGACAAACACGGTGCGGACAAGTGCGGATGAAAAAAAAACGGTTGTGTTGTTCTGAACGTATTTTAAACAGCCTCTCTTTATCTAATCACTCTGTTGTTTCTTTGTAAAGCATGGTACCGCGCACAACGACACTGGGCAGACATTGCGCTCATATCTCGATATTTTCAACATCTCAACAGAGAAATGCATGACAAGTTACCGAAAGCCACAACGAAACTTCTTATATGCTCGTTTCGTTGTTACGCCATCATGGAACCAAAATATTTGCAACTGCAGGGCAAACAGAAACATGTATTTTGTAAGCCTTCTCAAGCACTTGCTGAGATGATACCAATTTTGTTGCCGCTCTAGTTGCACTAGANCAGCGTAGCTATTCAATAAGTGTATACTGAACCACGAGCACGCTGCTGATCTCAGCAGTGATGTCTAGTGCTGGAAGCCACGATAGTACCACAACGATGAACATAAAATAATCAGGAATCAATCAATCATTACCTGCTGTTTTCAGGCAAATGTTGTTAACATCAGCTTAGTTTTACCTACATAATCCCAGTCAGGCTTAGTATGGCAAATAGTAAATGCACCATTCCTTTAATAAATATACAGAACACAAAAACAAGTCGGCTTCATTATTCAAACGAATAACACTACGATTTGTTGAACAGCAGCGACAATTTCAGCAACTGATGGCGGCACCCTCGGATCAGCGTCTCGTACTCAAGGAAGTCATTTACTCTGGCAGAAAGCGTTATGAAACCCTGTATGGAGATAGCAGCACGAGAAATTCATGGAGGAACCACCTGCAGCGCAGCCAAGAATTTTGTTCTTGGGGGACAGTTAGTGACGTCGTCAGTCACTGACGTCTTTCTAACAGTTGAAAATTGATCCAAAGCACCAGTAAAAATCTTAGCAAGTTTGTTGCGGGAGGTCCATAACCTCTTCGGCCTCATTCTGGCTGCGGTACTGGCTGTGACCGAAGTGAAAAAACTGCCATTGTCCGATACTCCATGCAAAGATGTGCGGCCAGGCCCACAACCAGGGGGGCAACCGGGCAATTGCACCACCCGAAGTTTTCAAAAACATAAAAACATGTTTAGTTGTTAGGCACAACAACAAGTTACAACAACTTTTCCCCCACCTGAAAATACCAGCTGGTTGCGGCCCATGCGTACGCTAGTGGATGGATCATTGAAAAAAAAATACTTCATCAAATTGAATGCCGAAGCAAGGCACATCAGGAAGATTGACTTAAACGACTGATCTTGGCAATGATTTCCCGTCACGTAGGCAAGCTCAACTGATTGATTGTGTTTGCTTTCCTGACAACGAACGTATGGAAGTATCCGACTCCCGACTCCGACTTTACAAAATTTCCCACTCCCGACTCCGAGTTTCCAAAATTTCCGACTCCGACCTTTCCAAAATTTCCGACTCCGACTCCTTAACATAACGGGAATGAACTTCGGCTGTTAAAATCAATAGAAATCGTGGTACACAGCAAAAAATCTCTGATTCAACAAAAGTTTCAAAAGAAATTGTACCATTTCAACAGGAATTCCCAATTTTGGAGTGCGATGTGAAAAGGCTCCAAATGGGCATCCGGAGTCGGAGTCGGACAAAAAAATCTGACTCCGACTCGCAGTGTTGTTAGGAATCCGACTCAACCCAAAAACCTCCGACCTGGTTTTATGGACGAGAAAATCATAAAGCTCTTGTGTTTCGCTATTTGTTTGCCTTGCTGGACAAGCCTATCTGGTGACATTTAAATTAACCACCAGAAACTCTTTAAAGTTGTGGAATTGACATATTCGAAACGACCTTCAAAATCACTTTGTTAAAGCATGTAATTCAAACTTTCGAAGAAATCTACAACAGCAACCTGATGAGTTTGAAAACCCTACAGACGTTTGACCATGTCCACGTGTAAGTGGGAGTAAACAGAATCTGGAGCAAAGTATCATCGAAACAGCCAGCTCCTATATACACAGTCTGATTGATAATTTTGAAGCTTGCTTCCCCAAACAACAGGGTACAGAATTAAAATCAAAATTGTGGATGTCGAGTCTTTTCAGCGAACAGCATCCACCCAGGGTATTTGGGCACAAATCTAAAAAACGACCTATGCCAACAAGCTTTTATCAGCAGTGGAAAACTGGGAAACGCTGAATTCTGGGTAAAAGCCGTCGATGGCCTTCGCAAAGACCTGGAAATCCAAACGCTCGAAGTTCTTGTGCAAAATCCAACTAACAACTTGGCTGAAAAAGGGTTAAGTGCTCTGGTAATTGATTGATATCAAGACAGAAAACAAGAGTTGTCTTCTTAGTGGGACAACAGATGACCTAATGCGAGGAACGTTGAGGCAAGGTGTTGTGCCGAACTGGTCTAAAATTGCAAGAAATATTCAGCAACAGCCAAGCCATGAGCAGGCTATAATTAGGCTACATACTTTGAATAAAAAATGATGATGCTCTTTACACATTTTTGTGCTTATTATTTTGCAGTAGTTATTCGTTATTTTGGTACGTCAAATATCTACAGCGTTTTTAAGAGTCTAATCCGATTATACGGCTGATCTTCGGCAACGCTAATTGGTTGTGCGAATGAAATTTTTGTTGAACAATAGAGTGCGAACCGTCCTTCAAAAGGTTGAAAAGCACTGGTCTAAGCGAAAAAAACAGCTCAAAAGACACTGTGAAGTCACTGAGTAGAAGCACAATGCAAGTACATGTGGTTGAAGTTACCAAAATGGTGGAAGTTACCAAAAAGTCATTTGTACGCTGGTGCCACGCCTTGTGATTTTCACTAGATCGAGTGATTTTTGGACTGACCTAGTGATCTCGTGATTTTGCAATAAAATCTTGTAATTTTTTGAAAAGTAGTGTTTGAAGAAGATCGGTTGTCTTGTTTCTAACTTTACAGCCCCCTTCTGTAAACAATTGGTTACCACATTACGTAATTTGTTGTGTAAAGATTTGCACCAACAGATTTACCATAGCAAATAAGTTTGTCTTATCTTAGTCTTATTGTTTTCATTTCTGTGCAGTTTATTGCTGCAATACTGCCTATGATCTAATTTTATTTTTTGAAGGATCACTGCAATGCAGTAAAAACGTTAGGTTGATAGTTCTAAAATATTTCGTGAGTGTTGTGGTTTTCAACTCTTGAAAGAAGCCTGATGATTGTTGGTATAAGATTTGCAGGATCCAGCATGGTCTATTTTAGCAAACGTATAAATGGTGTAAATGTTTTCAGGTGGTAAAGTACATAAACATACAATCTCAAGGAAAATTGTTAATTTCAACGCAGAAATGTTAAGTCTATTTATATGTTCAGATCTGGTAAATTTTTTTATCTAATGGCTTTTGCCAAAAAAGCTATGGCAGCCCGCATTAGTAGCAGCCTTCCATTCAACACAAGAGTTGCGACCACTGTCCACTACGCTGGACTAAAGTTTGTTGCAAACAAATTGCAATGTGGTAGGGACACTTTGTTGTTTCACGCATGGAAAGAGTTATAGCATTAATCATAATTTAGCGATATAACACACGGCAAACAGCTCGAAAAATGCCCATACGGATTCAGCTTTGTACTAATAAGATTTCCAAGTTGGTAAGCAAGTAGGCTAACCGCAGGTACAAATGCACTTAAATTTTAAATTTTTGTCATTGTGTACTGCTTCTCTATTAGGGACTGTATTTATAGCTGATAGAGTTAAATCGAAGTTACGAGTTAAAATGTAGTTGTTGTCACAACGATCCAGATGTATTCTGTTACATTTGCGGCGAATATATGAGAAAAGAGCATCGCGTGATTGTACCACAAGAGCAAATCAAGCTTACTTTGACATGAAACAGGGTCATAAGGTGTGTGAGAGTCAGGCCCGCAACCAGGGGGGCAACCAGGCAATTGCCCCCCGAACTTTTGTCAGCAGAATTGTATAGAAACCCTTAGCTTGTGGACCCAAAGAAAAGTGAAAGCAATGAGGTTTGCTGCAACTCCAGAATCACGACGATTAACTACTTCTATATGCTAGACCAGACACTTAGCGACGGGGGCATTCGGGGGCAGTGCTCCCCCACAATTTGCTTGTTCCTCTCAAATTTTGTTGTGCCAAAATTTTGTTGCAGAAAAATTTGTTTTATACGCATAACAAAAACAAAAATTATTCCACCGTAAAACTGCATCTGTATTTTGCCTCCCCAAACCTTAAACCTGGCTACGTGCCTGTGTTGGACATAGGCGATTGCTACTTCTGCATGTTGGTCATAGATGGAACCACCCACAGTCATAACATTTGCAAGCAAAGCTTACAGGTGAAAAGTTGAAAGGCTTCAGAAGAGCAGAGAAACGAAAAAAATTCTTGAATTTCTTGCATGGTGAGAATTGATACAAAATGAAAAAACGTTGCATTCTACAATTCCTCCTCTGAGTAGTATTGCTAAGCAACTAGAAGCTCTTTCCACAACGGGTACATATGGTCTGCAAGGAGATGCAAAATGTACCGATACGTGAAAATGTGAAAAAATGATTTTGATATATCGCTAGAATTAAAACAATCTAAAAAACTAATACCATTTTCGGTTTCAGCGACCCAGATTTACTTTGAACAACGCTCTCACCTTACGAACTAAAAACTTTTGTTGGATAGTGAATCAACAGTCACATCGTCGTTGGCTTACCTTTAGAAGGCTTGTATTGGGAAAAAATCTCATTAAAACGGATACGACTTGGTCATGACCATTGGCTGCAGCTTTAAAAAGAGCTGTAACTCCATCCGAAGTCCTTGGCCTGCAAGTTACAGTATCGCATATGCATTGGTTTGATGGTAACATTAAAACCAGCTGGCAGACATTTTGTGAAGCACATTTGACAGCTTTCTTCAGAGAGTAAGGCTCAGTAATCTGTTTTCAAAAATCTTGTAAACATCCCTTGCAACAAAACAGTCACAGTCACACATTCATGTAAAACCACCAAACAGGAAAAAAAAACATTAAAAGACGTTTGCTCAACTATTGCAATTACAAACGACGCCGAAGTTTCACTCGACCAGACAACTGCTTTACTCGGGGCAAATAAAGGTTGCTGTAAACATACCGACGTGAAAGAGCAAAAGGAATGAACTGGTTAAAAGCTAAAAACGTTGCTTTCGAAAAAACGTTTAAGAAAAAGTCGTTGTATTGAAGATTTTTTCTTAACACCATGCCAAATTTTCTTAATAAAAGCTCTTCAAACTCTTTCTCAATATTGGCAAAGCCATGCTTGCATGCAAATAGGTTTATGGTTCTAGCATTATTTTAACGTAGGTTTACCTGTTTTGCTGCCTTACTGGTTGTTAAATCCATTCGCTATATTTGCTATTGTCATTCACTTTGCCTGTACGCTACTTTGCATGTTTTCATCGGTTTTCACGGCTAGCATACCGGCGCTTTTATCGGTTTTTAGTTTCATATCATAGGTTACGCTTTGATTTTACATAGGCAACTTAGGTTCCTATAACTGTACAGGTCATTTGCGCCGATGAGGAGGAACTCTAAATGGCTTAAACTTTGATATCATTCCAAATCAGTGGTCGGCAACCACCGGGCCGCGGCCCTGTGCCGGTCAGTGAGGAGTTCGTTACCGGGCCGTATCATTTTCCAAGTTAAATGCTTTGAAACATTTTTGTAACGATAGGCGCAAATACTTTCGGACGTTTTATTAAAAAGAGAGAATTATTGTGCAATTGCTCAGTCACAACAGTTGATTCTCCCTGCATATATTAATATCTGCAGTGAAGTTTTATGAGAATCGGCAACTAAAAAGATAGCTTAGGTTTCTCTTTCGGCTCGCACTGTTGCGAGACGAATTGAGGATATGGCGGAAGACACTGAAACTCAATTGTTAGAGAGAATTATAAAGTCACCGTGGTTTGCGATTCAATGCGATGAGTCTACAGATATTGAAAACAAAGCTGTGCTGCTAGTTTTTGTCCGATATCTTTACGAAGAGGATATTCACGAGGACATTTTACGTACTCTGTTCTTGCCAAAAAAACCCCACAGCTTCAGAACTATTCAAGACTCTAAATGAGTATTTCACAGGAAAACTGAACCAGTCTTTTTGTGTCGGTGTGTGCACGGATGGGGCTGCAGTCATGATTGGTAGTCAGTCTGGTTTGACTGTCTGGATTAAGGAGGTCGCACCAGAGTGCGAGGCCACTCATTGTGTCATTCACAGGGAAATGCTGGCGGACCGAAAAATATCACCTGAGCTTCATAGTGTATTCCATGATATAGTTAAAATATCGTTAAAATGATATAGTTAAAATTATCAACCGCACTAAAGCTCATGCACTTAACATCCGGCTGTTTGAACATCTATGTGAGGACGTGGATGCAGAGCACAAATGCCTTCTCTTGCACACAGAAATAAGGTGGCTCTCCCGAGAAAAGTCATTGAACAGAGTATTTGAATTACGTGAACCACTGCAAAAGTTTCTTTTCGAGAAAAATTCAGATGTTGCTAACAAACTAAATGATGAAAATTGGGTTCTCGAACTTGCCTATTTGTGCGACATCTTCAATCTGCTCAAGAAACTAAATCTTCCACTTCAAGGCAATATGACAACTCTATTCAAGTTGGCAGATCAAGTGGCTGCATTTAAAGAGAAACTTAAATTGTGGGAGCAGCGCGTAAACAAAAGGGGTATTTGACATATTTCAAACATTAGCAGACTTTGAAAGACAGCGGGCCTGATACAAGCGTTCTCCGACCTTGTGCGCAGTCACTTGCGTGTTCTTTTGCAAGAGTTCAAGCGCTATTTTCCAAGCGCTAAAGACCCTCGAACTGCGAAGAAATGGATCCGTAATCCATTTATTTTCAAACCAGGTGAATCGACCTTACCTATGCGACAACAGGACCAACTGCTGGACACTGCAAATGATGGTAGCCTGAATGTGTCATACAACGACTCTACCAATGTTTTGGATGAAGGTCTTACCAGAATACCCAGACCTTGCCATAAAAGCATTAAAAACTTTGCTGCCATTTCCGACATCCTACTTGTGCGAGTTTGGATTTTCTGTGATGGCAGCAACAAAGACGAAATCGCGAAACAGACTGGACGTGAGTGACAAATTGCCGGTGTCATTGAGTTCCATAATGCCAAGGTGGGAGCGTCTCGTTGCGGCAAAACAAGCTCAAGTTTCTCATTGAATCAAAGTTGTAATAACTTATATGAGTTGCAATAAATATTCATTGCTGAACAATTGTGGTTTTTTGAAAGCCGGTCCGCGAAAAATTTTCAGTTTAAAACCGGTCCGCAGTGCAAAAAAGGTTGCCGACCCTGTTCCAAATCACAGCCGTTGAGCAACAGTTTCTTAAAACAATTACACGACCAACGTAACCTTTGACCGAAATGTTCCGTTTCAGTAATTGCCACAGGCGTCACTGGCGCTCAAGAAACCAAGGATTGTGAGCATAGTCAATTTGGCTGGATTTCAAAAAACAAGCAATTTTAACAGAAAAAATAGAAAAGAATAATAGTCAAACAGAAAGACCAAATGTACACAAAGATAACAAACACCTGTCTACGTGAGCACCCATTCGACAGAGTTCTTCAACGACATCAGCATGACCCATTTGACTAGCAATCCAAACTGGGGAAACACCGTCCTGCAAAAAGCATTAATCATTAACACAATCCCCGCGAGAGATTCTGTAAGGCAGTCCCCAAGGTGCTATCGATTCGAGTGCAACTTAGGTTGCAGTGAGATCTCGCTGCCATGTAAGACGAATTTTAAAACTTCTGACGGTTAAAACTTTAGACCAGCGTGTGCATTGATTACCATTCTTGGAATCATGCGTGACCTGGTACCCATTCTGTTCGTAATGGTTTCTTTGCGACAGTCGTGATCTGTGCTCGTTGAACTGCACGTTACTTTTTAGCTGAACAAAGCCTAAGCTGAGATTATGCGAATCTCTTGGCATCTCACTTTTCACAAAAGTGCCTCAATATTTTCAATTTTCTAACCTGGCAATAGCTCCGTAAGCGTTTAGTTATGCTATACTGCTGTCGAGAGCCCATAAATGATGGAAGCCACTAAGACAAAACTGAATGTCGCAACATAATTCTGTTAGTTCTGTTTGCTTTGTTCACTGATGTTTTAAGAAGCTCTGTTGTTCTGGAGTAAGACTTTTATACATTTTGGCCACGATTAGAGTGAAAATCTCTTTTACGTGAAGTAAGGGAATGAGCGTAGGAAGATTAGACTCATCAGGGAATCTCTACTTCAGGCTAACGGTCCAAAATTTAGTGTCTTTTAACTCGAGACCTGAGAAAAGATCGGCTCTCACAGGATTTCTATTGCAAACTAATCCACGAAAGAACTTCACGGTCGTTACTCATATTCTTTATTTTGGTATGATCAGCAATGACATGATATATCTTAATGAGTTTGCAAGAGCGAAAGTTCAGTAGTGTTGCAACCAGGGGCGGATCCAGCTAGTAACCTTAGGGGGGCGATTTCAGTAGCATTTGATAGTCAAGTCTCATAAAGGCTTCACTACTGTAAGAGGGATGAAGTATCCTTCACAATACTGCTGTAACAAAACTATGGACGACAAATTGGCCTTATATTACGAATGCTGATTTTCGAATTGTAAAAAATTATGGTGAATATAGTTATTCTCATAGGTTTTAGGGGGCGATCGCCCCCTCTGGATCCGCCCCTGGTTGCAACCTCTCCGTTGGCGTTGCGTTGAATGTGTGATTCACCACGAGCGGGATGTGCGCGAAGAACAACACCGATATATACGTGGCGCGAACAAGCAATAACAGAATGAATCGCGGCGCGTGATCTCTATTGTTGCTTGTTGCCACAGTGTGAAGCTTTGCGTACTTTCCGATCGGGCTTTCCGATCGCAACAGTAGCATTTCTGTTATTGCAGGGCTCAAGTGGGCTGAAAATCTTGCTAAATGAACTGATATAACAACAAGAATTTAGATAATAAGCGATAAAGCATCCTAAAAAGTTGATTTGTTAGAATTGTTTACGTTTACAACGATTCCTTATTTGTTGTGGAACTCCTGAAGGACGGTGTTGTTTTCTTTGCTTGCTGAGATCCTTTGCTATTGTCCACCGCTATTATATTTACTGAAACCCTCAGCGGCTGTGGCTGCTGTTGTCTTTTTCAAACTGTAATATTGCTTCGAGTTGTAAAAAAAGGAGCATGTTGAAAATATTACAAGATTTGCTCATAATTAGACCATTTCCAACCATAAACTGTTGCGATCGGTAAGCGTGAGCGGCATGTGCGCAAAGCTTCACGCTGTGGCAGCAACCAACAGTGAGCGTTCACCCGACGGGATCACTCTATTGTTACTTGGTCGCGCCACGTATATATGGGTGTTGTGCTTCACGCACATTCCGTTCGTGGTGAGCCGCGCATTCAGCGCAACGCCAGCGGAGTTCGAATTGTATGTGCAAACAGTTGGTGGTTTACTATATTTTCATGTCATAGTAAACCTCACTCTTCTAGGCAAACGTCTTTAGCCCTGCTCGGTAACCTCTGCCCAATTTGGGCAAACGGGTCTTCTACTTTTAAAAATTAGATAACGTTCACGTAGAAAGCTGGTTCTTTCAGTAGCTGCATTTTTTTAGACGCTGTTTCGGGCGGTCCTATCGAAATCTGCACAAGGTTTGTAGTTTCGGTGGGGAACAAAAATTTGCCCAAATTGACCCATGGTTACCTGAGGTGTAATAAAATCTCTCCACAAAGATCCCTCCTAAGGTAACCTTGACCAATTTGGGCAAAAGGAGTTAGTGCATGTAGGTTCACTAGCAAGCCACGCCAGCAACCTTTGACCGAAGCCAGCACGGGAGTAGATCACACGAGTGCAAGCCCTGACGACACAAATCAATTCGGCGCGAATACCTCCTGCTCAGTGGTGTGTTTAAGGGGAGGCGAGCGAGGCACTTGCCTCCCCCCTCTTTGGGCCCCCCTTGAGGTGTTACACGCATAATTTTCCTTACTTTTGGTGAAAAATTTATTATTCACTCATATAATGTACTACAAAGCAGATCATGGGTGAGTATTGTACTTGCAAAGGGCCCCCTTACAGAAACTGCAATGTGCAGCTACTTTACTTTCAAAGGGGCCCCCTACAGCCACTGAAATGTGTAAGTACTCTGCTTTCAAACTTCATTGAAGGGGCCTCTAAACGAAACTGTAGTGTGTAAGTACTCTGCTTTTAAAGGTGCCCCCAACAGCAACTGTAATGTAAAATTCTTTGCATTCAAAAATACCACCCACTAGCAATAGCAATGTGTAAGTACCTTGCTTTCAAAGGGGCCACCAACAGCAACTGTAATGTGTAAGTATCATGCTTTCAAAGGGATCACCAACAGCAAGTGGAATGTGCAAATACTAAACTTTCAAAGGGGACCTAAACAGCAAATTTAATGTGTAAGTACCTTCCTTTGAAAGTGACCCTTAGCAATAACTGTAATGTGTAGGCTACCATCATACTTTGAAAGGGGCCACACCACCATCTCCAATAAGCAAATGAAGAAAAGCTTGAAACCCACTTCTACACCTAAAAAAATGTGAGTTAAAATTTTTTCCAAAAAGTTCTGAAAAGACCCTATCAAATAGGAGCAAATATTTTTATACCAAATGATAATTTTGATGATTTTTGGAGATTGAAGTATTTGGTATGTTGATAATTTTATGAAAATGCCGCAGTTGAACACAAAGCATCCAAGAGGAGCAGCAAAAGGAAGGATGACAGCTGCGGAAAATGTAATGGTCTCTGGACAGATTTGTTGTTGTCGCAAGTGGTATTGGTGAGCCTACAGAGGAGAGTGCAGCTTCAAGCACCCACGTTGTTAATAGTAGCAGTGGCTGTCTAGTGCATAAACAGATGTGCCATACAGAAAACTCAAGTTTTGTAAAAATGAAGTTGATAAATACATGCTTTAAAACATTCATATTTTTATCCAAGGATTTCCTGTTTATGTCTCTTTGAAAAGTTAGACAAATTTCTCATTTCTTGTGATGTTGCACCTTAGTGAACATTTCCATCAGAAAATAAGAGAACCTGCAATTATTATAGAAGGGATCACACTACATCTTTAATTTATAGACATTTTCTTCTTAGTTTACAAAGTAATTTTGTATTACTGCTGTTGAGCTGCAAAGACTGTTAACAAGCAAGGCTACATTCGTGCTTCTTATCAGGTAGCAGAAATGGCATTTTGTTAGTATTATGAGAACTCATTTTTTCTACAGACATTTCAGGTATTTTAGGTAGTTTGAATTTAGCTTATGCTTGAAATCACAGGTTATTTGAAGCTTGACAAGTAAATGGTTGGTTTAAGGTAGGCTTTGCTAAGTGATGTTAAAGTTTTTTTTGCCAGCTAGTAGCCAGTATAACTTGAACCGCTTTTTCTTAGCACAGATTTAATCAAATGTGTAGGCTACTTGCTGCAGTAGAAATGTTTGCGATAAGGTATACGATGAATTATTTCCTACTTTTGCACATTTTTCAAACAACTAGTGTCAGTGCAAGACGAGGGCAGCCTTGACTCATCCAGTCTTAAAGCTTTCCAAAACAAGTCTCAAGTTGGATGCTTTTGTGTGGTATGTTCTTGTAGTTAAAAGGATGAAATTTAAAACAAATTTAGCGTTTTAAATCTTCTTGGTCGTTGTTTATAGTTTCATGGACTCCCATAAAGACATGAATATGAACAAAACCAGGATAACAACTACCAAGCATTTTTTCAAATGGGAGACGTGTGAAACTTTCAAAGGGGTAAACTTTGTAGTTTATTGATGGTGAATGCAGAGAAATGGGGCACCAATATTAAGAAATGGGGACGACGCCAATTTGCCATTACCAAACTTTTATGTGTTACCAGCCTTGTCTTCCCAACTTTCAGTGTTTTCAAAGTTGTGTATCATGAACACCCTTATTGCATTTTCTCCTTTTGCTATGTCAGTCATGCTGTAGTCTCAGGAAAGTATCCTTGGACGGCCGTATCTTAGGATTGATCAAAAGTGCTTATCACGCTTGGCTAAGTATGATGACGTCATCAGAGGTCCCCTTTTTGGTTTTGCCTCGGGCCCCCTCAACCCTAAACCCACCACTGCTCCTGCTCATCTCGTGGTATTCATTGAGAAACAAGCAGGAGAATGTATGACGCCTTCTCCGTCAGGGGAAAGAAATTCGAGCCAGACAGGACCTGTACCATGTGCGCTTGTGGTGAAAGGTGAAAGCATTTTTTTTATCGAGGACGCGATGCACCCTGTGCTTCTCTTTACCTAGTTGACGTTTCTAGAATTATGGCTTAGCCAAAAAAGGTTTGCTCCTTGTGCGTGCACTTGTAGTAAAAGGCCAAAGCATTTTATTGAGGACATGAACTTTGAGACCAGACAACGCTGTGGAACCTGTCTGCCATCAAAACAGAACAAAACGGAGTTCACGTGCCAGCTGCCAACGATGGGGAGGAGCACTTGTCTGCATTGATCACTTCCATGTTTTCTGAAAAATTACTCATACCCCTGGAATACTAACCCCGGTTGATTTCCACCCAGACAGGAGTGGTGGCCATCTGGTCCCTAGGTGAAAATCACCCCACGTTATGGTTGATTGTGAGTTCGGGTGAAAATCACACCACGTTATGTTTAGTGTGAGTTTGGAGTGAAAATCACCCGACGTTATGGTAAGAGTGAGTTTTTGGTTTCCCAGTTAATACCTTGACATTGTACAAATTGACAAAACTCCACTAATTTATAGTTTTCATATTTCAATTCGGGGGCCTTGGTGTTGTTTGAGTGGGCTTAGCCCACCAAATCCCCCCTGTGGCGACGGGACTGGCCGTATGTGAGACATGAAAGTCAATAGAAGTGCCGCGATCAACCTGATTGCCCAACAACTATCGTGAAGCATTTGCACATTTTGGGCAAGTTTACCTCATGTGCCTGGTTTTCGTAAAAAATTTGCCCATTTTGGGCAAGGTTGATTGATGAGGCTGAAAAAGGCAATGAAAATAGAAAAATTTCATGTCTCAGCCTAATTTACTTTATTTGCAGATAGAACCACAAGCTTGAAATGAGGTTCTGTTTAAACCTTTAACCGACCACCAGTGACGTTTACTGGCGGAATTTTTTGATTTTTCTTTTTTTTTTCGTTCATTTGCTTCGAGCACTTCCAACATTTTTGTTTGGAAAATTGCTTTTGTTCTTCATCATACAAAAAAATTTCCAAAATCAACACGTTGTTTCTTGCTGATCGGATGAGTTTGAGAAGACTTGCTAAGTTGTACAAAAACCCGCGCGCGCGTCTAAACCTGTCAGTCTGTGCAGTATAAGCGAATAAACAAAATCAGCCCATTTTGGGAAAGGACAACAACGATGTTCGTGTTTGGAGGTTACCTGAGCAGGGTTAGCGGTTTTAGAGTGAAAATTTTACCTACGTTACACATTTCCGCCACCATAAGTATGGTTACGGAGTCGGAGATAAATGTCCAACTCCGACCTTTTCAAAATTTCCGACACCAATCCTTTAACATAACGTGAATGAATTTTGGCTGTCAACAATTTTGTAGCAACTGACAATCAATGGAAATCGTGGTACACAGCAAGAATTCACTGTTTCAATAAGTTTCAAAAAATTGTACCATTCAATAGGCACGAGTTGGGATTCCTAACTTAGGAGTGCGATGTAAAAAATGATTCAACTGGACTTCCGTAGTCAGAGTCGGATAAAAAGTCGGATGAAAAATCCGACTCTGACTCCATCCAAAAACCTCTGACTCCTTGCGACTCCGCAACCCTGACCACAAAGGCATAAACTCAGAGACAAGTTACATTCAACATATTCGATATTTGTCTGTCGAGTTTTCCCTCAAAACAAAGCATTTTTCTGTTCGTTTGTGCTTCAAGATGTGCATCGACCTTGATATGTTCATGATTTTGCTACTCCAGCATTAGCTACCATCCAAAAATTTTCATTTCATATACTCGTATGACATGTTATGGTAAAGCATATATCCATTGCCTTGAAAGTTATGTCCTCGTTGAAATTTTGTCCCAGTAACAATATTTGAAGGCATACGCCATTTGCTCAAAATTTTAGAAAATACTAAGACTTATAGAAAGTAGACCTTTAAAAACGTTCGCGGTGTCGGCCAATAAATGGAAAATGGGTTCCAGATCAATGTGAAGAACATAAAGAATAAGAAACAGTTATCAACATCTCACCAGTCATTCACAAAATTTTTCATAGGGTGTAAAAACTTGACCTTTTTGTTTTAAATAAAGTTTCAAATCCAGTTTGAGAATTATATTTGACCTTCCCGACTGCAATCACATTGATAGGACAAAACATGCTGCTGCAACATACCACCCGACGACTGTTGACATCCGCTCGATGGCGCTCAAGCACTCGTACCACATCCAGGTAACCGTTTTGTGATGCAACAAAGAGGGGCGTCGTCATATCTTTTAATGCCAAATGGACACTGGCGCCACGCGAACAAAGTAAATCCACAATATCCGTGTGACCCATTTGCGCAGCTATGAAAAGAGCGGTTCCACCTGACTACACATAAAAACAGTTACATAGAGTTGTGTATCGAACATGAGAATAGAAAGAGTAAAAATAAATCAGATGTAAAATGTACAAAACTATGTTCCGCAAATAAACGGGAAACTTAACAGCAATTTGATGATAACGAATGTCGCACAGAGGGCGTTTTGTTAAAGAAATCAAGACCACTGTTAGTTGTTATAGAGTCAGTTTAGATGAATCACATATTATTAAATAACGCAAATTAAATGATACGTTTCACCGGGTTGTCTGAATCTTGATATAAAGAAGTTGGCATTGCATTCATTTGTACCCGCCAAATGGATACAGCTTTTACTAGGAAATTATTGATTGAAAGTAACATGGTTCTTAAAACTCTGTTTTTTTACACAAATGAAAAGCTATGTAATTTGAATATTTTGTTTTAAGCCAGTTAGTCAATGAAAACTAAGTCAATCGATGGATTTATGAAATGGCCAAATGTTTATGTAGTTCTGGGCACATTTCTGCTTGCAACTTCTATGCAATCGTTATATTTTCTAGATTTTACCAGCGTTGGTTTAGCAGCGTTGTCCATAATATTCTAGATTTTCCCAGCGTTGCTCTATGCATATAAAATCTGCTGTGACTCAAAGAAACAAACACATGCTTCTGCAGTTCTTAATGTTGTGTAGTTTCTCATAAACTTTGAAAAGGTCACAAACTATCAATCTTGAGCAAAAGTATAGCTATATTGTAATAACATGGTGGGGCGTTTCTTTTCTCTTTCAAACAGAGCTGAGAATCTGGCATAAAATATCATTGTTTTTCGATCACTGTTTTTAACTTTGAATTTGTTGTTCACCAGAGAATAAATCCCTGAAAACCCCAGTTAATTGCAGTATTTATTACGCAAAACTAATACTTACCTTACAGTAGCAAGCAGATTTCAGAGTTCGGAACTGCGGTGTGTTTGCCAGCTACTTGTGAACAGAAAGGTCCAAAAATACTTGAGCTGAAAAAGCCTTTCACGAATCACAAGTAGTGCAACACAGAGACGCCCGAGAGCAGGTGCATAACGGGCAGTGCCCCCCTACCTTTTCATCAGGGGAGAAACGGGGGCGGAGGTGTCTTTTTAAAAATTGTCACATTTCATGGTAATTTCATGGTTTATCAAGATAGAATTTAACACCAGAAAGTTCAAATGCTTTTCTATAATTTCTGGTATTATTTTTGAGACCAACACCATTGCTGAACAGAAACAAGCATAATTCGTAACGATTGTTTTGCATTCTTAAAGTTTGCATTGTCCTTAACTCCTTTACTTCCCCCCTGCGCTACCGCTGTTCCGGCATCCCTTGTCCAACAGCTTGCAATATCTACGGAAGATTGCAATAATGCAGAAGCTATATTATAGCTTCCAGCAAGCCATTTAACCTGGAAGCGCAATTCCAGTTTGTTCATTTTGTGACAAAGCTTTCTTTACAACTTATCCTCGACGAACGCAAGTCACTTTTTTAGTTGCTTGAACGGAAACAACTGACTTTCAGCAGATAAACCATAAAGGAACTCGCAAAGTAGTCATAAGCACCGATGTAGGTTTGACACACCAAAGTGTGTAATCAGCGGCCCCCTCACCTCATTCTGGAGATCAATCATGGCTCCGTGGCACAGAAGTAGGTTGACCACGTCGAAGTGACCGCATTGTGACGCAAGAAACAGCGCAGTTGACCCGGACTGCATGAAGAAAAACAGCATCAAGCTTTGTAATGACCCCGAAATTTGCCCAACGCAAATGCGAACTGAGCTTCGTAAGAAATTACGTGAGAAGTAAACCGACATGCGTATGAAGTTCATAGACATATCAGTTTCAGAAAATAAACTGTCCTGCAATCCCTAACACAAGAGAAAATCGTTTCGTTACTAAACGAAGTATACCAAACTTTAGTATACTATACAATAATGATTAAGCTGGTAAAACGTATGTCGTGAATTAAATTTCGGAAAAATCGAAAAATATTGTGTACGGTATAAGCATCGTGTTTGGTATTACTTTTTTCAAAACAAACACAACTCAATAGTGTTTTTTGGGCAATTTCGATTTACGAGCATCCTAATTGCCAAAATATTCATGCCACATTTTTGCAGATAGGTTAGATACATACCGGTCCGTCGCCAGGATTTCGCAGCAGGAGGTGCCAAAAACGACAAGGGGGGCCACATTTTTAATACACTATTGGATGTATTCAGCTACCGGGGGAACAAACTTGAAATGGAGGGCACAGATTTTAAATGGGAAGGCCAGACACCACTGGCCCCTGCGCTGGCGACGGTCCTGGGTAGATATTTCACGGTAAGCAGTGTTGTTGAGTTACCAGTCGCCACTAACGAGGAAGTATTCAGAAAGCAACGGAAATGCCGCTTTCCTAACCAAATATTTTGAAACAAGGATGCTCTTCCGGAAAAGGCTAGAGAAAAGTGTTTCCAAATAAAGGTATTCATGAAAAAAAATCCTTATAGTTGCTGGCAACTTTTACGATTTTGATTTTTGAAAAACTAAATTGCGTGTGAATTAAGTAACTTCGCCATAATTTTACGTCATTACTGGTATTTAAACTTCTACATTCCTAGTGTTTTGGTAGTTGCGACTAACTCGAGAGAATTCCTAGGGATTGTACATAGATTTATTGTTGAATCCAATAGACACTTTATCAAAAATGGCAAAGGCGTTACATTTAAGCTCACACACGCCTAAAAATGATTGATGTCATGGGTAAACAGTTCCATAAAGCAAAGAAGTAAAGGATGTTTCGCTGTGGCTTACAAAAGCTTATCGTGTCCAGTTAATTGTGGTGCGAAGTGAAATTGTGTGTTTCATAAAATCAGCAAACCTCTATAGGTGCATCGAGCATGTTACGTCTTGTATGCATTCCCACGTATATTATTTGAACTTATGGAACTACTATGAATAGAAACTTTGCAAAATTTGTAGCTCCCCATCACAACTTACTGAGCGTCGTGCGTTGACGAAAGATCCATAAATAAGTAAAACATTTACGCAATCCAGGTGGCCTTCTATAGAAGAGAGCATTAGAGGTGTTGTCAATTCCTGCAACAACAAAAGCTGTAGTTTTTGGGTACATTTTCTTTTATTTATATTTGATTTTCAAAGCGGCATAATTTTACCCAATAATACGGTTGTACAAAAACAGTCTGGAAGGGAATCTTTAGCCTCGTTAAAGGGCCGCGTTAAATCGTTAATCGTTAAAAGTCGTTAAATCGTCAAAAGGCCCATGCTTATTTTTGAAAGCCCAATTTGAAACGTATGCTACATCCAGTTATCTGTTGCATAACAATGGTATGACAATGTCGTATAACCGTATAATGAGAGCAAACAAAACCATGCTTTGATAACGTCAAACAATCAATGAATGTTCCATAGTTATTACTAGAGATTTTAATGCAGGAACTGACTCTGATTCTACGATCTGGGGAAATGTCATGGGCAAGCACGGCGTAGGTAACATCAACAGCAATGGTCATAGGCTTCTTAGTCTCCGCTCAGAGGTTGGTCTCTTTGTGACCAACACATTGTTCCAACTGAACCACAAACATAAAACAACATGGATGCACCCCCGGTCCAAGCACTGGCATCTGCTAGACCACGTTCTTGTCAAAGCGATTGACCTCCAAGACGCTCAGATCACCAGAGTGATGCGTGGCGCTGAGTGTTGGACTGATCACCGTCTCGTCCGCACTTCGCATATGCATTCGCCCCCCAGCCCGAAAACAGAAACCTCAGCGTCGACTTAACGTCAGCCGCTAGGGCCGAAGAGCAGACCTGTCCAGCCTACGTGCAGCCATGTCGTCTAATCTTGCACAGGTCTCAGATTGTTCACCTCTGCCGTTTCAAAGCATCTCGGACGCTACAAAACAGTGGGACACACTGAGCAAGGCTGTCATGGACGCTGCTGTAGATACGCTTGGTTACAGTACCTAAAGTATCAAGACTGGTCATCAAGATTCTCTCTGTTGCAGGTAAATTACTTCCCCGTGTAATGTTGAACCGTCTTCTGACATACGTCGTTGACACAGTGGTTCCGGAATCTCAGTGTGGCTTTCGTCGCGTGCTTGCCTTCATCGACCTTACAAAGGCTTTCGACACCGTCAATTGTGATCTGCTGTGGCAAGTCCTGGGCAAATTTGGATGCCCTCCATATTTTCTTAGCATCTTACGGGAATTCCATACTGATATGAGTGCCTGCGTCGTGCAGGGAGGAGAAAAGTCGAAGAGTTTTGGTGTTAACACAGGAGTTAAACAGGGCTGTGTCCTAGCACCTGTTATTTTCAACCTCTTCCTTGTGGCAGTGACTCTCGTCTTTC
>JGI24159J19872_10002518_pt1 | contig 21938 bp, 17 predicted proteins | sample Ectturendosymbi4_FD_19872 | JGI IMG/M metagenome (IMG submission 19872) | reverse complement strand
CTAGCGACCGTTCTGAGTCTGCTGCTTATTCATCTTTTGTCCACAAGAAGCCCAATCTTACCCAAATGAAACAAGAATTTGAATACTTGCGTGCGCAGCGCCATGGTCAGCCCAAAATTTCAGGTGGGTCAAAATGTTTGATTTTAGGCGAGCAATAGTTTTGCGTTTGAGAAACTGCCTCTTAAAGCACAAAATGACCAGATAGGCCTATTCTAAAAAATTGGGGAAGTCCAAAGCCCCCTTCCCCCCTGGCTACGCCTATGTACGTGCCGTTTATATAAAGTATATATAATGTAGGCCTAAATACTCCATGTAAACACTTACGTATTTATATGACATTGGGACCATTATTTTTATATAAAAATGTGTTTATTAGAACTTTCATTTATAGTGAAATAAGCACATTCGGACTGCCCAAATTGAGCAAAATAAGCTTTGCAAGCAAAATAAGCTTATAGTGAAATAAGCACATTCGGACTGCCCAAATTGAGCAAAAATAAGCTATTTTGTCCTTATCCCTGTGCTAGAATGGTTTATTTAAAGGTTATCCAAAAAATCACCCCAATGGACGTTTCTGTGTCGGTAACCATCGATCAAAAAATGTATCTGAAAAAATTTAGGGGGGGCTTCAGTCCCCCCTGGATCCGCCTATGCTAAGCTAAGCATTTTTCTGTCGGTTGCAGATTTCGTTAACCATGCCAAATTTGCCTTTTCATGGTCAACGTGAATTGTCTACAGGTTTGCAGTTGTAACAAAAGGTTCAAAATAACTGTTGCCCGACGCGTTGCCAGGTGGGGGCAAAAGGCGCCGTCATTCCACCAAATTTGCAACAGATTGCAAGATATTTTCGTAAAGGAATTTGTCCAGTTTGGGCCAAACACACCTTATGGGCTAGAATTCACAAAAATATCATTAAAAAACAAATTTTCATGTATTAACATAATATATTTTTTTACATGTACTTCCATCAGCTTCGAACACATCATGCTATGGGACTTTTACAGGCCACCAATAAAGGTCGCTTGCGGAATGTCGGATGTTTTCGTGCCTTTGGGAACTGTACTACCCGCGTTTTTTGGGGGGATGTGTTTGGTTTTGAAATAATAAAAACTTTCCGACATGCAACAACTTTCCATTTCAGGGCGAGTTGAGCTGGGAATAGTTGCTGAGTTGTTCAAACACGTTCCTGTGCACCTAAAACGTTTGTGTAAGCTTTGGTAATGAGGGGAACAAATTTGCCAGAGTGGGGCAAATTATATCAACATTTTTTTTAAATACACCTGAGCGAGATTAGGCCGCACATTACTTTGATCTGAATGATTGTCTTTGATCTTAGCAAGCTAAATTTAGTTTGAGCTAATGTACTCTAAGCGTTCGAATCCTAACTGCAATGGTGACATCTTTAAATTGAAACCTCTTAAATTTTGATTGACGGCCCCATATGCTTTCATTGAAGAATATTTTCCCCCTTAACCATGGCGAAAGAATAAATAGCCTGCTTATCCTTTGATTAGTGGCCTTTAACATCCTGGTTGGCTACCTCTTACATACATTTCGACTGGGGCCCCTTGTCTTTTGATTATAGGCTAGGTTTTCATTTTAGTGCGACGTCTTATCTTTACGTTGAAAACGTAAATGTGTCAAAACATACCAATAATCATGATGTCGTGTAGAAAACCAAACCAAGTTTTGTACTAAATAATAAATACAATTATAAATAAAAGCTCATTTTCTCTGAGTGAAACGAAAAAAGGGGGGCCCATTAAAGCGCGTAAATTTACAATGGGGCCCCCATTTTGCATATCCTCCGTACTCACCAAGACCGCTCTGGACAAACAGATAATAAAGTGTTCCAAATGTAAAATGCGCAAATTTGTAGAGGCAGAAGTGCTTCCGGATGTTTGTACGCCCGAAAACTACGGTTAATGCAATATTTTTCCGTAGTCAAATATTACAATCTTTAGTTGACGCGTGAACTGCGATGTTATCCTTTTGCGCAGATAGCTTAGAACTGCTATGTTATCTTGGCTTTGTAAGGATAGTGACCTAATGACAGCCGCGGGCGTCGCTTCCCGTTCCTGCCCATGTGTCCTGATCACATATCCTGTGTACGGGACGTTAAGCAAACTGAACTACCACCTTTACTGCCTCAACTTTCAGGATCTTAACAGGCGCGCATATCAAAACCTGGAATTATATGTTTATCGCGGTGGAAAGAACAAATGAACACGAGATTGCATATCGATGGCGAAAGACGTTCAAAGGGACGCACGATTACGCGAAGCAACAACAACCAGACAGACGCTGGTTGCAAAAGGGGGAGGGTTGTGTTTTGGGGGCGCCAGGACCAAACCCATCATCACAGATCTTTTCAAATGCTGCAGCAGAACAAGGGACGCTGCCAATGCACAAGACAGTCAGATTACAGTTCCGGCGTCTGACACGGGGACAGAACCCGCGTCACCGAACACCACCGTGTTTCACGACCGATCTGCAGAAAAACATGCGATTCGCGTGTTTTGGTTCAAAATTTAACGTGGCGAAGAATGCAAAGTCGCGGCCACGTCCAGGGGCGTCGGAGGGATTGTTTCCAGGGTGTGGGCAAGAAGTGGTGCAATTTTGTTTTACTTACCGTATTTTTCGGACCATAAGGCGCACTTAAAATCCTTCAATTTTCTCAAAAATCGAAAGTGCGTCTTATAATGCGGTGCACCTAATGTATGAATCTGGTTGTGCTTTCTCACCGAGGACCAATTTTATGTGGTATACGGTGCTCTTTATTTAATTGCTAGTTCAGTTTTTTTTAAGGAAACATGTTAGGTACCCGGTATGGATCTGTAGGGACCCGAATCGGGTCCCTAAAACTTTTTAAAAAAACCCTGTGCTAGTTATTCAAATTTTTTTGAACAGACCATCGTGTTACGCAATAAACCAACAATTGCAATCAGTAGCGTCCTAGAGTAGCTAGCACATACCACAGATAGTATTACTCCACAAGGCTCCTGGCCACTTCGGACCGCACACGCACAACTTTTATTTTATTCTATTCCTGTCTGGCGGATTAGACATGTGTGACAGATTAAACTGCCTCGTATGTAATGACAGATTAAATTCCCAGTGGTGAATCTGGCACTCGGCGGCTCCGACACGGGAGTTGATGTGAACGAGTTGAGTGCAGCAACAGTTTGACTTCTTCATTTAGTGCGCCTTATGTATGAAAAAAGAACAGCTAGCATTCCATTTTTGATACTGCGCTTTATGGTCTGAAAAACACGGTACTCGAAACTAAGAAAACAACCTTTTTTGCTAAAAATCACAGGAAAATGTCAAAATTCAAAACCCAGGGGCATACACCCCCCTTCCGACGCTCATGGGCGTGTCTTGATGGTGACAGGGGGTTTTACTTTAGTAAGTCTGAGAGACGTGTTCTGATTGTGCATACTCTGGTTGCTGTACCAGTTCCAAGCTTTCGGTGAAGCGAGATAGGGAAAAAAAGAAAAGTGTTCGCTTGCGATGCGCAACGGCAAAGATGGCAATTATGCGTGAAACATCAGAAAACCGTGGTCATTATGAGCGAAGCTGCAGTGCTTTTCCAATCCGTTTAATTGATCGGTGAGTACATGTTATATACGCGAATCAAAGCGACACGAAGAGGGGTGCGGCTTCGGAATGGAAAGCAAATAAAAAAAAGAAGGTATGGGTGGTGTTCAAAGTCCCCGTTCTTCAAATGGTCGGATTGCTGCATTGAAAAGGGAGAAAAGAGCATCGGACAACTGAAAGGGTGGCAGCGCGAATTGACTTTGCAACATGATACATGAATACAGGGGGTGGATCCTACCAGTAAGGTTAAGACGAGGGGGTGATTTCAGTACTATTTAGTGGTCCAAGTCTCATTACGGGTCCACTACTGTAAGAGATGAAGTATACTTCACAACACTGCTGTGACAAAATAATGGACGTGAAAATAACCTTATATCGCGAATGTTGTTTTACGAATTGTACAAAATCATTGTGAATGAAGTTAATTTCGTAGGTGTCAGAGGGGGATGCCCCCATGGGTCCGCCCTTGCATGAATAGTCAAGAAATGTTGTCGGTCACGATCGATGGCGAACAGCGGGCACAGCACTGCGCTTCCAGGTGCACCGTTTGCCGACCGCTGGTTGGAGCCAAGCGTCCCATAGCGCCCCTCCATGCTGCACAAAAGCTTCTGAGGGCGAAGCGGCAAAACTCGTACGGTGTTGGCGATTTTGTTGGGGTGATCGAAGAAAAGCGGTAGAAAATGCACGACTCGCTTTAGAACAGTTAACTATACGTTGGGGAGGACAACTTATTGTATACAAACTGACTGCAAGTGATGCAAAAAGAACAACCTGTAGTTTAAATCATCAACAACAGTCCAACCGTTTTATCCAGCAAGATGATGGAAATCGAGACCCTTTCTCCTTCACAATACCTCAACATTTATCAAGATCGGAAACAATGTGATAAAAAAGGAAAGTAAAACCAGCAACCTTAGCTTATTATTTGTGCTTGAACGAACGGGTGTAGCTGTAGCTTCAGCTACAGTCAGAAAAGAATGGCATGTGACGTTTGACCGCCGCCAGGTGGGACAACATCGTCGTGAGCCATCGAGCGTAACCTCTGACGAAACATACCAGGTTCAATGCAAGGTCGGTTGACCGTGACGGCGGGAGTAAAAAGTCCCAAAAAACGCAAGGTTGCATTTTTTGCTGGAGCATTCAGCGCCGAACCGGATAGTTCGAGGTACACGAATTGACTTTTTTACCGAATTCAAATCAAGTAAGATTATTGGTATGATTCAAATATGTTCATGCACTTCGAACAACTTCAGTATTATAAAGCGCATCACAATGTAGCAAGAGGAAGGTCATAAAACCGGGATGAATGCGAAAAAAACTCGGCGCAATTAACATCCACTGGGTGATTTGACGCAATCGGCCAAACACTGATATGAAAATTCACCGCAGTCTGAAACCTGTTCGAGTGATGAAGAACAAAGGGAAAAGGCAGGAAGTGGACAAAGAAGCGAGTCCAGCCACAATAATTCTTACATACAGTACACCAATGCACCAAACGCAAGTTTGCGAAAAACGTAACTGCAGCTTCAAGTCCATTGCAAAGCACGGCGCGTGAGCAACAGTTCGTTTCAAAAAGTTTATACCGGAACGGATGTTTCTGGATTTTTCGACGTCACAAGCGTTTCGTTTAATCTGGTGCCAGAGATTAAGTGCTGGTGACTTTAGAAAGGCGCAGCCTGGCACTTATCTCTTCGCGCAGTGAGTTGAATACGGCCGCAGAATAACTCAATGCCATTTGCATGCCGTGAAAGCGGTACGGGGGAGGGAGGTGTTTTACTTCAGCGCCAATTAAGCCACTGTTTCAGAGGATTTCGAACCGGGATCGATGCGTTGACGCAGCAACAAAGATCGATGGAAACTCAATCGCAGGCGCACGAGCAGCAGCCATTTATACAATCAGCGGTGGCTGCAGATTTCTGCGCAACACTTATTAACCGTCTTCGGCGAGCGGTTTACTTTGCAATATAAGGGAAGATAGCATTGCGGTCGTGCGTTTCACAGACAGAAAATAGCGAAACGTAATGGTCAAAGTGAAAGTAGTGCAATTAACGAAAGGACTGGAGGGTGAAAATCATCAAGAAAAGGCGTAATTAGCACAGCTCGAAAGCGAAGGAGCTTGAAAAGCTTTCGCTCGCAAAGGACAATCACGGCATCCACCAACGATTCTCCGGCCTGGGAATTAAGAACGCGATACATCGACACAGACAGAAAATATTGACTACGACGTTTGCGACCGTCTTTCGCCGCCGGTACTTCCCCAAATCTCAGGTACTTTCCTGTTCCACTTGCTTTGCCGTCGAGTCGATCGGCTGCACGTCGTACTTCCGGCACAGGGCGTCCAGGTCGCGTCGGCCGACCATGTCAATGGCGTCGTCGTCCTTCACCATGGCGACCGTCATCCTCAGCGTCGACCAGATGTTGTCCGACATCTGGCCGACCTCGCCTTGGGGTCCGCGGCCGCTTCGCTGGGCCGTCAGCGCGGTCAGAAAGTGCGCGATCGCTTCCCTGTGACGTCACAGAGCGATCGGTGAACGCATGTATATAACAAGCAAAAGAGAAACCAGAAAGCGACGCCGTTACGTAATAACGAGTGAGCGTTTTGTTTTGAGGCGAACACGCATTTTTTGCTTACGTAACAAGTCCAGAGCGAGACCGCAGCAGAAAAAAAATGCAGGATCGGAATTTCGATGTTAATGACGTGTTAAACACACTAAAAACATGCTCTGGCATTGTTCGAATTCGAAGCCTGTTCCTCGCGACGCGAACCGGCAGCATGTGCATGCGACGTGTCGTGCCGCACCTCTGCGCTCCGAGGTTGATGCAGCTGATGCCCAGGTTGTATCGCGATCGGATGAAGCCCGGGTTCAGTTCCAAGGCTCGGCGGTACGCTTGCACGGCCTGCGAGAGGAAACGACGTAACAGAGAGGTCTTTGCTCGGGGAGGGCGTGAGACGCTGTTGTGCGGGTTGCCAAGGAAACAGTGGGCAGCACAAGTAGCGAACAAAAACACTAACAGTCTTCGAAAACACACAGGAAGTGTGCAATTCCAGACGCCCATTATACGACTTACAATGCGCCACGCCTTACGTTAGCTCTGAGTAAGGTTCCCGCTATGCTCACAGCATCGTTGGACCATTTTTCCTTTGCACGATATAAGTGTGTGCCTAAGCTTTTAAAACAGAAGTTAAAGCAACTTGCTGACCAAACAGTGGGGGGCTCTTGATCCTCACCTGTTCCGACTTTTGGCCGTTGGCCAAAGTGGCGCCCAGCTTATTCCACAGAAGGGCGTCTTCGGGCCTGACAGCGATGGCAGCCTGCCAAAGAAACCAAGCATGCTCTCAGAGCGGTTCGGAACAAAACGAGGAAAGCGCCGTTACGTAATCTGACAGCGCTTTTATTGGAGGTCAGCCAAGCGTGTACCGTTCACGCTCCAAACCGTTTTTTTCTGCTGAGTACGACATGTTCAGCCAAGCGAAGCGTGCAATTGACTCAGCAATTTTCCAGATCAGTGGCTCAGCATTTTTTTCCAGATCCGCGCAATGGCCGTCGCACTTGGAAGATCCGATTCAGCAAAAAATTTTGCACTTAAAATGCTGCAATGTTTCTTTTTCTGTAAGAGCTTGGTTCAAGTTATATATTTCTTTCTTATTTTTGTGTGCTTTTCCGAGTAACTGGACAAAAACAAAACAGATGAACAGCCGCTCCAGCTTAAAAGGTATAAAGTTGTTTGAATAAAAAACTGGTGAAAACATTTAACGAGGATCTGTATTGCGTCGTTTGCCGGGGGTTGGCTGAGACAACTTGCTGGTAGAAGCGCAACGACCAATTATTTGAGAAGTGGACACTGTCTCACCGCTCCATCAACACCTTACCAGTATGTCTCGGTTCAGAAACATTTTATGAAATAAAAAATTTTGCATGGAGCAAGCTTTCAGCATCATACAACAACTACTTTTGCAAAGTCCAGGTGTCTCTCTACTCTCTTTAAAATGCAGGACCTTTAACGTTGAGACCTGCAGCGTAACAGAACACAAGGTACAGCAGCTGCACGGTACTACAAGCGATACAGCTGCGATTACTCTGCCACTACATCACACTCAGTTCTTCTTCAGCTCTTGCACATCGGCGCTTCTTTCGCGCCGCTCATCAGCGCCGTTTAGCGGCGACACTCACCCTGAAACAGTCGATCGCTTTGTCGTAATCGTTGGAGAGGTTGAAAAGCACGCCCAGGCCGCACTGGACGTCGGGATCGGGGTCGCTCGGGGCCAATCTGGCCGCTTCCACGAATAAGTCTCGGGTTCTGAGAAAGGTTTCGCTGTAAAAACACATGTGGATAAAGCAGAGGTTCTTAATGTTTTTTCATTCGCGCCCGCTTTCGCCTTAATCATCGATACTCGCGCTTCACCTAACCGCACAGCGAACACACAAACAGGACAATTTACAGCATTTGCCATTATCCTGGATATTCCGATGGATGCAAGTACGTTTCAGAACGCACACTGGCGCTCTGCTCAAAAAACATTGCAAGTTTTGAAACGTATCGTGGTGTCGAAAGTGTTAGCAGTTCTGAACGATGTTGTTACTGACAACTTTACTGCATTATTTTCTTTATTTTCCTTCCCACAATCTGTAAAGCCACCACGCATGATTTAGTTCTGTGGCACAATTGCCACTGCCACTAAAAATGAGACCAAGTAGACAAGACAACATCGTAACTTGAAACGTTGTTACTCGAAAATTCAACTTTGAAGAAGCAAGTTTAAGAGGTCTCGACTCTTGTTCACTGTATTGTCCGCTTTGTCTTGAGTATAGCGTTTACACTGCAGTGATTAAAAACGTATGCATGATAAAACAATACATTTAATCAACTTCAGCAATATGTCGCTGCCATACTCGCGACCATGGGTGGCGGAACCTTTTCAAAGTGGGGGGCACAAGTACACGTCAAAACAACTACAGGAAAATTTTGCGGTTTGAATTGGTAACTGTGACGTCACAAGCACTGAAATATGACGTCATTACCTAGACACCATATGAAAGTCTAAATTACACTATTTTAGACAAAATTACACCACTATGGAAACGTATCGGTGAACTACACCTGAAATTCAAATAGGCTGTTACAGGGTGTGACCTACGTCATCAGCGTCACTCGGGCTCATAAGATTTATTTTGGCTGAATAAAACCGTTCGACCCGTGCGTCACGAACATTTCCATTTGCTTTCATTCTAGCTGGCATTACCGTTGCTCTGTGACGTTAGTTACGTAACAATAAATGAGATGATTTCTCCATCGTTGAGTAACGTACGTCGCAGAGCAATGATAACGCCAGTTAGGCCTCTGCTTACTAGGCACATTCATATTAAGCCGAGTTACTGGACAACTTATCGTTCGTTTGAAATAATTATCGAAATGAGAACTATCAACTGGATTGGACTTCAAATCCAATGTTCTATACCAGGGTTTCTCAACGTGTGGGCCATGGCCCACTGGCGGGCCACGGCTTTGTATTATTGAAATTAAATACATTTTGCAAGACGGACCTTAATCAAAAACGTGGGTTGCTTCTTAGCAAACAGGCTCAGCCTTCGCATTGATTTTAGCGCACGTTGCGTTACAAAATGGTTTTAGTTGTTTTTATTTCTGCTTTGTACATGGGCGACAGATGTCGCGTTAGAGAAGCTGTACAGTCGGTGGAACACGGACCTTCTGTTTAATAATTCGGCCACATGCTTCAAAAGGTTGAGAACTCCTGTTCTACTGGATTTCAAATGCAATGTTCCATACAAATCCATTGCTTCAAAAAACATTCAGTCGGATATAAATTATGTTTCAAAAATACTTGATTGCATAAGGCAGCTCGGGCTCTAATGGATGAGCCCGAGTAAAGCGGGAGTGAGGTCGAACGAACGCCTGCTACGAACGAAGTTGTTGTATTCAGGTCATCCTCGCCGGCAACATGAACGCGAAAAGCCAGACATGGAACGAAAACATATGAACAGTGATAAGGTCCGAAGAAAAGAGCCCGAGTTAACAACTTAGTGAAGTGGGACCGTGGGTGGTGGCATAAGTATACAAAGCACGCTCACGTTCTCCGATATAAATCGTAATCGAAGACTCGGGTTAAGCCCGAGGAGCCCGTGTACCGGAGAACACAGCTTAAAAGAGGCAAAAATAACACAGCATTCATACCTGTCCTAAACACATTCAAAATCACAACTTTTCCACATCTTGAACATAGAAGTAACATGGCTGAACAGTCATTCTACAACTGCATCAGACACCGGAATGCAAAGACAAGACAAATTATATGTAGCAACTAGTAAGGATGCCAATTGTGTTGCCAATGCAGAAATCAAATATAGCTATTTAGTGTTGCTAGTGCAAAAACAAAAACACAGTTGAAATTGATCTGTCAAATATTTCATTTTGCCTAGAAGATTCAGCAAAATTTCACCATTTATAGAATGGTGTTAAAACGATTGAAATTACACCAATTTTTTATGGTGTAGCGGTCTTTGGTTTCTGCCCACAGCTTAATGACTGAAATTGCGGCGCAAATCGCACTTAATCGAACGCACCTCGTGTGCGGTGGCTCGATGCGCCCTTTAAGACACACGAATTACTCGCGCGGTAATGATGTACGACGTAAAGAAATGCTGAATGAGCGTGAGAGCCAATATCATCATTTTAATTTTCGAGTTGTCTCAAGTTTTCCGCTTGCATGTTCTGCTTCTATTCTGTTTGAAATCATCCGAGTCGACAAGAAATAAAGATGTGAAATTCAGTCTCAGTGTGAACAAGGATTACTATCAACACTAGACTCCTTGAGCGACCACCATCGTCGCCTACAAATACTTCCATCTCCTTAGACTGCTGCAAATGGCACCCAGTCTAGACCGCAGTCTCTACAATGGTGTGGCAGAAACTTTTTCCTACGCTACACACAAGTATGGGTGTCGGAAAGGGGGCGGGAATTTAAAAATTTCAGCAAACAAGGTGTTTTTTTCAGTTCGAGAGGTAAAAAACAAATTTCATCACTTTTTCCCCCCTAGAAACACTTTTGGAAAATTCCACTAGTGGCCCTCCTGAAAAATTCCTTACGACGCCCATGCACATGATAAGCATGTAAAATTAGTATTACAGCATTTTTGTAAAAAATTGTGTTGTATTTCACCATTTGGCAACGTTGTTCAACAACACCAACGCGGTAAGCAAGCCATAGCAGGGTGACAGACTGTGTACGGTGTATTCTGCCAAACAATTACGAAATCCTGCAAAATTACAAAGAATATTGACGAATTCCACAGTTTTTTCTTTGAATGATTTACTTCAACAATGGACCCAACACCAATTGTGTTACTTAAACCTACTAGGCAAAATTCAAAAGTGGGAAGCCAGGCCCCCCAGAAATAAAAGTGGGGGGGCCTAGGCATGTGCTGCCCCCCGGTTCCGCCACCTATGCTCGTGACCCTCTTGCAAACCTTTAACGCCCCCAATTTCAGAACCCAGGGGATTAACTTTGAGGCAGCAACTGCAGGTTGAAACTGAAAGTGAACACAGCAAAGACGCATGAATATGACAGCCCTTGGCCGAAAAGGCCACAACCGTGAGAGTTTTCCTGTGGGGGTGGGTGGGTTTAACCATCACAGCAAAAGAAAAACAAATAGGCATTTACAATACGAGTTCTTCAATGTCTGTTTTTTTTGCTTGAAAAATTCCCGGAGTTAATTGCCTGCGGGACCTAAAATACTATAGTCTATTCATTTCTTCTGCTTGCGCCAGTGAGCTGGTAAAGTTCAACGAAGCGAAACGAAACGCATCATGTCTTTTCCTACGTTCACAAGTCATGTCGAACATTTTGGGAGATTCAAAATTTCGAAAAGGATGAAATCGTAGCTTTTTAATTTTTCTGTAATCACGCTTTTGCACCGAAAGCAGTTCTGCCTGTTGTCAGCGGGAAAAACGGCTGATTTAACTAATTTTCAAAAAATGTGTCATTCCAGCACCAGGTGCCGCTTTATGAATGTGACCAACAGACAGGAGAAGAACACTTCCTGACCGGTGATAAGTTATTGGGTGGGATGGGTATGAAGATGCTGCACGAGTGGCCTTTAAGACCATTTGCAATGCGAAGGATAGATTATTTCATGAAAAGCCTCTTCAAAGGTCAGACTTAATGTGTCGATATTTCCTTAACCCCACTATTGACCCGCTCGAAATACAGTAATCAGTACCATCCGCAAGTGCACCCGACTCACGTGACTAACTTTACTCCCCAGTCCCCACCCTTCAGAAGACGGAACCGTTTTTCCATCCCACTTTTTTCACAGCGATCTCGTTTTCCTGTCGAACGTACGTGAATGGCAAACCAAAACATCGGATCTCGGAGAAAATTTTCATGAATCGCGAATATTCGGTGTTTAATTCAACGTTTCGTCTCACGCATGGCTGATCGCGAAATGACGTCAGCAGCAAAGCAAAAGACAAGGATCGCAGCATTTTTGTCGCCGTAGCATTTTATCCATTGAGTTCTTTTTCACACTTGCCTGTTCGCAAATCCTGACCACACACTGGCCTGGACGTCGGCGTCACTTGAAACTGACGGGGCGACTTTCTCGAGAAGATGCTTGTATCTGCGAACAAAGTTTAAAACACTCTTAAGTGATTGTACAGAGTCATCGCAGAAGCACATCATTCAAAATGTACAGGTTTCCAAGTGATATTTAACCACATTGGGCGCACGCCACCTACAATATTGAAAAAGGTTCTGGCAAGTCCATCTTGAACACATTGTCCGGGTTAAGACGCAACGTCGTTGTAAAGATTGACAAAATTACTGCTATTGTTGCAACGAGACAGCATTGTTACGTTTCAACCAGGTTATCCAAAGCTCTAACAAAACAAACTGAGTGGCTTTGATTTCCGATTGCGAAAACGACTTGCACAGTAAAAGCCAAGAAGCTATAATCGCGATCAGATAACTGTATTAGGGGAAGTTTTTAGAAATTTGGGTTGATAGCAAACTTGAACAGACCGTACTTCCGGTGCATTACAACATGGAACGTAAAGTTGTAGCTATTGGTAAGACTATAGCCAACAAGCTGGACACTCGATTCAAAACACCATTTAATGTTTCAACTCCAGCAGCATTTATTCTGCTCAATTGTTTTCGGCAACAATTGGTTCCTTCTCTATGAGCTGGACTGCGTCGAATTTCGAATTTAAAAAGCCTTTCTCCCCCCCACACCCTCAAACCAGACGCTCCAACTTTGAGCTTCTTGCTACGTGGGATCCAAAATACTGGTTGACTACTGTGAAAGGAATCATTCTGGCAAATAATAAAAGTAAATACGCTGGGTTCGTGACCTTAAACAGCAGGTCAACACATGCGCCTTTTTGAACTGCAGGATCGTTGGAAATGTTTGTAGCAAAACTAAAAGTGTTTTCTCGGATCATACAACGCATGAAAACAAAGCGACGTCTTCACTAACACGCAGTAGTTCAAGGAACTACAACCATAGATGGTTGTACGTTCGCCGTACAGTTTTATCCCCAAGGGCAAAAAATCTTCTGAAAAAAGTCCGATCTTTGGGATGTCGGCCGTAAATAGTGGTTGAAAAGAATGGTGCCTCGGCTTACAAACACAAAAGAGAAAAGCGTCTCGTACTTGGGGTGCGCGCCAATCCACCTCTGCAGGGTCGTGCACGCCCGACTTTGCATCGATTCGTTCGTTTCGCTCACAGCCAGCGACAGCAGCGCGGTCAGGTTGTTTGGCTCCAGGTCCAAACACCTGCAACACGAGGATGACGATAGGAGGAACTCGGACACGGGACACCGCTATACAAAGCAACGGGCTTGTTGGCACGCGTTACAAAAGGCGTGGCGAGACGCGCTGGAAACTGGCGTTGAAATGACGGACAGTTGACGGTAATCACAAAATCACTGTGCGAAAAAAATTGACGCAATCCACTCGGTGACCGGATCGGCCAAACACTGATATTAAACTCCACCGCAGTTTGAAAACAGTTCGAGTGATGAAGAACAAAGGAACAAGGCATGAAATAGACATAGAAGCGAGTCCGGCCACACTAGTCCTATGGTACAGCACGCCAAACCCAAGTTTGCGGATAAGGGGGAGAAAAACTTGGGGCAATTAACCCCCGACTGCGTGCGGTCCGCACTGCAGGAGAGTGAATAGCTTGATTGAATGGTGGTCGCGCAGGGCGGCCGTCCTGACGTGCGCAAGACAGGTCGCCAAGTCGGGAGCCTTTGGTCAATACTGTATAAAGCACGATGGGTCCCACGAGGATGTTTGCTTTACGCATAAGCTGAAACTGCGTTTTACACATAATCAAGATTGTTTTCGCTCAAAACTTTCAAATGCATCGGGATATCTGCGATGCATGCATCGGTGCGAAGCGAACGCTTAAAAATTGCTTATTTGCCGAGCGGCACCTCCTCCCTGTGGACCCGTCGTACCTGTCGTACAAGGGTTTTGAACAATACATTCTGCATCAGTCTGAATTTTTAAACAACGCGTACTGTTTTTAAGAGGTAGCTTACCGACCAAAGGATATAAATGACAGATTATATGTTAGATATAAACATATAATCTTGAAGTTTTGTCTTATTCGACGACATGGTAGTGGAAATTAGTTGAAGACTGAACAGGTGATGTTTGGTTATTGCTTTGTCGCTACGAGTTTACCCCTGCAGTTGTCCTTAACATCCACCAGCGAGAAAATGAAGCTTAAACAAAGAAAATCCAAAGACTTTTCGCTGACGCTAAATTCAGCCCAAGATTTTCAAGTTCGCTTTGCGCTTCCGACACCGGTGCATCGATACGAAAACACGATGGCAGGAAGTAAAGAAAGGAAGAAGTAAACTGACCGGTTGAGCGCCTGTATAGCCGCCAGCTCTTGCTCGTTCTGCGCTTGCGTCGTGCCCAAGTACTGCCAGGCCTGCAAACAAATGACAAAAGTCGAGATGAAGTCGTGATTCACCACCTGCTTGTACAGCTGCACACTCGCCGTCGAGGGAAGGTTCTTGACGACAAGCTTGCAANTTCCAAAGCTTCAGTNACACCAAGAACGTTGTTCGCACCAAAAAATCAGATTTTGCGCGATAGTTTGGTTGTGAATCGTGCGCAACATCNGATTTCAGCCACACTATGTCGTAGCAACCGAAAGCACAGNCTGTATAATGCGCTTCCCGAAGTAAGCAACACGCAGTACATCCATAATCGCGAGTAGAGCACGAAATTAACGACTGGGTGACAAACCTCCATGTGGCTCGGTTCCGCTTGAACAGCTGCTTCGAACAACAGTACCGCGTTGGGGAGATCCCCGAGTCGCAATCTTTTCAAGCCCTCGTTGAAAGAATCAGGCAGGTCCTTGAATGGGTTTTCCTCGCTGAACTGATATTCCTGCGAATTGAGAGAGGTACAGTGACAGCGATTCGTGTGTCCTCTACCAAAGTGGGAGAAAGCGTGTCCGCGCAATATCGCGCATGCAAAGGTGGCATGGGAATGCTTGAAATACTGGATTTCATGGGAATGCTTGAAATACTGGATTTCATGGGAATGCTTGAAATACTGGAATGCTTGAAATACTGGATTAAGTTTAGGTAACTTAGGTAAAAATCCAGCGCGACAAACTGCTGCAAGCGGGAGCAGCCCATGGTAAACGTTATTTCGCACACAAAAAAGAACCATGCGAGGCATTTGTGGAGCAACAGTCAACAAACAATTGGACCTGTCCTTAAAAAATGCTTTGCCTTCCTTACATTACGCAAGCCATCCCTGTTGACTCGTTTAAACTATAGGTCGAAACAACAACGGCTGAAAAGTTCGACCTTCGCGGTTGTTGCGAACAGTAAGCATGTTACTTTTGATATAACAAGCTAACTTTTGATCGCAGACGCCCATGTAACGCTCAATCGAACGAAAACGCTTACCTTCGTATCGCTGGCGGCAAACTCGTCCAGCCACTCGTGTTCACTCGATCTCATCGCGTCGTTCCATTGCTCCTCCAGTCGGTTCCAGAAATCGGCGTCCTGATAATTCGAAAAGAATGCGAAAGATCAAAGCCGCGGCCGCAGAGAAAATTTCACATTTCGACCTGAACGAAGAGGGCCTGTGGCACTAACGCAGTTGGGAACGTTAGCAAGAAATAATCAGCATCGAACTGCACCAGCAAAGGGTTTGAGGGTGTCAAAAAAATCAAGACAAGCTTTACTGACGTCGGTTTATAAACGTGAGCGGGCCGCAGTATCTGTGTTCGGAACGTTGACAACGCTCATCGTTCCGCACTGGGCACATAGCACTTGTGCCGTGCAACGCGACATAAGCGCACCGGCACTCACTGTTGGCGGGGAGGATGTCTGCTCTTGGCTCTTTTCCGCTCCGAACTCGGAAGCCCAGCTCTCGGCACTCGGGTTTTGAGCTTGGAATTCTCCGACCCAGTCTTGTCCAGTTTCAAGACTTGGTCCCGCCTGTAGATAAATTACATTGTGATTGAACCGATTGAAAACATTTGTCTCCAGCCGCGTTGGATACACGTAAATCAAATGTTTGACGGTGACTGTCAATACGACATGACACAGGATCTTGTTTTAAGCAATCACCAAGCACAAGCTTTTGATCATTCGTAGCGAGAGCAGGTTATTTCAACGCCTGAGGGAGGGATTGCTGTAGTCCTTTTTCGAGATGTATACTTCGGCGGTCCGAATAAAGCAACCCGAGCATTTTGTTGGGGTGAATTTTTTTGTCCAATGCCTTAACAAATCAAGTTCAGCCTTCAATTTTTAGTGCTGAGAACTAATTTAGATCAAACACTTCTAAAAAGTGTTGTTTCACAGGTAAGTGATCAGTTTCCAAAGAGTTGTGCGATCACAACGCGCCAAGTGTCACAGAGCAGCATTCGCTCGCTGCCCACCTAAGTAAACTCGCTACTCACCAGCATGAACTCGTTACTCACCTGCATGAACTCGTTCGTCCAGGTTTCCGCTTTGGCGCTCGGGTCGGATGCAAGGTCGGATACGAACTTCATAAAATTGGTGCTGGCTAATTTGGGGTCGCCGGCCGCCGCCTTTACCATGTTACCGGCCGCTTTCATCAACTCGGTCTCTTCAGAGGCTTCGTTTTCACGCAGCTCCTTGACCCTGATAGTAAAACCACAAAAGCAAGTCAGCCTCGAAGGAGGTTTGAACACCAGCGAGATATCTCACTCCGGTTTCATGGCGAAACAAGGAACGTTTCACTGGATAGTGTTACGCACTACCAGGTGCTGGTGCCACCTGTTCACTAGCCAGATTTAGATAGCAAGTAAAACCATTAAGCGTAACCAGTGGTGGGTCAAGGGCAGGGTTGTTGCAAAAAAACCCCGACCCAGAAAAACCACCCGGGTTAAAAAAAAACACTTAAAAAAACACCAAAAACTCACTCTTTACTTTTCTTTTGAAAAACCTACTACGTAAAAAATAACATAAGCAGGACACTTGTACAGTCAACTGTAATTAAAAAAAATCAAACAAAGCAAACAACAACGAAATTTAAAGGACTTAAAAAAAAGAGAAGAATAAATCGAACAGTTTGAGTAAATTCTAATGGTTATCTTCTTCAGCTCTGCAAAATCGGTATATTTTAACCCATTTTTCTGCCTTCTCTGCATCCAAACTTTTTTTGATTTTGGACCATTCCAAATCATATATTGAAAAAATAAACTCTATAGATGCTGAACTAGCAAGGCATGTACATAAACGTGACGTGAAACTGCGGAGTTTGTGTGGGAGTGGTTTTTCTCTTATTGCTGTGGGCATTCTTGCCAAGCCTTTCCACTTTGGAGTGAACTGACCAACAACACACTGCGAAAACAAAGATGGGGTACATTTCTTTACCCTCAATTTTGAATGCCATAATCGGTGTAACAATTTCTTATTGTGTACTTCTGAAAATAGTGATAGTGCATGATGGAATAAAACAATTCAGAATGGGGTTTTTCTGTTTTCTTTAAAAAAACAACAAAATCCTTTTTTTTTTTTTGAAAAACCCCAAAAAAATAGGTGGGTTGTTTTTTTTGAAAAAAAAAACGGGTTTTTCTCAACCCTGGTCAAGGGTGAGGATTTTGGAGCAGTTCCCCATCCCCAAAAAACCATTTGCGTCCTTCAAATGGTGTCCCTTTTACCTGGCTTCTAAGCATCACCGTATCACACAATGTAACATAACTTTATCGCCTACATACGCGTAGCCAGGGGGTCTAGGGGGACATGCGCCCACCAAATTTTTAGAACATATAGTCATTTTGCGCTTTGAGAGGCGGTATCCCAAACGAAATAGGTGCTATTCATTTAAATCAAACATTTTGGTTCCCCCAAAATGTCTTGGCTCCTCCCAAATTTTTGGGCTGGCAACGCTACTGACCGCCTATCTGTGTCTCCTTTTCCGACCGCCTCCCGGCTAAACGTCAACTATTGTTGCAACCTCTCCGGTGGCGTTGCGTTGATTGTGTGATTCACCACGAACGGGATGTGCGCGAAGAACAAAAATATATATGCGTGGTGCGAACAAGCAATAATAGAGTGATCTCGTCGGGTGATCTCCATTGTTGCTTGCTGCCACGGTGCGAAGCTTTGCGCACTTGCCGCTCGGGATTTCCGATCGCAACACCAGTAAGGGTCAATTCGCTGAGTACAACCCAGTATCACGAATGGAATTATTGAAAGTCATGTGGTTTTAATTGTGTGTAAATCCGCCATTACCGTTAAAATTTCAAGTTACCTTATACGATTTAATGGTTTCCTGCACATAAAACTTTCAACACAATTATATGATAATTCAAAAGGGTTTTCAATGTCTGACCCTCAATTTAGTAAAATTCGATCTGGACCTTTGAATGGCACACCGGTTAGCACAGCATAAAACGGGCAATTACAGTGATGTTAGGAAAGTTGCAACCGAGTTTTCACCGCCATTACGCGCCAAGCGCTTTTCGCATGCGAAATATTTCTGCTGAAGTTTACATTGACAATTTGTTCCTTATACTGCATATCTCTTTTAATCCGCGACAGACATAATGTGGTTCGTCTACGTATGGAAATAAACCGTAGTCAGTGAAAAAAATCTATAATCAAGAGCCCATTGGCGCAGATGTGATTAAAGGATTACTTTCCGTGCTCATGCTCAGTTACCGACGTATAGCGAAACGAACGTGGTAATGACTGGATCAGAGCCCCTTGGATCGTTGCGCTGTGCACGTTGCGAACCGAACACCATAGGAAGCAACGTATCGCGGGGAAAATGCTGAAAATGTTCGCGCAAAGATCAGCAGAAGCAAGACGAGACCCGCACCAAATTTACCGAGAAAAATGCAGACCGTGTGAGGAGGGAACAGGAAATCGATGTTATGCAGAACGCGGTAACATGATGCAATAGTGATTTTAATACTTCTCCCAGCATCCACATTAATACCTAACGATGATTAAATATTACTACTTTGCTGCATGCGATTTTTATACTAAGTATTGTGCCATCCAAAGTTCATCACAGACCTGCTAGAGTATTCCCACTGAAAAGTTTAAAGTTTATTTGAAGCTGCGATTTTGACATAACCCCTAAAAACTCTATAAAATTGATGCTGAAGATTGTCCAACAAAAATATTCTCACATTACCCCTTCGTCAGAATATACTTTGGAATGAATGACACTTACGCAAAATCCTGAAAAAGTGGTTTTAAGCAAACCACGTTTGATTCGGACTTAAATTCATGAACTATAATCACCACAGACATCAGATCCGTGCGAAACAAAATGTTCACTAACTGATACAACTAAATTACATGTGACTGGAATCCACCTTGTTGCACATTAACTTCTGCAAGCATGAAGTTATCTCTATACCTTTTGGAAGCTTGTTAGCTAAATGCTTGTGTAGCCGCTTTGCTGAGTGGAGCGACGCTCGTTTTCCTCCATGTCCGTCGAAAACGGCGTAATAAGCTACTCTGCTCCTGAAAAAGAATCGACACAAGGGGTAAACCTAAGCATAACCTCGCCTATATCATGGAAAGGTTAACACTTTTAATGTGATGCAGGGTTAAGTTTGCAATTTTGAATGCAGTTAAAATCTACTCATGACTAAATTCCACATTCTAATAACTTTGAATGTAATATAGATATAACCCAAATACAACCTGCTAGATGGATATTGCACTTGGCTCAAACTTTTCGCATTGACAAAAATCATGTCAGCACTTTGCAAAGTTGGGTTAATTGCCACTTGCAAGCAAGTGCCAGAATACTTGAGGCAGGTACGCTAAGTTGTTGGTGCGACCTAGGCCAGCTGTAATAGGTATAACGGTGTGGTCAGCCATCAGCCGGTGTCAAGAACTTGTAACATAGCTCCTTGAGAAAGACAAGTATCCGGTGTTATCTTAAATATCACCAAAAGTTCGACTAATTAAAAATAAATCTATGAAATTTCACATCGGCTCGTATCACTCCTAAAAACGTTTTTGTGAGTAACTCTTAGAGCTGCCAAGAATACTGAGCCGAAGCAGCTAAATGGCTCTACGTTAAGAAACTACGAAGACGTAAGATACATAATTTGGTAAAAACGTATACTTTTGGCAGACGGCTATAGCTTAACCACAATTGGGTGCACTTATTCAAAAAAACTACAAAAAGACCTTACACGTGATTAACAAGCTGACCGAACTGATCAGCGCAGTTGTCCATCAACACATGTGCATCTTGCATTTCGTCTCGTTCGCCTTTTCTCTCAGCAACGTAACTACGTAGAGTGGCAAGAAAAACTGCAAAAATAATTTGACATTTTTCGTGACACTGCCATGCGATCTTCAGTGTGTGCAAGCTGGCACGAAACGGTGGTGGATGGCTACCTGGTGAGGACAAAAGTAGGGAGCAATCGCAATCTATGAAACTGCTCATCGTGTAAAAGACAGCTGAGTCTTTTTAGCTGATTAAGATAGTGCGCAGCTTAAACTGTCAGCGCCTAGCACAAATTGGATGTTTATTTCCAACATTGTGAATGTCACGCACGTCGTGTTGGTGACTTCTGTATACTTCAGCCAACAAACCTCTGATACATAACCTCAAAAAGCGTATCTGATAGTTTTTGTGGACCGAGAACACAGCTATATTTGGCCATCCCGATGTAAAGACAACTCGGTAACTTGACCACTGTCTAAACTAGAGCCTGCGAAGAGTGTTGCTACAGAAGACGCGATGCACTGACAACTGTCTGAAGTGTAATTATTGATAGCTACAGAATACACGTTCTACAGTAATGCATTAGGCTTTCTAGACTAAACCAATTTAGTTTGGAAAGCAGGAAGAGTGTGTAGTCTGGTTAGACAGTGTTGCGCACGATCTTGCATACGCCATAAGAATAATATTAAGCAGGCAATACATTTTCCTTAATAGAACAAACACAATGTTATGATGTGTGTTCTGCAAGCCTGCAGTTTTGAATAATTTCACCAAATCTGGAAAATTCAACAATAGCTTGAAATTATTTCACATGCAATGCAGCCACATTTACCATTGCCACTCTTCAGCTGTTTTGGTTCGGCATGATATCTAGATTCATCCAATGCTGGTCGTTTCCGTGACGTGTCTGCAATTTACATGAATAAAGAAGTGCAATCAATCGTAAAATTGAAATACAGCAAAGCACAAGAACTTAATTCTCAAGAATCAATCATTTTGGTCAAGGAGTAACAAAAACTAAGATTCGTTGATAAGACATATGCTCTTTATCGTTTATCAAGATGGACCTTGGACAACCAAAACAGATGTCAAAATTGAAACAAATACTTGGTGTAGAAAAATTTCAATCCAAAATTTGTCAGTTACCTTTGCAATTACAATAATCAACATATTTAGCAATGCAAACTAAAGGTGCAATGTTTCATGCCAAAGAATCAACATCAGCGCCATGACTCTGCATTATTGTGCCAAATGACAAATCTACACATATGTAATAATACAGAAATTTATACTGGGAGTACATTATATATAAAATCATCCACCCCAGAATGACTTGTTCTGTCACGACAGTGAACAACATTATAAACATACATATCTACGTTTTCAACATGAACTACATTAGTTTCCAGTAGACAAAAGCTACAAAATACAAGCCAAAAGTTGAAAAAAATTACATATACAGTATCGCCACTAAAGACTTCGTAAAACCCACAGCGGAGGGAAGGCAATTCATGGTTTTGTCACTAAAGACTTCGTAAAACCCACAGCGGAGGGAAGGCAATTCATAAATGGGAATTCTCACCACCCGCAAACGACATTCAAGTCAATNCTG
>JGI24159J19872_10002514_pt1 | contig 21950 bp, 12 predicted proteins | sample Ectturendosymbi4_FD_19872 | JGI IMG/M metagenome (IMG submission 19872) | reverse complement strand
TGAACATGCAAAAGGAAATATGCAGAAAACGGGAAATTTTCACGTGAGAAAACAGTGGAAAACAATAAAATATATGCAATTGCGTTAAGGTTTCAAGTAATCGAAATCTAGTAACCAGTTATCGAAGTATGACTGGATAAACTTATCAAGCAAATGAAGTTTTTAATTTACAAAATCATCACGCGGGCTGGATTTACCCTCGCAACAGACCAGTTTTGGCCTGCGGACTGTATGTTTGACACCCCTGTTTTAGATGTTAACTGAAGAAGTAGCATGTGTCAAAGATGGTAATGTTATTTGTAAATTCCTGCTTTATTGGGATAAGGTTTTGTTGACAGTAAAGTTAAGCATTGTTTAAGTTAGGATGTAAGTTATTGCTATGTGCTTGCAATGTTCTTCAGTTTCCATTAAGATTTTCATCCTAGCAAATAAATCTAATGACTAGCACAGGGAGGCCAAAACTCGGTTGCGCACTCATGCCACAAAACCACAATCTTGAAGTGTGCAAACTTCTGTGCACTACTAACATTCACAGAAAATTTTGCACCCCTGGAACAGCACATCTCTTTTGGCTGTACACAGTAAAAAAAAGCTACATATTACATGGGATGTTTTTGGTGGGCATAGTACACAACTACATTTATTTATTGATCCTAGTTTTAGAAAAAAACAGTATGTTGGATTTTATCTTTACTCACTGAGTGTGAATTTATCTTTATGTGTAAGTATACTATGAAGTACACTATCTTTACTATAAAGATGTGGGTAAGAAGAGATTTGATCAACAGTTGTTCCATGTTTGTTGAATTAGTTTCTACCAGTTTTATATGTCCATTCAATGCCAACAAAATACATTGTACCAGTATAATCACAGTGCTTCCTTTCAATCTTAACAATTTTGTATGATGTTCTTCTTCAGAGGACAGACCACAACTTCACACCATGGTAAATCAAAACATGTATTCAAGCAAAATATTTTCTGCTGAGGAAACTCCTGAAGAAGAAGAAGAACCGTATGAACTACAGGTAGCTAATTTCTATGTGGCAAGTTCAGATAATCTGTTAATGCTAAGGCATATCTGGCTAAAAGGGATGACTGCAGCTGTGCAGCACATGTTTATTTTTCTAAAACTTTTGGCCATTCAGACATCATGCCACAAATGTTATTTGTGATTCACTAGTAATTCAAAGAAGGTAGACATTTTTTGTCACTGATAGGTATAATAACCATTTTGTGTATGTGTTTTTGTACAACTCCATTGTAATCATATTTATTGTGACCTGTTCTCATTCGTTACATTCATTTATTTAAGATAGTTCATTTCAGTTTGTCTGGTTGCTCTGTTGGGTTCAATTTTTTAGCAGTGTGTACTTGGGTGCAGTCTTAATTTTGGTTGTACTTTGTAGTGAAGTAATTGTTTTTAGGAAGTTGGATGCGTAAAGCAAGTGTGGCACTATTTTTTCAGATAAGCTTTACACATTTTTGTTTTTTGTTTTTATATACATGTTTGTTTCAGATTCAAGGTTCATATAACAGAGGTGGCAATGGTAGTACACCACGACGTAACTACTTAATTATATCATGGCATAGACAAGGCATTAGTTGGTATTTGCAAACAATAACAAACAGGAGCAAACACTAAGACAATTCTACAGTGACAGCTTCACTCTCTCACTGTCTTGCAGAAGCATTACATTTTTAAGAAAAAATTACGGCTTCTATCAAACCTTTCAAGTGCATGAACACAAAGCATACATGGAGATGTACACCACTGAACAAATGCATACAAATTATATCTAATCAAGGCATCAGATGCCTTGACAAAATAAGAAATCTGGTGCCGCTAAACACTTACATTGTTAGGAATGTAATGCAAAACTTGATAGTTATTGACAGAGGCTGTGCACAGTTTTATACCAGACTGTGTGCCTATTTCATGTTTGGTAGGTATACACTGCTGTACATCTCACTGTGCAACAAGCATGAAACAAAGTATGGTATTTTTTACTGGAGCTAAGCAAGGGTGACTGATGCTGGTTGCTTCACAGTAAAGTGAGTTGTCTCTTAATATTATAAATAAAGTAACCATTCAACCATACATTTGATTCAGTAACATTCGCCAGGAGTTTTTTTCAACTACAAACTGTTTTGTTAAAGTTTTAACAAGTTGCATAAGCCTGGTTTTCAAATAGGGCAGCAGTTCTTCATAAACCAAAAACATTCTCTCAGTAATAAAGTTCTGAAACCAACTTTGCCGCATTTCATGCGAATATTTTTTCCAACTTACATCACTTAACAGTTTGGCCTCATTCAATTACTTTGCACTGTGTTTTGCTTTTTGTGGATATCTAATGTTGTAGAGTATTGAAGAGGCTCTTGGTGAAGTTGATCCTCGAACTGCAACACTCCGAAGCTTGCATGGCCAAGCCTATGATGCCAATGCATATTACCTGAAGTATGACCAAGAAGACAGTGCTCTGCATTCTGTAACAGGTCATTTGTCTTAATGGAAGTTTATTAAATTTGCTTTTGCAATTTGAGAAACCCCAAATGCCCCACCAAGTTGCTCTATGCCCCAATGAGTGTGATTATGCTGGAGAGCTATGCTCGTTTTTTGTTGTTTGTTGTGATGTTGTTCTATTGTTTGAGGATTTATGTGCTCATCCATAGGCACTACCAAGCCCTCTGTTAATTGTTTTTCACATCAAATTAGTCTTCTATCTATTTGAAAACCAGAATTGTGAAGCATAAGGAAGCATCTAGTTTTTTGAAAGTGACCCTAAGTTTTGATCACACGTTGGTCTTTTATGTCTTCAGTTCGGATTTCATAAATTTGCTTTCCCAGTGATTCAAGGAAAAAGATTTAAAAGTTACTTGGGCAAGAAAAGCGATTTGTACAAAAATTTCAGATGCAGCAGAAAATATGGGAAGTTTAAAAGAAATTTGCGAAATTCTACAAAAAAATTCCGTGACAGTGGTACATATCAACCAACTTTGCATGACCTGCTTAGGAAGAAACTAAGAATTCCATTATACAAAAGCCCAAAAATGACATGTGAATCTAATGCTACGTGTACCAATCACAGTTAAAATATAGTATACCCAACTGGAGAATATGCTTTTAGCAAGTTTACTTGAAAATCCTGGAGTTGTAGTTTAATCAGATACTGTAATGGTAAAGCCATCTTTTGTCTATGGAATCTGTTTAAAAAAAACGACTTCATTTGGTGATAATGGAAAATAAGTAGATTTCTATGAAATAAAACCTAGTAGTCATCTTGTAAATTGGGTTTATGTGTTAAATGGGTAAGTTTAATGTTCCTGACAAAAGTCTCTTGTCCACACAGAAAGAAATTAATGTATTGCGTAGTTTTCTGCTCCGCAAATGTTCTTTATAAGCATTACTTTTTTCAAATAAATATTTATAACCACGTATTATTGATCTTTTGCTGTAAATCTTCTACGATTATCATTTTTCCCATTCTTTTGTTAATGCTATATTTTTTGTAATAAGTTTGTCACTTGCTCTCAGTAAGGCATGTTGCAGTGTCTCAGCTATTTTTGTGACAAACGATGCATTGCTTTTGTGGTATAGCCAGCAATTGAATTTGCTGAATTTCACAGGAACTTTAATGAGAGGACGAGCTGCTACTCAGTATGAAAGAGCAGCCGAGCATGCCCTTGAAAACTTGAATTATGAAAACTACTCCACTTTGCCTGTTGATCATTATTACCAAGATCTAAATGATGAGCATCAAGGCAACAGCAGAATTGAAGTTGTAAGTCATTCATTTCTTCGTTGGTCTGAGAAAGCAGGTGCAGACTGTATTTGATCCTGTCGTTATTTACCGTAGTTTATTGACCATAATTCGAGAAACGTCAGATTTTTCTGACGAATATAACCTTGGAGCATTTTGGAACTTAACTATTATAAACGGGGTTTTGTGATTGTGCAGCAATATGAATGGGTGCTTTGACGGCACAGCAATTGAGTTCGTGTAATAAATTCCTAATATGCTGTGTTTTCAGCTCCTAATTGTGCTGCGAGTTTCTCCTCTGTTCATCTCGCTAGCGGCCAGGTGCATTTCTGTTATAATGCGTTCGTCACTGCATCGACGGCGAAATAATAGTCTTGTTTAGTGAAACACATTCATCGCTTTCATATGTCGGGGTGTGTTGTTCATGGACCAATCATTACGGTTGCTTTCGACTCTTTACCAGGACTTGGTTTCGCTGGAGACGTTTTTAGGCTTGGATCGCCAAACCGATGCGGTAACTCGGTTGCGCCTCTTTTGTTAACGAGCAAGCCAGCTATTGAAAAATATAATTGATGACGTTCACTGCCCACCACAGCATTCATGTTATCTGCAACGCCACTATTCGTTGATACTGTTTATATTTTGCTGGAATACTTAATTTAAATATGTTTAATAGGATTCAAGCGAAAATGAACTACGAACTACTGACACAGAAGATTATGGCTGTGAAGAGGTGGGTGTTAAATTAATTTTAAGGATTAATCAAGTCAAAATTAGCCATTGGTCTTCTTGGAGGCTGCAGTATAAGTCAAGATTTTTGGGTTGTTTTTGTCTAGTTACGCCGTACCTCGGCCCTTAATTTGCACTTTTGTCCATGTGAGATGCGTGGGGATTATCTCCGCCTGGCGCAAATGTCTTTTAGGGGCCCGCAAAAACAACAAAAGTACTGTAAGTCCTCAGTAAAAAGAAAGTGCTATACGGATTGTTGGTATTGTGAACAAATAAAAGTAACAAGTGTTCCTAAAGGGGAAAGGCTTCCGAAACGAAGCAGAAGCGATGTTTGGAAAATTTAGCATCGTGTGCAGCCACAGGTTCGTTTCTTACGATAAAATTGAAACATTTTGGCGTTGACTGTCAGTTTTTTTATGATGCATATATTGATTGAAGGGACGCAAATTTAAGCACTGTCGCTTGGTTTACAGTTCTAACTGCAATATTTGTGAGTCGTGACAAACATACTATGAATACAATACATATTCTGCAACATCATGTCTTTTAGATGGCAAGTGCATTTACGTCGAAGTTAATCTTGCTGACGACGTACAAGTGCAGTTCCTTTGTATTTCTGTTCGCTGTTCTTTCATTGAAGCTTCACCCAGCTCACATTTGTTGTCAGAATAATATGTGAGATGTGTTGTAGGCAAGGTGCACGTGTTACTGGTAGATATATGAAAAAATTAGTTTTGGTTAAGTGAAAAACTGGTCGGTGAATGTTGTGTGCGTTTAACATCTCCCTGTGCTTGTAGTACAAGGCTAAGTCTTGTTTGAAATTGTAATATTTGCAACGTTTTTGGATAGAAACAAAAGATATATAACAATTCGCAATTAAAAACGTGTGCTTAGGCGAAGTGCCAACGATAGCATCACACCAGCTGGCAGAACCGGATTTAAATGAAGAGATCCTAGGCAATTTCCACTTGTGAGGCTCCTTCAAATCCGCTCTAGGACAGTTCGACGACGCGATGTTTCGGCGATGATGGTTGCAAATGTTTTATACTAACAAAAGTGTGTTTTTGAAATACTTCAAAGTTTAGACTACAGAGGATGTTTGCTCAGCCTAAATTTAAACCTTAAAGCTAAACCCAAAACCTCTTAAAAAGTACATAAAACGTGCCATGTCTTATTAACTGTGCCGAACTGTTCCATTCGTTCAAACCCCCCATTCTCAGAAGTAATAGAAGAGTGGATTGAACAATTAAAAAATAAACACAACAAATTTTGTTGTAAATTATACGAGACGAAAAAATTTCGTTGTATCGTTTTGTCGAAAACATGAGGCATAAATGAAAAATAGGAAATGCTCGCTCAGTACTTAGTTGAGGGTGCTCCCAAGCTTGCAGAAGAGAGGCCAAAACTTCAAGTTCAATGTTGATCAGATGATACACCCAAATGTAAAAGTTTGGAATAATGATTGATTATATCGCAAGATAATTTAGATATTACTTACCACGAAAAATCGGTGTTTAGCAATTTATATTTTAAGCAGCTGCAGTTTCAGTTATTCTCCATTCATAGTGTTACATCAAATCTAAAAGGAGACACCCGTGGCGTTGGAGAAATAGAAAAGATAGCAAACAGAACGAGAACAGACAAAAGAAAATAAAAATTTACGAGCGCAAGAGCAAGGGTTCGCAAAATTTTCTGCCCGGAAACTTTAACAACAATGTTATGTTACCATTTTTGAGAAATTTACTTCGACAATACAAATTTCACAAATTTGGTACTGTGTCAGACGCGATTCACACAAGATTTTTCCAACTAAGTGAAAAGGTAAACTTGTGTATTCTGAGTCGACTTTTTCTTGGAGGCCCACCTGGTCTAGACTTTAAGACGCATAGTTTAACTCTGTTTAGCCCATTGATAATCCGGCTCTGTTGGCTGATGCAACAAAGTTTCAAAGAACCTTTTCCGAAAGATTTTCTGAGCAAAAACGATGGCAAAACATTAAGCAAGACAGTAAAAAATGCAATTCGTGCCTTAACGTGATTTGGTTGAAGAAACCAATAGAATTGCCGATTAATTAAGAATTGGCGTAGGCTCGTGATTGAAAGATTAAATACTCCTCGGCCAGTCTTGGAATCGTAATGTAGATAAAGTTACCACTTTTAAATGTGCCCCAAATGTGAATTCCGTGTTTTTTCAATGATATTTTTGAGATAAGAAGTTTTGCGAAACTGTTTTTCTTTCCACAAACAAGAATTGGTGCGGAACCGCGAGCAGACACTTACTAGAAGTTGCAGTAAAAAATTTGAGGTCATTTTAACAGGGCTCCTGCAGAATCTAGAAAAGTATAGAAAAAATTTGGTAATTTTCCAGTTCAGAAAAGTCCGTAAAAATTTTGGTCTGTTAAAATGGAAAAAGAAAATGATTTTCCAGACTTATCTTTTTACATACACTTTCATAATATTTTATTCAAGAGTGATATACTTTTACTTACATCATGTTGTTGAATATTGTAGCGCCTGTATTTAAACCGAGTGAGTCATTCGCAAAATTTTAGTCTAGAAAAAGTCTGGAAAGAGTCTGGAAAAGGTCTTGAAAAAGTCTGGAACTTTATATTCAAAATTGCGTAGGAACCCTGTTTCAAACCCAGCTCAGGGATTTTCAACAATTACTGAAAGCTGACTTGAGATGGACGTTAGTCGGAGTAGGCCAGGTTGTTGCTTGACACTTTTTTATCAATCCTCTTCCGTCTACGCCCAGAAATTCGCCACGTCAGCGATTGTAAGTAACGGTATCCAATGATATTGCAGGTTTTTTTAAAGGAAAATGTTAGGTACCCGGTATGGATCTGTAGGGACTCGATTTCTCTGATTCGAGGGACTCGATTTTCTCTGATTTTAGGAACCCGATGATAATTTTCCCTGACTCTAGGGACCCGATTTGAAATTCTACGGATCCGAATCGGGTCCCTAAAACGCCTTAAAAAAACCCTGGGTATTGTAATCGCGCCATGCAGGAAATTTTACTGGTCTTATTTGATGGTACCTCAACTTCTTGAGAGCTGCATAGTTGACGACGGGAAAGTCGACATGCAAACTTTCTGTATTTCGTTGTTTCCAGTTGAAGAGCTGTATGATTAAAGTTAGGAAACCTGGAACTCTTAATTGAAGCAAATCACTAGTGAAAAATTCTGAGATATAACATTAATAATGAGTTCAAGGTTTATCTTGTCACTCTTGTTCAAATTTGTGCAAGAACCAGGACTAAATCAAGCCACTGGAACTTATTTTTGAAACAAAACTAGTGTTTGGTACCGTTCCAGAACCTGGGTTGTCCATCTTTTCAAACTGAGTATATATTATTCATGACAGTAACTGTAGTTCCTGGAGATAAAAGTTTTAAGGCTGAATCGCTTATATTGACCACACTGTAATTATCGTCTAATCCAGGTGTGCAGAATTTTCTGTAAATGCTAGTTGCGCGCAGGAATTTTTAGTAGCGCACACATATAGCCTTTGCCATACAGCATTCATATGCATAAGGTAAAATATGTAAAAAAAAAAAAAAACGCTCACACACTTCAAATTTTTGTCGTGCGGCATGGGTGCGCGACCGCATTTTTGCACCCCCGTGCTTGTCACTAGATTTATTTGCTAGATAAATTTTAAAGGCAACTGAAGACCATTGCAAGCACATAGCAACACCTTACATCCATCCTAACTTAAAAATGCTTAACTCTGCTGTTACCAAAACCTTATGCCCAGCGAAGCAGGAATTTACAAATAACATTACCATCTTTGAGACATGTTAATTATTCAGTTAACATCTGAAACAATGTTTTTAAATGGTAGTTTTGATTTCGAACTGAAAGTAGAAAAATATAAGGTAAATGAAACGCATCATGTAAGTAAAAGACTTGTACAAAATAGTCTACACATAAAATGCATATAAACTATTGGACCCCGGATCTAAATTTCTCTCAGAGGCCCTACTTGTGACCCCGAAACATTTGTTAAAGTTTAACCGGCATGCTAGTTTCATAGCTGCTGTATATTATTTCCCTATCGATGCAGTATGAGTGTTCAAGTTAACATTACTTCGTGAAAAATTGCTGCTGTATTTGTTGAATTAGACTTACGGCAACAGGCAGAATCGCTACATGTTTCATGATAAGTTTACAACTGTAATCAACCACTGACGGGTAGTGGCTGAAATCCGATAAAATTTCTTATGCTTACATGGATCGTAAACGATGAGATGTTTTATCAATGAAAACTTTCTGGAATCTTGAAAATATGTTAACCCTACAAAGAAAGAATAAAAACAGAAAATGTACATAGAACCAGTGAACTTTCATTGATGCTTGAAATAGGAAACTATCAGCAGTGAGGGCGTCTTGAAAATCAGTCAAAACCAAAATCCGGTGTCGCGGATGGACATTTTGTCGCGGTGGATCTTAATGTTTATACCTCCCAACCCCCGTGTTTGTGACGAAAATGCATAAAGTTTAAAGACAATTTTTCATCAGTGATAATTGAAGGATTTGGAGGTCCGATACATTGTGGCCAGAGAACTTGATCTTTTCTTTTTGTGAGTCCAACTGAAATGCTTCTTTGGAAATTTAGAAGTATAATAAGCTTAGGTGTTCAAGCCACGAGCAAGTTAATCGCAAACGCATGTGCATACTTGCTTTCTAGACATGTATTTAAGGCAGGCAGCAACGCAACGGACCGTCAAGAATTTCTCCAAACGCGACATGGCCTTATACGTCCTTAGAAAAGATGAGTCCTGTCGAATACATTTTGCTACGATTGTTCATGAAGATCAAAAGTTTCTTACATCTTTCTTTTCACATATTATTTGTAGCGAAGGTCATTTTTTTGTAATTTAGGGCGACCAAACGCAAATCATCAGTGATTAGTTTTGCCGTCTGTAGCAGTTACAATGTCATGATCTTGAAATAATTCAATTATTTATCCAAAGAATTTGCCAAGGAGCTGTACTTGGATACAAAGTGAAGTGAAAATTACGGAAGAACTGACCACGACAATTTTGGTAATTTTTGCGTTGTCACTCTGGAAACGTTAATTGTCAGTTGCTTTCATGTATGGCGCTGTTGCAGTAGCAGAAGCTATCTGTATTAGCCCGTTGCAAAAATTTTAAACCGACGCAGCACGTCGATGGTCAGCGCATGTTGCAGACGTTGTGTGTGCGACACTCGCAGCGCACCTCAGGTACTCGTCAACTCTTCACCCCTGTGTTTTACAACCGTTGTCTGTCTGTGGGTAACACTTTAGTGGATACCTTTCATGGCTGGTGCCACTACATTGAAAGATCTACCGTCAGTGTTCGTTTTGAAAAGATGCATTGAAAGATCTACCGTCAACAACTGTTGTGTATCTTGATGCTTGTGCAGGGCCTGACGGGAAGTGGAGGATGGGCGACTGACGAATTTAGCTCCTCTGAATCAGAGGGAGGAAAATGCGAAGAAGATAGCCGAGGTCCAAAACCTGAACCGGGCGTTTCCAAATCTGATCGGGTAATTTGTCGATGATTTGGTGTTTGATCGGATCTGAGTTTGTAAAGAAATTGAATTAACTGTATGTTTGTTGCTTCAAATTTTATTCTCAAAGGTTTATTGTGGACATTTGAGATAAGCGCTGTATGGTGACGCGAAACCCGATATTAAACCAGGCTGTGTAAAATATCTTTTTGCATACGCAGTTCAGCAAAGACATTGGCAAGCTCAAGTTTTGGGAAAGGACGTCAGTGAAGAAGAAAAATTCCTCCCCTGCGAGACGTACGACCGTTTTATTTAAAACAATCTTGCTAAATGTGAACTATAGTTAATATTGGTGGAATTCGTATCTTTCAAATGACTGCTCTGTATGAAATGGTGCGTCATACCTTTTCGGACACGTTTTCTGAAGTCAACCTGAATTTACAGAAAGCAGCAGTGCCATGTCAGCAAGAAATTGCATAGTGATGTCTAGTTTAGGTGTAAGTCCTCGGTTTGCTAGGCAGTTTTTCTGTTGACAATGTGACATTGTTGCGTCGAGTGGCTCACATAAGCTTATTTTAATTTCTGCTTCTGCGCGTCTAATCCTTTATTTTAAGCGCTTTGCTTGACTTGAATTCTGTGACTCTGAGCGTTGGCGGAAAAATACCAATACTTGCCAAAAGAGCGTGATCTTCGACCTGAATAAGACCAAATTCTCTATTACGTAGCAACAAATATGACAAGATTCAGTCACTTGAATTTGTGAACAAAGTCAAATATTTTGAAAGTTTGACTGCGGTTTTGGTCTTTTGTGTTTTAAAGATTTAGTTTGGAGACTCACTGGTCAAGATTATTGTGTACAGAAAACGCATCTGAATATTGTCGGCGTTGGTGGTATTTTTCAACTCTCATCTCTCATTTTCAAAACACTGTGTTTCAAATAAATAAACTTTTGTGGTGACAATACGTTTTGTTGGTTTGTAGTTTTGTTTTGGTCTGACATTTATTGCCAGAGCAACACATTTGCAATATTCTTGTTGGCAGGTGACAACTTTTTTTGCTTTTCTTCAACAGCACCCGAACCTGAATCGAATTCCATTCCAGAAGTTGAGATACCAGCCAAGCACCACGTCATCCCTGAGTTGCCGTCGCCTGTGCCAGAAAACTTGACGAAAAACCAGCAAAAACGTCGAAACATTGTGCAGCAGATCATCAGGAGCGAGCAGGCCTACATCGATTCCTTGCAAAGGCTGGAGATCGATTACAAGTAGGGCATTTCGGGCGGCGAGGCATGCGTCGGCTGGGTTTGTTTTGAAGCATGTAGGCGTTTTGCGCAGGTTTTGTCAACTTGTTTCAAATGGTGAATCGAACGAAGTTGGAACCAAACGCGCAGCCCGCTTTAACTTTTTAAGTCGACCTTTCGTTCATTGCTTCGGTGCGACATTGAACTTCATTTTACAGGCAAGCGTTGCTGGAACACAAGCCCGTTATTCTTTCACCTGACGTCGTGGAGAAGATCTTTCACAAAGTTTCCGCCATTCTTCAATGCCATCGCCTGTTCCAGATGGACCTGGCGTCGACTGCTACGACGTGGGACGAATATGAATGCATCGGCGAAACGTTCGTCGCTTCGGTAAGCACACGCGAACAAAAAAGTTTGCGTTGTTCAGCGTAACGGACTTTTCATCAATTTTGTTCAGTTTTCTAAAACGATGGTTTTGGAGTGCTATGGTGCTTTCATCAACAATTTCACTACTGCTATGGACATCGTCAGAAAGACTTGCATAAGGAAGCCTCAGTTTCTCTCATTTCTACGGGACAGGCAGGCGGAGAGCCAGGACCGGTTAAATCTTTATGGCCTGATGCTGAAACCAGTTCAACGTTTCCCTCAGTTCATTATGTTTGTTCAGGTAAGGTGCCTGCACCCGTTTGTTATTGCTGAGAATTTTTTGCAATATTTTTTTCTTATGGATAGCCCTCGTTTAACACAATAAATACGTTCATGTTTCGCATAGTAACCGCAGTGTCGTGACCAGTTGTTGTTTTATTTAACCTTTTGTCTACTTTAGCTGGTTAAAAAATTTTACCAGTATGACTTGATGAGCTTCCTGCTGTAAAATGACTGGCCCGTGTCTGATGTGTAGCGTTTCAGTGAAATCTATGCTTCAGTATGTCTTGAAAACCTTCAATTTTGACCCTGCACCTTTTTGTGTGTTTTTTCATATAATACACATTGTCAGTCAGCATTTGAAGTGAACTTAATATGACTACCTGATCCAGGATCTTCTTAAATACACGCCATCCTCTCATCCTGATCGGTTGCCTTTGCATCTTGCCCTCACTGAACTGGAGACTCTTGCAGAACGGCTGAACTATAGAAAAGCAGAGGATGAGGACGCCGCTGATTTGAGAAACCTTTTAGAAAATAGCAACTTGAAACTAGCGAGTCACGCCAAAGACGGAAGACCCAGGAAGCTTATTAAGCAAGGTGATCTGTAGTTCTCACTTCAGCTTATTCTCTTGCTGAACTTACGTTTGCTCTCGGTCTCTTAACCTTTGGCAACAGCGTTTAATTAAGTGTTTTTCTCTTGCAGCTGAAATACGTGAGTGCGAACACAATGAAGAAAGTCTGATCGAAAAAATGAAAGACTGCTTGCTGGTTCTCACCAACGATATGCTGATATGCTGCTCCATTTCTAACAGGTACAGGCTGGCCTGCTTTCTTGCTGTTACTAACTAAAAAAATCTGAACAGAAAACTGTCCTTGATTTTCTGCTGCGTCGTCTTTGGAACGTTGTTCGGTTGCCGGTAATGAGCTGCTGGTCGAAATTTGTGTTGTGGGTCTACTATCCGCGAAAGTATAGGTTCATCGCCAAGCAGAGTTATATTAATGCCACTAAGTCAGCAGCATGGTTTGATCAGCGAAAACCGCAGCGCATAAGATGCTGCTTCAGATATCACCTCCCGGTGTCAAGCGAAATTTCTCAAATATAATTGTTTGTCAGTTATTGTGCTTCTCAGAATAAATAAATTAAGCATGGCAATTACTTTTTTGATGTGTGTTGAGTAAATTACAACTTTTTGGTTAGATGTCAGACGCTCACAACAAGCTCCAGTATGGGAATAACTTTAACAACTGAAAATTTTGGACTTAGTCTTAGGCCTCAATTATTTTTCTTTTTCTCACCCTAACCCGGCACATCTAAGCCCTAATCATCAGTTTTCTCAGCGTATTTGATATGTGTAATATTACTGTGTGCATGCGCACATGGCGTGAAGTCAAAAATTTCGCTGTGCTCCGACAAATGTTAAGGAACTTATCGATAGTATTCAAGTTCCTCAGCCGGTAAATCGACGAATATCTCTTTTCATGAGTTCGTCAGCAAATATTGTTCAAGTGTAAACTGCTTTAAAAAAATCAGGTACACAACTGACAGATACCCGAAAAAGTGCATGAAAAGTCGTTTTCTGCCCAAACCGACCTGTGTGAGGAAGTAACACAAATCTTTGCGAGCATTAATATATTCATTAATTGTTTTTCACACCTGCTTTTCCTCTGGGGAGGGTGCAGGGGCTGCAGCCGGAGGAGGACTTGAAATACTTCACGGTTTTCAGCAATTTCTGATAGTTGTGGTGGCTCCACACTAAGACTGGACCAAGCAAGGTCGGATATGTAGTCACACCACGTGATCAGGCCTCTGGGCCACTTTCCTGTGGGTGTAGCCAGGAGGACTTGCCTCGTCAATCTTTCCTAGGGCGCTCTGATCACGTGGCCGAACCATCGTGGCTGTAGTCATGGTAATGGCGCTAAAAACAATTTGCCTATTTGGGGGGAATACCCGTTTTTATAGCGAAAACTTCGCGAAAAAGGTTGCTGCTTAGCTGCCAGATCAGATCTACCTTTTTTGTGATTCGACTTGGATATCTGCTAAGATCGCAGCTGTTTCCGCTGTGTGGTCTTGACCTGTGACGCTTGAAAGTCATTGCAAAGAAGCTTCAGTTCACGCGAGTTTGGTTCGATCGTTTTGTCTGATAAGAACAAAAGAGACGCGAGTGTTGTCTGCGGTTCATGGAGACTCTTCGAGCACGTCTTGATTGTTGTTCTACGACACGCTTCGAGTGTGCGCTGTCTTGTCCTTACTCAGGCATGCGCGAGGTCAAAAAGCACATTTTCCAGCAACTAGTTTGTTTGTTGAATACTTTTGCGTTTCATGCCCGCCCTTGCACTCCCGTAAAGGTTGTTCGCGGACGCAAAGCTTTGCTGATTTACGAGTCAGCGCTCGCTTCTGGAAAACTTCCTTATTATGACGCATTCAATCGACCTGTCATAAAATGGTCGTGTGAACAGTACTTCGCGTTCGTAGAATTGCGAATGTTTTTCGCAGTGCACCTTATCCTGGGTGCAAAGCAGCTTGATAACTGAGTGAATATACTGGTGTGTCTGATCGTTGCTACTTGGAAAGAAAACGAGAACATTCAGAAACCGAACGAACGCGACGCTGTCTTTAGTTTTGCGAGCTGCATTTTTCTCCGTAACCTGACCCTGTCCTTTTTGTCAACTCAGTTTCGCATTCACGGCTGACTTCGAAGGAAGGCTATTTGAATACCGGAGCTCCCTTAGTTCACTTTACGGTGCGCTGCATAGCACTGTCCGTCACCTGTCGTCGAGTATAAGGTTCACCATCTCTGCCACGCATGTCCTCGATTGTGAATTGTTTTACCCAGTTGTTGCGTCTGGTTCATGGTGAAGGTCTCGGAGCTTCCGGGACAGCTTCATGTAGCATGGTTATTGGTTACGATGTGGCGTTTGTAAGAATGGATTGAAGTTGTACTGCTCTAGCGGCATTATTCAGTTAATGTTCAGTCAACTTCTACACAGTAGAAATGTTTGTTCTTGAAATCCCATCGGTGTCGTTGCGAAAACTGACGTTTCTGTGTGTCACGTCGTTCGCGGAGTCAAGATGTTGTGCGCAGTGCATTTGTTGAGTTTGTTTTATGTTGTTCTCTGGATTATGTTTCATTGCATTTCTCTGAAAATATTCTGACCCGTCCCGGCAAAATAGGAACCGGAACGAAGCGTCTTGACAACTTTAGAAATGAATGGACAAACGCTGAGTAGTGGCGTTTTTTTTTTGACTGGTCAAGTCACGTTCCATTTGACTCGGATCGACCCCAGACCTCCATGCACCTTTAGTTGTGCGGGACAAGCATTTGAAGGAGCTCCTTTGTTTCAGGCGACCTTACCAGAAAACCGTATCTTCAACCAGCAAGGACATGTATAAAGTGAAGTGGAGGGTCGGCATTGACGTTGTGGAAGTGATTGACGGCTCGCTTCGACCTTCTACTCTCGTTGAACGAGAAGCTCTTCATTCCGATTTCATCCACCTTCAGCAAATAGGTAATGTGGCAAGACTATTGTCGTTCCCACAGTTGATGGTTTGCGCGCAAATTTTCAACGGGAATGTTAGGCGCATTGGAAGCTGTACGGGATTCCTGACTCTTGCACCCACTTACCCAGTGTTTAACAAAGTTTTGAAACAACAACCCTTGGCAGTTACGCTGTCACTCATATTTTCCATTACTTTCTGAAACTTTTGATATCCTGTTAAACGTTTTTGTAAAAAATGACGCTTTTATGGATCTTCTTTCTGAACATCAGTCGCAGCTTCAGCGTTTAGATACGTGTGGTTATCACCACCGTGGTTAGCCAGTCACCCTGCATGCGAACTTGATAGGTCCGTGCTTTCATCAACATGAGTTAATGACGCAACTAGTCACGGAGCAGGCGCAATGAGGACAACATTGAAAATATGTTTCTAGGTTCGTGCAGAAGTTTGCGTTGTTGTGATGATTCGCTGGACAGGACTGAAGGCGATTTGTAATGCAGCACGGTTTAAACAATCTTGCAGACATAACTGAGCATTGCCTATTGTTAAACGCTTGTCTCAGGAATATAGTAAAGGAATAAAGTAAAGTTAGTAAAGTTGGAATATAGTAAAGTTCAGGAGTATAGTAAAGTTACTCGGGAACTCAGGAATATAGTAAAGTTGTTTATTCACATTTTCCTACCGAAGTTTTCCGAACTTTCAAAGTCCTGGCTTTTGTAACATTGATACATTGCGTATTGAACTATAGTTTTGTGCAAACGTTCGCTGAATAGCTTGAGGTTTACATTATTGCGGATTTCTTCTGCTTTGTGTTGTAAGCCTTGATATGCTCATTTGTTTCGTCGCTTTGTTCCCAAGAAACACGGCATATTTCCAGGAAAGTTAGTTGGCAAACTGCAGCTGTCCCACGAAGGCATCTCCACTCAAGTGATTGACAAATGCGTCAGCGCGGTCGAGACCAAAATTAGACAAGCTGAACAACTGGCCAGTCAGCCCGAGAACGCCTCCTTCACTGTGAAGTTCCCAAGCAAGTACGACGGCGTGTGTAGCGTAACCGCCGCTGTGGCGTGATCGCGTGGTGTGGTCGGAGTATGGTTGTTGAAATTCATGTCTGCGTTTTGCTGGATTCGATTTGGCCGCAGCCTGTTTTATCCTTTAACTTACAACCTTGCTGCATGCATAGCACGTAAATTGGCAATGCGTGCAACGACGCGGCACGTTGCCCCGAAACATTACGTTTTAATTTAACGCAGCATTTATATTGAAGTGTGTTTGAATCGTTGCGACGCTCCGTGGAATCACCGCTCTGGGCTTTGCGCAATTTTTGTCGCGGAAGCTTAACATACCTGTGTGGTTTCTTGACGAGCTTTTTCACCGGAGGTGATTTTCGCTGCAGAGCAATAAGCTGGTGTATGTGCGGATGTGCTGTTATTGAGAAACGCGCTTCGCTCAAAGCTATAGACACATATAAAGTAGCCGCGAATACTTCATTAAAATGCGCTGCCTCACGCAGATCTGGCAATGTGGTTCGCACGATTGTCTCATCTTACGCTTCGCAAAAAGACGAGTGGTTGGAGACAATCTTCCGAGCGAAGCTGGCGAACGGTGGGTTTCTTCTCTGACCATTTTGTCGTCACTGTGCGTTGAACCATTTGATTGTTTCACGTTTGCGAGACGTATTCGCTGAAACGCTGAGGTAGTTGAGGAAAATGTCAAGTTCAGCACTCCTACTGTAGCTTGAATGCGGTCTTCAAGATGCAACTTACGCAACAGATCGCCGTGAGAGTGGTGCCGGTCGAGATGTACTGCGCTGCATTTTGATACAACAACAACAAAAATGGCGTGAACTCGCCTTGCGCCAGTTTTTCGTTCGTAAATAGTTTCGTTTCATCTCTGCGCGGTTGTGATTTCAGCGCCAGAAAATCTCGACGCCTGGTTCAGCGCCAGCAGCTCTGACGGGGACGCCACCGGGAAATCACCCCTGTTCCTGCGAAGCTTGGCCGCTCACCAGTCGTACGAAACACTGCAGGTAATGCGTGTTTTTTGCCGTTGACCAGGATGGTCTGTTCTCACTCACAACCTTACGTGTTTGCTCGCCAAACTGGTGCATATAGAAAACAAATTGCTGTTGGTCTTGTCAAAACTTGTAGTTTAATTTGCCACAACCACAAATTATGCCAAACGCTTCCTTCTGTGGAATGTTGTCCATTATTTGAAAGGGAAGGCTGCTTATTATTGCCTTTCGTTTCAGGTCCAGTGTGCGCACGCTTTCATGCCGGCAGGTCACGTGACCTTGCTCTGGCTGTCGTGCTCAGCGAGTACGGTTCTTTCTATTGTCAGCATTTATCACATCACGGAAGACCGAGTGGAAAAAATTCACGTAATGCAGGTCAGCGCATTTCAGTAAACGAATTCTATTTGCGCTTTTTTCTATTTTGTTTTAAAATCCTAAACTTTTCGTGCTGACGTAGCTCCGAACAGTTAATAGCTTATCTGTTAATGCGACCACAAAAGATGTACAACGTCTGTACTGACCTGTTCTTCGCACGCGCAGGTCGAGAGTTCTGTCCAATGCATGCAACACTGGAATCCCTTCGGTTGTTTCAATTCCATGTGGTTGGGAATGGAGTCGGGATGGTGCGTCACGGACACATTTGTGTTTACTCACTAGCGTAGACGAAGCATAAGATTGCTGTTTGAATTACATGTGAAGTGACTGTACATGCAAATCGGTTTCTGCCAACGTTATTTTATTAGTATGGAATCTATGTAGAAGCGAATATTGACGAATGACTTCATTTCTCTGCAATTGTCTTTCTCCGCCTTCCGCCCACGTAACAGACCTGCCCTGGCTGATGGCTCGGACGGTGACATGTTTTGCATTTGGCAGAAGCGTTTAAAATGATTATGACCCATGCTGTCAAAATAGGCCCGTCTTTAGTAGCTCGTCTAAGATCCACCTGCATTCGCTGACTGTGTAATTACCACTCAGTGCGGCCGCGATGAGTTCGACGCAGTGAAGGTTTGTCCGGTGAAAACACGTGCATGACGACAAGGCAGTGCGCACTGCGCATTGGTCGGCCAAAGCTTTTACGCGGTGAATTAAAGTGGCAACTCTTCTAGTAACGCTTGCAAGCGAACCAATATCGACACAATCTTCAAGTAAACTTGATAGGTCGCCTTGTATCAGTTTCACAATACCCAGTAACCGTGGGCGCGCACGATGCAAAGACTGCAGCTCACTTCTCAAAGAGTCCAGAGCAGTGGTTTTTAACCTCTTCTCTGCCACGCCTCCCTTAAGCAAATGTCCTTTGTTTCAAGCCTCCCCTTTGCATAAATGAAGTTGTAAGAACAAATGTATTTGTTGGTAAATTTATTCATAAAACTTTCCATGTTGACTCGCGCCCTCGTGGAGATTTATTGCCCCCCCCTGGGGAGGCGTGCTCCCGGACAAGAACCACTGGTCTAGATCTATAACAGAACGATCGCCTATTGTCACGATCTTGGGCTTCGCTGTAGAGTCTGTTGCATATGAACAGATTGACGCGACACCTGTTTTTTTTCGGTCATAGACCAAAACGTTTTTAAAATGACCGAAGAAAATTAAGTCATTTCGGTCAGAATGTCTACAAATATAGACTAAAAAACACCGTTATGGCGAGATTCAATACAACTGAGCGACAAATCACCAAAATGTCTCAGCAAAAATGACCGGAATGTTTCAGCGAAAAAAAAACCGGCGCGACACGTTGTCTTCCATCAGTTGTTTTTTTTGGGGGGGACCGATTGACCGCAGTACCTACGCAAAGATTAATAGACATGTTCTTTCAAGATCGCTGCCAACACAAGTGTTGTTGGATTCTCGAAGAACTTACAATATCCGTTCGTTTGCGCATGTTGACGTCATTCTCGGTTAACTTCTTGGCAGGCTCGTGCAACAGGTCGATTGTATGTTTTCATAGTTTGTTAGAATATTCGGCAAGCGACGGGTCTTATCGCAAGATCAGCGAGGTTCCTGTACCGACGATGTCAACTGTGATGATAATGGAAGCACATGAAAGTAACCTGTACGTTGGCTTGTTGGATGGCACGCTAGCCATGTACAGCAGACCTGCAGGTGTGTTTGCTACCGTAGTTGTGTCGCTTTCCAAATACGTTTCATGAACAAACGAGATATTTCAGTGTGTGAATGTTATCGTAACGATGCCACCATCAAATCCTTTGCTGTGTCGCAGGCTGGACATAGCAACAAAAATAGCTGCAACCAGTTGTTGAGCATCCCGTTGGGGGTTACGTTGCGTCTGTCGTGAAGATTGGTTTTAAAACTGTGATTGCATCTCGTGCATTGTTACGTCGCTTGTACCATTTCATGTAGAAAAACGAGTTTATTCGTTCACCATTAAACACCGGTTGAAATTTTCGCTCACGTGAAGTTGTCGACCAAAGTTACACGAAGCTTCTTTTAACATTATCGCTGAAACCCGCAACCGCACAAGGACACCGTCCGCCAAAGCACACGGTGCGGCGGTTGTGAACTCACGCCTGGTTTTATGCGAGTGCCGCATCGCTTTGATCTGCGCAGGCACATTTGATTTGCATCACGTCTCGTCCATAACCGTCGGCACCGGACCGCTTGTCTCTCTCTCACCGGTCGAAGACAAACTCTGGGGTTGCTCTGGAAACAATGTCGTCACTATCGATATCAGTTCCTTCAACACTGAGAGGTTGGCCTGTGTGACTGCTTCGATCGCAAGTCGATCGCTCTGAAAAATACTTCGCTGTGTTCCGAGAGCGCCAGGTCTCGGTATGACAGTCGTGTTGTCTTCAGCTAGTTCCTCACATCGCGCACCAGTGCGTTGCCCTTTTGCGATAGCCAGTTCCTAGCGATCTATTGTTGTGCGTTTCTTAACGTCGATGGAATCTTCACAATTGCAGCCACCCACGGAGAATTCTATTATTTGGTGTCAGTGGCGAAGTATCCAGGTAATAAGCAGAACGCCCGCCGGTGCATTTGTGCAGAGCTTCACAAGTTTCTAAATAATGACAACGGTTGAACCCTTTCGCGTAAACCTTTTACATGGTGTTTTGATGGCGCTTTACAACTACTGTGGTCTTGTAGCGCAGGCACAAACCTGAACGTTTGTTATTCGCACACTGCTTTGTTATAGTGTTCGAGGTCGTCGGTGCTTTTTAATCGGCTGCGTGTTTTTGCTCAGCTCGCGTTCGTTGCTGCTGCAAGGTGAGAGTCGCGTCGTCAAGCTGGTGACCAGAGTCGGCAACGGCCTGTGGGTGAACTTCAACGAAGAATGCGTTCTCTTCCTCTACCACCTCGCATCGCTCGAACGCTTGCAGGAAGTAAACTTGTCGCGCGCTGTGCGCGACTTCGTGCAAGGTACCCGCTGTGTTTACTATTCCACCAGCTTTGGGCTTGAAAGAGACTTTCATTTTGATGTGCAAAAGGCAGTCGGTTTGCTGCGCTGGCGAAGTGCGGAGTCAGCGGGACGCTTCGTATTTATCAACTTTCGCCGTCACGCACGACACGCCTTCGTGTATGTCGTCGCGCTTCGGCTATTTTTTGCGCACCCGTGGGTATCGTGTTCTGTTCCAGGTTTGGATCCGCCGGGACAAATTTCCGAACAATGTCATGTGGCCAGTCTGTGGAACGGACACAGCAAATTGTTCGTCGGCATGAGCAATGGCTTACTCCTGGTCATGCCACTCCCGAAGCTTGCGGGCTCCGTGCCGAAAATTACAGGTTGGTTTTGCGCGAATTGCTTTCCGCAACTGCACCAGTGTCAGTATGTTTCTAAGCGAAGTTAAGCATGACCTTTCTACGTTGAGGTGGAATTACTTTGTTTACCGTGGTTGATGACCGGCTTGGAATTATGCACTTGTGCCTGTACAGTAATTGTCATTTCCAAACATGTAACCAGTTCTGGTTGCAGGCGCCACCAGAGTCAGTCGGCACAGCGTTCGCGGTCCTTTGGCGTTCTTGTTCGCTCCCGAAGTCCCCCAAAGCTCACCCAAGCTATCAGATGTAACAGAGGAAGATTCGTCTGTGCTTGATGAAGACAGGCCTCCCCCGATTCCTGAACGCGACGACCTGAATGAGACTGGTGGCACTTTAGTAGCGGAGGATCAGGAAGGGTGAGGTCTTACTAGAAGCTTCAAGCTTCGTTTCCCCAGTGTCGAGCAGTTGATTTCTACTTGTCTGCGTCGCTATAGGGTCATTCCATTATATTTCAACAAAATGAGTCAACCCATGGTCTTGGATTTTTATAAATTTTACAGTAGATATGTTTTTCTGCACAAAATTCTAAGCTCAATGCAAAAAAAATTTTTGAAATCGGATGTGCTGTTCTCAAGTTATGAGGGGTTTCATTTTAGAAACCACTAGGTGGCGGCAGTGATACCAAGAAACAAAAAACTGCTTTTTTGTGATCTACTAGTGTCAGAGTGATGATGAAACATTCAATTCCACCATTTTCAAGGTCAAGGATTTCAAAAATGCAAGTTATTTTAACCTATCATCACCAGAAAAAAAGTTATAGCAGCTTTTAAAAATATTTAGTGTCGGCCAA
>JGI24159J19872_10002511_pt1 | contig 21961 bp, 13 predicted proteins | sample Ectturendosymbi4_FD_19872 | JGI IMG/M metagenome (IMG submission 19872) | reverse complement strand
TGCCCAAGAGGAATAGATCCAAAAGCGTTACCATTGTGCAGAAGAACACATTTCAAACTTCTTTTACAGCTACCAAGTCGCCAATCGTTAGGATAATATTCAAAGACTCCGAGCTTTTTTAGTTTGGATATGCCAAGGAGTTCCTATTCTTCCTATTGATGCCTTTAGTTTGCACTGCACAAAAATAGCAGTCGTTGCAGGGATCTTTTGGCTCTCGCCACACCATTGGAATAGCAAACCGTAGGCTTTTTCTACTTTTGTTTGTCCATTGCCGTAATTGTTCTACACAAGGTTTACACACAATGTGGGATGCCCAAGGCTTGTCTTGATCACCCAGCATCACTTTGAAGTAGGCAAGATAAGCACGCTTTACAAAATCACTCTGATTGTTTTCCTGCTATGCTGTAAAGTGTATTCGCCACAGATATAGCAGAAAACATTAGGCTCATTTAAACAGCGTCTTCTTGATGATGTAGCCACAATCAAGATTCTTATAAACTTAATCAACCTGTGATATTAATGAGTTTTAAGTCACAAACTAGAATAAAAGAGAGGACGTGCACTCGTGCATGGTGCAAGCAATTAAACAATGTATATAAGCCTACTTCAACATTTATGATGTCACAAACAAACAACAATACACAATTAAGACGTACCACAGATAGCACATGAATTGAAATTGTGATGTCACAGGGAAGTCTAAGAGTAGAGCTAAACCATTCACCAAGGCCTTCACAAAAATCGAAATTCTTAAATAACTTAAAAAGTTGACCTGATAGAAAATAACGGACTGCATTTTTTAAATTAGCGACCCAGAGTTAGTCTAAGTCAGCTCTAAAACCTTGAGCACCAAAAATTGTGTTGGCCAGCGAATTGATTTTGCGGGATTTTCATGATAAATTGAATGCAAACTCATGACGCAGTTTTATTGTAAATATACAAACATGGACAGGGCTGGCTTTAGCAAGTGCAGGGTCCGATTGGAAGTACTTTTCCGGGGCCCCACTGAGTGCAGAAAAATTTTAGGGGAGAATCGAGTCATAAAGTAAGTGATGTGAAAAATCTAGGCCCGAAAGGTGGACGCCGAGACATGGATGACGTACCGTTTCACCATTTGGCAGATCTCCTTTGCAGTGAAACTAAAACCGTCCTATCACTCTCGTTTCTGGCGAAAATTCTGTTGTGATTGTGGACGGTCCTATATTTGGATTAAATAGCCCCTAACATTCCGATTCATGACACCTGGCCAAGTGGCAGGATTCTTTGTCCGTCCAATGGTTCCAGCAAATTTTTAATTTTGGTGGTCGTAAGACTCATCAGATGCACCAGCTGACTAACTTCCTTCTGGCAGACTCAACACTTTCGAAATGACTTACCTCACTTCTTATACATAAGCTGCCGCTTTAACTGGTGTACAGACATTTAATCACGCGTCATTCCATCACGTGACAATTAATCACTGACATTTCATCACTAGATAGTTAATCACGCAGACAGTTAAACACCTAGACATTTAATCCCTTAGCTTAGACTCTTTATCACTCGACAGATCAACACGCATATTTGTACACAATACATATTTTTTCAATGGTACACAGTACGTTTCAAACTCGCTCGTCGCATAAATCCTGCAGCCATTTACTGCCTTGTACAGAACAAGATTCAAGTTGTGTTTGATCGCATGCTGAATGAAATAAAAAGAATGATTATTTTGGCTTCTGAGAGAATACAGGTAGATTTTGAGAATGCAGCTGTAAATGCTTTCAGATCAGCATTTCCAAATGCAACACTTCCGGTTTGCTAATTTCATTTGACATAATGTGTCATGCGAAAAATTAACAAAATTGTCATGAAAGAGGACTACGAAAAGAACGACAGTTTAATTCCTGGGAGGAAATTTGTTCCAGGGAGGAATTGGGGAGGAAAAGCTGTGGATGAAAAAACCTTAAGTTTTTATTATTTGTTTATTCAACACATAAAAAACTGCACAACGAGGTTGGTTTAGATGGGAAAGTCTACGCAAGGTCTACAGTACACAAGGACAAGCTGCTTTAAATGCAGTGTGACTGACGTCATACAAGAGTGTTTGGTTCATAATCGTCTATTATATTTTCACAGTAGGTAGCGTAAAATTGTTGCAATTGCCTTTTTTGTGATTTTTTGGGAGGAATTGACAGTATTTGGTTTGTAAGAGGGGAATATAAGAAAAACTTTGAGAACCACTGATCTGTTTATAGTCGAAACAAGTTTTCAAACAGTTTGTTTGTAGGAACTGTTTCAGCATAAGTTTTAGGGAACTCTGAAAAATTTCAGTCTTGCAACCTTTGTTGGCTATTTGAAAAGCTGTCACAAGCGTAACTCAGTCAGCCAGTCAGCTTGTAAATAACTAAGTCTTTTGTCGATAATGTTGAAGAGATTTTAATGTTTAACACCATTTTCTAGAATAGATGACAGCGCCCAATGGCCTTTTATGAAGCTCATTTAACGTGGCGGTACATTCGCTTGTTTTCCCGCTGAGTGTATCAAACATACAGCAGCTTTTTACCCAAAGTTTTTCATTTATCTGCAATAGTTTTTCCGCATAACTACGTAGATTTGTTCAATGTCCAACAAAAATCTTACCCGTGCGTGGAAAAGAGCACTGGCGTACAGGAGGGCATTATGTTCAAGGAGGAAACCGTTTCTAAAACTTATCACTACCTCAGATTCTGCCATTGGCTGAGGCAGACGTTTATCATGCAAGCTGAATGTATACCGTCTGAAACCTCACACGCTTTCTTATGATTTTCTTCTGTAAAAGCGAAGAATTATAAAAAAACTCAATGTCATCCATTTTTTCCAAACCGTGTCAACAGAGCCCCGCCGTTTTCATAGTGTCGCCTCCAACATATACCAATTTCTACGCTTAATTCAGCAATTTTCGCTGCACAGTCTACCCTGACTTTTTATGCGATAAACGTTCACAAACAGTGCTGTGATTTGCCTGACTTTGACAAATTTTGCGCTGCTAGGGGAGACCTGCCTGTCCAGATCCCGTCTCGTGCGCTTCTGGAAAAACAGCCGAGCCATTAATGACTGCTTTCCACCTTAAAAACTATGCTATTTCCATTAACGACCGTTTCTCCTCGAAGTTACGGTTCGCTTCTTCCCTGACAGAAACTTTGCCCCGCCTTCGATCGTCGAAGGGCGCCGCACATTTTTCAGCGCAGCGAAGCTGAAAAGTAACCGCTGAAGGAGTGTTTGTCGACAAAACCATCCTTGCAAGGCGATGGAGACGGGTGAGCAGAACAGGCTCTGGATACTAGATAGAGGACAAAACATTCGTTTAACGACAGAAAGTTGGTTGAAGGTTGGATTTCAAACTAAAGCGGGAAGTGCTTACTCAAGTGTTATGAAAGCACATAAACAAAACGCATGAGACTTTTCCAGCAGGTTTATGTGAATGTTCTTCATATTTCCACATAAACTTGGATTTAATTTTTCCCAAGCATGGTTGACTATTGCAAACAGTCTTTTAGGGCTCAGCTTGCTTTAAACATTGTTGTTTTTTTTTGTGTGGTATCATAGAAACAGCCGTATGATGTACATCCACCATAAAACAAGAAAGCCAAAGTTTGAGCGGTCATTGTGACTGAATCGCTACTTACTAATGGCTTATTGCTACAGGTTATTTGTTTTCAAGTTACATAGTTATTGTGTTCAATTTGAGGAAAACCACGCACCTGTTGTATTGGATACTAAAACCACAAGTCACGAGCGTATAGGGGTCACATGCGTTTTGTCCCTTATTCCAGGAACAATTTCACGTAACCGGCTACTGTCGAAAACAAGGTACGGCTGGAGTAAGTTTGCTCTTAAAATCTAACGGCATTGTTCGAAGTTCTTTTGTGGAAGTTTTTGACTTTCACTTTTTTCTTTGCGTTGAAACTAATCATTCATATAATGAATGAGTTTTATGTCTTCAAAAATTAAACTTTAAATTCTGAAAAACTTAAAATGAAAAAGCTTTCTTCGAAAACTTTGTTGCATTCCAAAGGCTACTTTGTGTGCATAAATTTGCTGTATCTGAGTGGAGGGGCGGCTGCAACTATACGTTACGCGGTAGTTTGATCACTCGACTACCACGTCTCTCAATCCATGATCGCGGAGGTGTCACTTGCAAAACTAGAATAGCGGAAATGATTGGAAAGATTAGGCAAGGCCTTTAAAATACGTTTAAAGCATTGGCTAATCAATGATACAGTCAATATGTCATTTCTTTTCTAGCCGATCTTATCAAACTCTTTTCTAAACTTTGTTTTGCCATCTAAAAAAGTAGTTTTCTGTGAAACTAAAGAAAAACCAGTGTTTGAAAAGTGAAACACTCTGCCATAGGCGTACGAGATGTGGGTGCAGGGAGGGCTGCAGCCCACAACTATTTTGCTTTGAGACAAAGATCATTACAAACATGGAAGAATGTTTGTATCGAAATCGCAACTTTTTTAAAATTACTTTTGTCTGTTTTAGGCCGTTTCCGGTATAAATGAGATGAAAATTGCATTAGGTGTGTCTGTTTATTTCTTAGAGAGGTTAAAGTGTAAAAATGTTTTTAATTTACTTTTTGGGCATGAACATACTTTTCGGGCAAAAAGCTGTAGATCCTCCAGGTTTTGTGGCTCACTACGTTTATGTGTGGTGCAATTGTTACATTCTGTCACTATTATACATTCTGTAGAAATTTGAGAGGAAAATGTTATTTCACTATCTGAAACATCTTTAACTTGAGTAGATCCATAAATTTTGTGATTTTTATTATCTATACGGTTTGCTTATTGCTTGGTTAATCATGAAAGAATGGTACACGTCGACGAAGACGGAATGCTTTGCCATTTGAAGCATGTGACATATTACTTTCAAACATGCTTTCTTTACGTCCACGCCATTCGATTTATCCTCAAAATTTTTTTCGAGCATTCCGCAAAGATTTGAAGACTTTTACTGTTCAAGTGTTTGATCAAATAAAATAGATGACCAACAACGAAGACCCTGAAACCTTCAATGGTTATTTGTTTGATAGTATATCGAAATATCTTATGTTCGATAAACGAGGTCACGGTAAATAATTTTCTTCGCATTGTAAAAAAGAAGCCTGTAGCTGGGGCTTAGTGCGTAGTTCTGTATCAGGCATTGAATTATTAAACGATGTTCAGCAAGCATGTGTAAGATAAACTCAACGAATATTACCGAATATTATCGATTATATACTTAAACAAAAAAATATACTTCTAAATGTACACGAATCCACTTATTTGTTACATGATTTGTTATAACTAATTGTTTGTATGGACTGTGTGGGCAAGTTTCTAATACCTCCTCAATATCTTGAAAATGTAGTTCACTGTGATGATGGCAGAAGCGGACATTTCTGATCAACTACAGCCAGACACTGTACTGCTTGTGGAAGATCATGAAGCTTATTTCAATAAAATCCACAAAAGAGACATCAAAACTATGCGGGTCGAAGTGGCTGAGTGGCTTGGAGATATTCTCGGTAAAGTTTCGATGTTCGACAAAATAGGTCTTCAGATAATCGAGCAAAATTATATGTTAGAAGCGCTATAGGCACTCGAGTATAACTCATAGTTTAAGAATATGCTTTTTCAACACCTTATCATATTCAAGATTTTAAATATTGTTAATCAGCTGAGGTATGAAATTCAAGTTTTGTGCCTTGAACCCTAGCAGCGGCATGGAATACCTTGGAAAAACTGCAGGCCTTATTTTCCAAAGGCACTTTCACACGTAGCAGCCATATATCAGCTAACAGCACCTGTATAAATTGCTATCAAATTTTGACCTATGCGAATCGCACAGTGATCCAAAATCTCTGGATAATACGTTACAAAGACTGGGAAAAGCCAGATTGCGGCGGCTACTAATGATTGTTCTAAAATTGCCATATCAATTTAGGAGGTGAAAATTTTCTTTCTTTACCTCGAGACGTGTGATTATGCTGATGAAAGTAAATTGTGATACCCACTACAGAATAGAAGAGACGTTTGAACTGACCTGCAATTTACGCAAGCGTTGTTCAGCGTTAAGTACCGGTTAACTACGGAACGGTTACGAAACCATCTATATCACTTATGCATAGGAGAGAAGATATCGAGCAATGGAGTCTTGAGGGATCTCAAAACCGGTGTTCGTCTGCTGCAAGTAGCCAAAACAATCAATCTCATTAAAAGCGATGTGGAAAAAAATGCCGCTTTCCTTGAATTCAGTGATGTACGACTTATTGTATCTATATTCGTTGTTGTTTCGTATCAAAGTCATTGCTTGCGTGATGATGAACAGAAAAGGCGATGCAAAAATTCTCCCCAGTTGCTTACTTTACAGTGGCTGAAAAGTTTTCATCCAGATGAAAAGGTACACTTAAAAACAAAAATAGCCTCTTGAAGCATCTTACTGTTTATTAGTGTTCCCCATCTAATTGTAAACGTATAAAGCAAATGCACGGTTTCAAACCATAGGCGTAGCCAGGGGGCCCATGGATCATGTCCCCCCTAAATTTTTAGCATATTTTGTCATTTCGTGCTTTGAGCGGCGGTATCCTAAAAAATCCTGTTGCTCGCCCAGGATGGTAACCAGGGGGTCTTACAAAAGTTTTCGCCCCCCTGGAAAAATGTATTGAGCATAGTTGAAAACTATTGGACATAGTTTAAAAACTTTGGGCCCCTCTTAGAAAACTCTTCGCCACCCCTAGTGTCCCAAGCTGGTTACGGGCCTGTGCTCGCCTAAAGTCAAAAGATTTGCCTCCCAAAAATTTTGGGCTGGCTACGCTATACTGTTTAAACCAGAGCAATGTAAACGCTATTACGCGAATATGCTACATATAACCGCACTATTCCCCTGTGTTGTGAGCCTCAGCAAAATCAAATCAACTTTTGGCATTAAAGCTTTAACCAGGAATATCGGACCGCGGCAGCTGAGGCCATGCAAACCCTGAAAAGAAAAAAATATTAACTTATGTAAAAACCTAAGAAGCAAAGCAGCACCATCGAATGCTGCACAGAGTTGACTGCCAACGCCAAAGAACGAAACAAAAAGGCAAAGACTGGTATGAATGCAATTGTCAGCCTGGGTCACAACTTACGCTTCAGGTGAATATGTCCTGCCCATTGTTGTTGTTTTAACCATGCATTTACAACCTTCTGAATTATATACTTGAGTAATGGCTTCCAATATGGCTTAATAGCAAAAATTGTGGTTTTCACGCTCAAACAGGTCTCGGGGTTTAACATTTGTCAACAGTGTATGATGTACATCATTAACACACAAATCTGCACAATGGCAAATCCGAAGCATAACTCAAAATTAACAAAATTTACACCACAGAGCTCTTTGACTCCAGAGCAAACATAACGTGAACTGGAACACAAACCAATTACTCCTTTACCAGGATCGTTACGCTGGATTTTCCAAAAGCATTCCGTCAAAATCACCGTAAGAAATATGAAGTACGTTGCTCAGCCATAATTTCGGCCACTGACGTTTGTAACGAAAGAGCAAACTGCCCCTTGTAGCAAGCGCTCAGCGGTCACACTTTCAGTTGCATCCGCTGAGAGCAGATTCCATTGCAACTGCGACTAATTTTATTTTCCGGTAAAACGATTTTGTTGTCTTGCCCAGAAATAACAACATTTATAATGGGCTCTTGNAGCAAGACTAGAATCGGTACAGCCAAACTCTGACCAGTGCAGATGTTCCTGTGCAAAGCACCGACGAAAGATCTGAAACTATTTNAATATCTGCTTTTTGCAGTTAAATCCAGAAATTGAAGATGAAACGCACCATTCTGGAGCTCAGGTATTAGCGAAAAGACGAATCAACATTGCCAAGTTTTTGCAATGGTGCCGGGAAGCCGGAGTGAGAGACATAACCCTGTTTGAAACGGAAGACCTTGGTTGGTATTGCGACATTTGCTGTTCTACCGAGTCCATGGGCGTAGGAAGGGGGCAGGGGGGCAAGCCTACTCCGGGATTTTGAAAAAATTATCAAAAACTGGTTGCTTTGTTAGTTTCGAGTGGGAAAAATCAAATTTCAACAATTTTGGCCTCCCGTAGAAAAATTTTGGAAAACCTCCCAGGTGGTCCCCCTGGAAAAAATCTTTCCGACGCCCAGACCCGAATCGTACATGCATGTGATTGTTTTCAAAAATTCTTGCAGCTTTGGAAAAGAACGAACGACAAGTTTTAAACTGCATACTCAACATCACGAAAATAGTAGCCAAGTATGTAAAACATTTTAAAAGTTATTTCGTTGTTTATATGCTTACTTCTTTATTTTTATTCCAGTGTTGCTAGCCAGTGTCCTTTAAGCATCACCCTGCGGGCCTTTAAGCCTTCATCTTTTAACAATTCTTAAGCATTATCATTTAAGCATGTTTGCTGGTTCAACAATGTTTTTTAAATGACTTGCTGAATTTGGTAAAGACAGCACATCCAGCTGTCAGTGACAAATCGAAGAAAATGTTTGCTTAAAAACTGAAGTAAAACCGAAGCTGAGTTGAAAATTGCAGTGTCATTTGAGCAGTTGACATCACTGTGAAAGAATGCTTTCTGCATGGGCGAGGGCACCTGCTTTTGTAATTTCTGGAAGATATTGCTTAACGACAACTATTGCAGCTGGAGTGAAGTCCTGCTAAACTTAACTATTAAACACCCCAGTATGTTTATTCACAAGCGACGATTTTACGTGGTTCCTAAAAACACATAAAATTACTTTGTAAAAAACTGTTTGGTGCTTTTTAATGCCCTTTAAGTTAAGTTTATTTAAGATTAATTGCTTTGTATTATTCTTATTTGATTAAGTTTTGATAACTTTTTCTAAATAGCTAATTTCTGGCAGACCGGCGACTGTTATTTGTACTGTCTTTTAGAACATCCTTCACATCAGGGGTGGGGAACCTGCGGCCCGCGTGAACATTTAATGTTGCCCGCATCAAATTATTCGTTACCCATGTTAGAACACAACACCGCATCAAAACGAAGCTCCATGATAAGCAGATTGTTAGACAGTAAGTCAAGAGAAGTCACTCTTCAACATGGTTAAAGAAAGGTAGAATTTTAGGACAAAATTTATTGAGTTTGCCGCCCACCAACGATAATGCACTATTTATGCGGCCCGTGATAGTAAATAGGTTCCCCACCCCTGCTTTACATTGTATGTTGAATTAAAAAATAAGCGAATAAAAAGGGATATTTAGCTGCAACATCGCAAAACCAAACTCAATCATTTTCAATATCGAATAAGAGTTAGGAATTAGCCCAGCCCATCAGTATGAGAAAGACCCACATTATGCATTCTGTGAACGCATATCGACTATTCAGGTTGAAGAAAAGTGCGATGCCTACAAGGCATTCAATTGCATCAGGTGCTACTGTTGTTAAGGTTGAGAAACATCCTACAAGTGCAAATACGTTCAATTAAAACAATGTGCAATTGCCACGATGTGTCAACGCTGGTTCTGCGATTACGTGTAAGTTTTTTCATATTATCTTAATAATCAAAGTGAATCAGTTATCCTCTAAATGGAAAAAATTACAATAAAGTATAACAAACTGATTATGCGTTACTAAAACGATGAGAACCCCATATTTCTGGTGCTCACACTTTACGTTCTTTCACAGAAACATTTTCAATTTCCCACGAGCAAAATTCAGCCGTTACAATGTGAAGCAAGGCGTTTAAGCATATGGCATAGGCCTACAGCAGCGGTCCCAAACTTTTTGCATGCTGGGCCAAATTCGCGATCTTATCAGCATCTGTGGGCAGGAGTATTTATGTACTGAAAAAAACAACAAAAAACAACACACATAACATTAGTCACGTTTGTATATAGCTGTTTATTTTCTATGCTCCGTAATTTGTTTGCAATGTGACTTATGAAACTGCTTCGTTTTTTGCACACGCCTAACAGTTATAATATTTGATGCCATGCTTGATGCTGCAATACGGAGAGTAACGTGCAAATGTGCATCTGAAATTCTGTTTCGACACTTCGGCTTATAATACTTCATCTTAGAAAAGATTTGTTCGCAAAGATAAGTTCTTCAAAACAAACAAACCAATTTTTGAGCACGTTCAGAAATCTTGCTTTTGGAAGACACTCTTTGTAAAATTCCAGAGGCGTTTTTGATAGAAAATTTGCCTTCAGATCCAAGTAATTCGGCAGTTCAATAAATTACATTTGGACATCTTTTGGCACTGATTCTACATCTATGTTACTGTAAAGGGCATTAAAAACATTTTAATGTCATTTTCCAAACTACAAAAATCCTGAAATCGGCCATCAAATTCACATTGCAACTTTAGAATTTCAACAGTGTACTTAGCACCACTGTCAGTTTCACCATCTCCAAGTACACTTGGCAAACACGAAAAATGATCAAACACGTTTTGGCGTGACTGCTTTTGTCAACGTTTAAGCTTTGCTTCAAATACTTAATCTCACCAAAAAGATTGTGAATGATTTTCTTCTTTCCTTGATCTGACGCATTCAGATAGCTTAATTTTTTCTGTTATATTCTCTGAAAAAGCAAGTTTTGAGAGCCACTAAGCATTAGAAAATCCATGCGGTTTCCCTTTAGAATGTGTTTTTACGACTTGTCGGCGTCGTTCGCAAAACATAACATTCCAAACGAATGGCCTGGTCCTAAGTAATTCACTTTTATTTCGCACATTGCAAGTAAACTCCAAAACTTTTGTAGTTGATCGTTTGATCAAAGCAGAAAGCTTGATTTGTTTTGGTTTCTAATGCCTCTTGGGTTAAAATTCTCAATTACAGCAAATGCGTTTCGCTTTTTGTGTAATNACATCCTACAACGTTTTATGTGCAGGAAAATGTTAAAATACTAAACATTCGTAGNAAAGCTCGTGATCCGGATTGAAATCCTTGGCGGGCCGGTTCTGGCCCGCGGGCCGGACTTTGGGGACGGCTGGCCTACAGTATAATCTTACAGTGAAGTCGCACATGTTGCATTAGAGGGAATAAAAATTAATCTAAACTTCCATTCATTATTGTTAATGCTGCATTTTCAGAGAAAGTAAAACGAATGTTTAACCCGGTATTTCTCAGGAGTGTTCTCAGGCTTGTCCATGGGGTTGGGATTCCTATGGGAATCCCATGGGAAACGTCCCATGGGATGGGACAGGCATAAATTGCTATGGGATGGGAATGGGACAAATGAATATGTCCCATGGACAACCCTGAGTGGTCTACGTTGTCAAGATCATGTAAGTTCACGTTTAAAGGCAAAACTGGATAAAATATCACTCTTGGGGGAATCGGGGCTCTATCGCTGTAACCCATTCAAATGATCGACTAAAGATTTCAGTGGTGCTTTATTGTTTGGCTGTTGGCGGCAAAGTTATTTGCAGGTTTTTAAACTGAGTAAGAAGAAATTTATTGCGTATAACGTCTTCACTCCCACACGCAACGCGCGAGGCATACATCGCAATGACAAGGAACACACAAATCCATGAACGAACTCGAGGCTACGTACGTGGAGATAGTAGAAAAGTATACACTTGGTGGCGCTAATACATTTACTTTGATGAAACACAAGCATAAAGTGCATATGCGAATGAATGACGCCATCACGATCATCATAATGTAGTGCTGCGATGACTTTCCAAGTACACCGACTTATAAAATGCATTGGGGTGATGGGAGGCTGCGAAGGAGCAGGAGTCATTTAGGCTGCAGGCCTCCCAAAGACGAAGCTACTTTTCGTGTAAAGGGAACAGTTTATAGTAGTAAGTAAAAGTTTTTTGCTCTGAGTAATAAAGTTTGTTATGCGAAATGCGGTTATATTGTTTATTGAAGCAAGGTGCGTTGTAGGAAAGGAAAGCCACCAGAAGAAAATGGTTTAACGTTGTCACATTGAACATTTGCTGTTTTCATATATTTAAAATATTCGTGAAAGCTATAGAGAGGAAATGCGTCAAAAGTTATAAACTAGTGCAGCACTTTAATGGTGTCACGAGATTTAAGTAGGTTGAGAACTATAGGCGTCCAAAAATACATTGCGGAAAAGGCCTCTCAGTGGACGTCTCGAGTCGTGTGTGGAAATGGAAAATCGATTGGATTCGGTAGGCACATAATTCGCTTAACGCTCGTAGACTACTTTTAGTGAACGCACCAGAAGCCACACTGAGTAAGATATAACAGCGATACTTCTTGATTCGATTATTTCCATCGTAACAGCGTTAAATAAACAAATTAATGCACCTGGCTTATTTAAACCAATAAAAAAACACAAAATATGTTTCTAGTAGCTGAGTAATACATAATTTTCTATTCAGCCGAAAAAAGTGTCAAACACGATGTGTTTTTTATTTCTAAAGAAATTTTTGACCAGATTTCTATTGCACTTAGCGTCATAATTTTAGCGCCTGAGTTTGTACGTGCTTTTGGTAAAGCAAATTGTCGGGTTTTGATTTGTCTTGTATTATACGGATGAACATGCGTAATGAGTTTAAAATAATTGTTAAATGTAGCCGGTAGCTGAGAGTTAGTATATTTGTACATGAATTTTCTCACTTCAAGGTTGTATATATCTTTTAGTTGGAGAATTTTCTGCGTTTTATGAATGATAGTAACTTTGCTAGTCACAAGTTCATTTGCATTTAAACATCTCATGGCGCGATTTAAAACAACCGATATTGGCTGTAGATGCCATGAAGCTGCTCTTCCCCAGGCAATAATCCCACGCTGTTCTCGTGAGTTTATTCAGCTGTGATACAGCATACGTGATGTCTGGTTATTAACATAATGTTTAAGTTAATACATTACACCAACATATTTGGGTGTAGTACAACACAACTGTTCACAAAACTCTTTCCAAGTCAATTTTTCATTGCAATTACACCAAGGTACTTAAGTGTAAATCAAGGTTCTTTCAATACGATTATCATTTGCATTTATTGTAAAGGATCTGTGCTTACATGTTTATCTGTGATTAACATATATTTTCTTTTGGAAATACTTAGTGAGAATTTGTTTGCAGTTAGCCAATCAATTACCTTTGTAGTAAGTTTCGGTGAAAGAACGTTTAAACATGAAAACTATTATAGTAAGTTGAAAAAACTTTGAAAAGGAGTAGAACAAATTTTCAGTACCTGGTTACCGTGAGTCATTTTCTAGTAATCAGGTTGGTTTGCGCCATTCTTGAAAGCTGTAATGCGCGGAAAAATCGTAATTTTGTTGAAAGACGTACAGCTGTAGTAAGACAATTGCAGAGCACCCTGTCTACCTCTGGTATGGTACAGTGATTTCAGAGGTTGGTTTGGCAACATTCACAATAGCTTTAGCAATTTAGCATTAGTTCAGTCTAAACTCAATTGATAAAGTACCAGGAAAGAAGCACGTGAAGCAGGAGGAAGGACACGGAATGAACATTCAGTAATGCAACTAGTTTTAGTATTAATTATTGTTATGAAAAAATTAAAAAAAAACTCTCATGTGAAACTTTTTTATTTGAGACGTTCATGAGGATACGTACGAAAGCATGTATTAAGTCTACTTAAATGAGTTCAAAACTTAGATAAAGCTCACAGTCAGGCCGTAGCCAGAAGTAAGCAACAGTGATGACATTGTGGCTGACAGGGGGATACGGCATAATACGTGCATATAGTAAAAAAGAGCTATTCAATTTGCTGTTGTTAGAGAGTTAATGTTACTTTGGTTGTTATCGATATGGACAGCAGCACTGTGATGCATGTTGATGCTTAAAACAAGAAAACAATATAATTGTGTTGTACGTAACTTCACTAGAAAATAATTAATGACTGAACAAGTTTTTCGGTCTTACAAAAGTAAAATTTTATTTAGAAACAAAACAATGATCTTGTTTACTGTTATAGTAACCGAAAAGTAATAAATGGGTGTGTTTTTTCACGAACAGCTGTATAGTCTCTTGCTCAAAGAAAAAATTGTCTTTGTTCAACTCCCCAAATTGCTTTTATCTATCCTTGACGTCTCACAATAGCACTTATTTCGTAGCATTAACTGATCTTGGTATTGGAGAGCAGAAATTATGAAAAAATAACGAAAGGTAAAGCAGAAACAAACCTTTTCAGTTATTCGTAAGTGTCACTGTCACGAATGACTGGAGTAATGTGACGATGGGTAACTCCGTTGAAAAGAGGAGAGGGGTTAGCGTTTTGTGGCATACCCAGTCTGGGGTTCTATCCTGGGGACCGCACGGGAAATAACAGAAAAGAGATAATGAGATAATAAACTGTAAGTCTCATGAACAAAAATAAAAGAAACGGGTCTATATGTGAAGACCGAGATTCTTCAGACCCAACCAAGCAATGGTATCGGGATTTTGTAACAGCGTAGCTTTGCGTGCGCCCCCGGTTTTGTTTTGAGCGACAATGAATGCGACGTTTTCTTATTTGGTTATCTGTCATAGTTCACGAAGTATGCATTCAATAAAAGGCCTCTGAATCTGAATGCACCTTTGGGGTCAGGCTTGCCGTTTCGACGCCATGCTTGTGGATCGCTTTGACATAGCCTGCACCAGACCTGGGCATTGCAGGGGCGGATCTAGCCAGTAAGGTTAGGGGGTGGGAGATTTCAGTAATATCTGGTAGTCAAGTCTCATAACGGCTTCGGCACTGTAAGAGAGATGAGGTATACTTCACAACACTTTCGTGACAAAACAATGGACGAAAAAATGACCTTATATCGCGAATGTTGTTTCCTGAATTGTACAAAATTATGGTGAAAAAGGTTACTTTCGTAGGTTTTAGGGGGGGCGATCGCACCATTGGTCCCTGGATTCGCCCCTAGGGCATTGTACGGCCCCCAGTCCACACACCACCCTTGGGTTGACTCTGACCAACGCGTGTAAAGTTATTTGTAAATTACAAAATAGACATATTTTCATTGCTAATCATAACACACACTCATACCAGTCTTAGCAGGTTGTCAAAAGAATGCTAGTTGCTGCTTTTTATAAAAAAGCCTAACTGATATTATGCAGAATTGAGTTTCGCCAGAGGTGGAGATTTCAGGTGCAATGCAACTCTGTTCTATTTGTGACGTATATTTGATATCTCAAGCTTTAGCTTCACCAATTAACATTCTCCATAGTTTCAGCCAAAAATATATAAAATAGCTTATTGTTAACAAAACAAACCTTCCGCAAAACAGGAAGTTTGTGTGGCTTGTTGTATGAGTCACTAGATGTTTTGCTCTCTTTTTTCTACAACACAGCTTTTTGTGTAGAACCATATATCCCTGTGGTCTAATCACAAAGTAACCTTTTGATGTTAAGTTGCTTGCAACTTTTTACATTGAAAAAAATGACCGAAAACAATTCTAAACATTTGCCCCGCAGGGCAAATTTGCCATGGCAATTTTCCAAAAATAGCAGCAAGCCGTTGGTTCGAAAAAACTTGAGAGATTGGTTTGCTCAAATTTTTCTGGCAAGATCAACATGAAATGTTAATGCGAATTCGCCACAGTGCAACACCTTGGAGTGAAGCAAACAAAGCAAAAACCTGTTTAGAAATGCTTCAGGTTAGTTTAGATAGTTTAGAATTGCTTTAGGTTTATCACAAACAAATTTTCAAGTAAACTTGAAATTATCTCTTCTTTTTCAATTGAGATAAAAATCTTGATGGATTAGCGTCTATATTTCCACATGAGCACCAAGTTACGTTTTCTGCCTTTGAGTAATTTTTTTGTTAATGTATCATGTTTTTTGAAACGGTGTCTAAACTCATTTGAAACTTTTTGGAAAAACGAGAAATTTAAAATAAACAAGGTGTGAAGGTAAATAAGTGATTCGTTACAACTTTTAAGATCAGTTTTTGTATTCTGGAGAAAAGGTGTTTTGATTGACGTGAAAGTTGGTAAAATTAGAGCATGTTTTTGAATGCAGTTTTTTTGCCAGAATTTTGGTGTTTTCAAAGCACTTGCAATCAGATCAAAGAAAACTAACATTTTCTGTGATTTTTAGTATGCTCTAATGACACATATACCACAGTGATTGCTTCTACGGCACTGTGAAAAACGTAAGGTTGTATCAAACACATCTCAAGGTTTTTATTATTGGGAGGACTAACGTAGATCATCGACTTAACGAAAGGGTAGCACCAGCTGGAGATGGAGGGTCAAGTCACTGCTGGTCTTCCAGTGGCTACTAGTCTCTGGTTGTATCGGATTATACATTGCCCATTCGAGAGTAAACTGAGTAGTGTTGACTAAAATGTTGGAAAGGTTGGGTAATCATGTGTAGATGACTTTCAATTACTATATAATTATGTAAATGACAAATACGATTGCAACCGAGATTGGAACGCCCGGCACCGTTGACGTCCAACCAACAATAAAAACGACTTTACCAGTGTGTGGCAAGAAGTTGTAGGAGTTCAATTTTTTGCCAGGGGGCCTCGCTCTAATACCCCTCTTAGTTACCGATGTCCTATGAGTTTGATCGTCAACTTCATGCAAATTTGACATACATATCCAATTCCCAAAATCTTCTTTTGGAACCTAAGTGTCAGAAGCACTTTATTGTAAGTTTGCAAAGTTAACCTACATCAATCACTTGTTTTCAGGTACGGCATAGAACCGCCTCACAGCGTGAAGGAGGAGCTGAAACTCGAAGAGTAAGTGCGTTGTTTTCCATGAAAGAAATGAGATAAAAATAGTCACCTTTGCATGTTTTTTTGCTCTTGCGAGCGAAATGAACATGGAACTAGGGCCAGTCGCGAACAAGTTAGTTTGCATCTGGTGCCACATCCATTTCCATCTGCTATACAACAACTATAACATTACTTCATTTAATTGATCTGGCAAATTGTCTGATAAGAGCCTAGTGAGGTGAGCACTCCAGTGCATTCCTTCATATTAATAAAAAGCTACAGTGGGACAAGCAGGGGCGGAGCCAGATCTTTTGATCTAGAGGGGTAGACAATCATATGATCGCAAGTGAGTGTGCTAAAACACATGTTTTCTGGTCAAAACACAATTTGAATTCATTTTGTCAACTTGGCATAATGTTACACAAACGCAACAGAACGAGTGTTTTTTTACTACATATTTTTATGAACTTTTTCACATTTCAAATTCGTAGTTGGTGTCATATTGCTTTTATTTGGGGACATATGACACCACTCTTCACATTATTGGTACTAGTATTACAAAAATCTAAAGTGCTTTTTTCTTAAACCTAAAAATAATAAATATACTTCATTTATCAAGTCTTCGGCATGACCCAACCGGAAATTGAAACCATCATACCAGATTTGGTACCGCGTGCTCAACCAATGTACAACTTAACCGGTGCAAACTGGAGATGATGGAAGAGCAGTATTAGTACGAAAGAATAGCATTGTTGCCAGTTGCTACCATTCGATAATAGAGGCCATCACCTTTACCCGGCTCGTAAATTCTGCATATCAATGAGGTGTAAAGCATTGTTTAGAGCAGGGGTTCGCAATCATTTTTACTCCTTCACCGCTAAAATTTTGTTCTGACCTCGCACCCCCTACAACTTATAAATCAAGAACTAACTTCACTTCTCTCCAATTTAACAAAGCACTTTCACAAGAACAACAATTCAGTCCGATATGAAAGGCAGTTCACACAACTCCTTTCCCCTGCTTCTACGATCGACTCATTTCATCATTGCATTAAAAGCTTGTGGAGTAGAAACGCATGAGGCTGATACTCCTTGTTTGTACTTTTTTACCACAGCAATGCAAACATTGTAATTTGTAATATAAGAACAACTTTCCCTTTCATCTTTAAAAACTATTATTTTCCTCCGAATAGCAAGCTTGAATAATACTGGAAATGCAATGAAAGCATCCGTAGCAGTCTTGNATAAATATAAACTTGTATTTGCTCAGANTTGTGGCATTCCTACTTAAACTTAGGTTTTGAACAAAATAACCAGATGAATATTTAAATCCAAAACGTNGAGAAAAGTTTGTAGATNAAATGAATCAGTCAGCTGTGAAATCTACCAGTAAGTCGTAAATGGCTTCCACGGAAGGAATGAGACCAAAAAATTTTCAGCGTCGGTTTTCAGTTTTTCTCGCTATCAAATAACATCTAGAAAATGAAAACTTTGGAGAACCTACACTTCTTGAATGTAAAACATTTTGCCTCACTATGACAAACTGTAGTAATTTTCCATATATCAGGTTTTCACATCTTTCATGTTTTCGTCTGTACTATAATGAAAGTGAATACTTCATTAAATATTGATTTAAAAATGAGTTTTAAAGTGTTGTTGGAAATAGCTGTTTTTTTAGGTGCGTTCGCACATTTCTTTTTTTAACAATACAGCCCTGTATTTAGTGATAGTGAAACTTAGCGATTTAACTTTGTTTCAACAGTATTTGCAATAAATTGAAGTTTGACGAGAAAAAATATTGCATTAGAAGTTAAGGGTATTTGGTTACTTATCCTATTATGCTAACTGCACTTCATATTTTCAACAAGGCAACATCGTGGAGTAACTTTGAAAACGTCTGATTTTTACAGGCTTCGCAAGCTATCCATGCAGAAATTCAGACTGTCTACTGAAGACAAGGTAAAAGTATTATTAGTTTATGCTTCTAAATTAGATTTGTTGATGATTGCTTAAAAATGCCCCTAGCCACTTTTCGAGTAGACTGGGTTTTAATTGAAAAAGTCTTTGATTTGATTCAGTGCACACGAAAATACCGTAGTAGGTGTTTGGCGTTGAAAGTGTAACAGAGATAGGCAACACTTTTTCAAAGTGAAGAGTTCAGAGGCAAATTCCCCAATGAATGTAATGATCTGCACTAGAGCTTGATGTTGCTATGGGCGCTGCTCAACATCAAAAACGTCAAAGAGACTCTTCAAATTGAGCTTTAACTACTTGGTTTTGCAAAGCTCTCATGACAAAACTTTTTAGAGTCACTGTATTGAAATTTAGGTAATCATGTTTGATAATAATCGCGAAGTTAAAACACGCGAAAAGAGAACCTAGGTGGTTTGAGCATAGAAGGTAAAAAATGTTTGTGATAGTATATGAGTCACGCATGAGGCGTTGAGCTGATTGATGCTTTATTCTCCATTGTGGCAGATTACAAAAGGCATCATCGAAATTTAAATTTCTCCAATGAGTAAACGGTTGTTAGTTCTTGTACAAAAATTAACGTTCTTTCTTTATACTAGGCCCAGAATAGATTATCAGAAAATCAACCTACCGGCAAAAACGGCGCAATCATGGACGCTGTACCTGCAACAAAAGTAGAAACGCCAACACAGGTGGCAGAAAGTAAGCGATGCTACTTATTTTATAACATATCTTACCTAGAAGTATGCACTTTAGTGACTATTGCTGCCTGCATTTAGTAAACATGGAAAGCGGCAAAGAAAAGCCAGACTCAACCGAAAAAGCTGTGCAGAAGGATATTTGTGACGAACAGGTAAAGTCTTGAAATCAGATTAGGTGCTACTGACATTAGATAAGGCATGAGACTTAAAGCATTGCAGCCACTGTTCAGTTTAATGTGAAGGAGATATAGGATGAGGCATCGCAGCTATACGCTAAAACTTTTCAACCTCACACTAAAGTACCGGTCTTTATGGTAACTCTACTACAACTGACGCAATTCAAGTCTTGAGAGACTTCCTGTCATTTCTCAGTTCTTTAACATGTGCCACTGCGGAATAAAGCATAATTAAATCCAAACAAAAGTTCCTTGAAGTTCGAGGTAATAGCATGCTGCATGAACTAAAATTTTCTATCCGACTAGAATTTTTTTATTTCTAATTAATTTTTACCACTTTCACTTGGACTTTGTTAGGGTTGCACTTGCATAATATGAATGATTGTGCTCGGTGGCAGCGTTCAAGTTAAGATTGTTGCGCATGTCTTCAGGGTCAGATAAGGTTCGTTTCGCATTCTTATCATGACTTCACGTAAGTCAGATGAACTGTTTGAGGTCTTTCTTGCAGTCGTGTAAATGTTCTCAACAAGCATGCATTTGATTTTCAAAATAAATTATATCCGTGATCAGTATTCAAAACGGTTTTAATCAAGTTTACTAAGTCAATTTTTACTGACTGTTTAAAATTGGCTTGGTTAAAAACTAAAATTTTGGATTTCAGTATCATTTGTTTATCCCATTTCTTTACGCAAATACAACCAGTTTTTTGTCTAAAAATGCAAAGATGTTCTTTGGCACGAAGTTTTAAGTAACTCTTATTTTCTGTATAAGCTTCTTTTGCATTTTTGTTGCAAAGCAGATTGACGAAGTTGCAACTAAGAAAATCGTCGCAAAACCTCTGGTGCAATACACAGCAGATGTAGAACAAACAACTTCATTTCTGAATTCGTCAGTGGAGATGCTTACAGAGAAAGATGGTTAGATATATCTACATGTGTAATGTCTGCATCTCGCTTTTGCTGGATTCATCTGGAGTAATAGCTTAAGCTTGAATTTAAATAATTGAAACTTTTTGTGTTGACAATTGCAAGAAAATCTGACACCTTCACAAGTTTTCATTTTTCCCGCTATGTAATGCTTTTGCAGGACGTTGAAAGGTTACAATAATCGCTACAGCGTTATTCCAGAATTTGTTCACTTCCAGCATTGTTCGCATGTTTTGCGCTAACGCCTCTTGTGCTGCGTGCTACGCAGTAAATGTTTTCGTATTTTCGTGCACCGCCAAATCCCATGCGGTAATACCTTGAGTCTGAGATAAAAAAAAAAAAAATAAAAGTAAAGAGTTATTGTGTTAGGCTTCATTTTTTGATCAGAAGCATAGGGGGCATAAGGCCTCACCTTATCCTTAGGTCGAGTCAGCCGCTGCCTGCGTATCCCTGACGGCAAGCTGTGCTAATGCATCTCAAAGCACCTAATGCTGATGTATCTCAAAACACATCCCTGCGCGAAGTCCACTGACTTGTTGCAGTGCTAAGAGAAATCGAGCTTTTACAGTTTTTTATTCCATATATTTACATATTGTAGGAATATTTTCGGAGAGCTTGAAGCACAAAAAGTTTGCGGCACAGATCAAATCACTACCAAATGCAATATTTAGCTTCTCATGCATTCATTCACCTGAGGCGTTTTGAATTGTGCATGTTAAATATTATTCAACTCAGATGAATAAAGCAAACGTAATACAGAGCAAACAAATCAAAACGACAAAAGTTTTATGAAGTTGGAAGGCAGCCTGTGACAAAAACTCTAAAACGCTCAAAAACGCACCTACCAAGCCCGTAGTGACTTAAATTACTGTATGATCGGTAAAATCACAACGAATGTTTTAAGTGTTCGACAAAAACCTCTACCTGTTGGGATTCTAGGGATACACGGTTTTGTTGTAAAGCAGCTATGGCGTGAATAAACTTACTGTTAGTGAAATGGTCGTGCCATCCTCATTGCTTATCCTCATTACGCCATAAAATGAAAAAATTCGAAACATCTTGACGATAACCATGCATCGTTCTTTGACAAAAATGTGGTATTTTGGGCATACAGCTCAAGCAGATAGTCTGCTTCAAAACGCAATACACAGCCTACATCTAGGACCTAGAACATAATGATGACTTATGGTGTAGGGCAGGCCTACTAAAGCCTGTACAATAGTGTTACTATTAGAAAATTACATGCTTTACGGCAGGGGTTCTCAAACGGGGATAAATTTACCCTCTGTGGGTAAATTTTACCTATCCTGGGGTAAATTTCATGATGCTGAATTTACAACACTTTTTTTACAGCGCTAGTAAGTAAACAAAAACAGGGGGTAAATTTTATCTTAGGAAGCTGGCAAGGGGTAAACGGGAGAAAAAAAGTTGAGAACCCCTGCTTTACGGTGTCTTGAAACTTTCTTGAGCGTCTTTATTTTGAAACTTATTGCGTTAAACAAGGAATGTATGCATGGGCGTCGGAAGGGAGAGAAGGGAGGGGAAAA